>Ga0265340_10000011_pt1 | contig 111180 bp, 100 predicted proteins | sample 4CB225metaG_FD_202082 | JGI IMG/M metagenome (GOLD analysis project Ga0265340, IMG submission 202082) | Rhizosphere microbial communities from Carex aquatilis grown in University of Washington, Seatle, WA, United States - 4-CB2-25 metaG | ecosystem: Host-associated > Plants > Roots >...
GAGCAAAAGGTAACGAAGAAGGAAATGCAAATCTTGATCAATACCAAAATCCGGCAAATCCTGAATTCTTCCAAAGAGTTATTGGACCACAAATTTGGAATCAAACAAATGGCACTATCACTCTTTTTTGCACAGGACTTGGGACAACAGGAACAATGATTGGAATTAGCAGATACTTAAAAGGCGAAAATCCAAATATAAGAACTGTAGGTGTTATTGTTAAAGAAGGTGATTCAGTCCCTGGTGTTCGGACACAAAAACGTCTTGAAGAGGTGTCGCAACCTTGGCAAGATGCTATAGATGCTTCGCAAATTGTTGATGAATATGATTCATATGAAAAAAGTCTTGAGCTAATAAGAAAAGCATCAATTCTTGCAGGACCAAGTTCTGGGTTTGCACTTCAGGGATTGCATCAAGAAATTAGAAGGTTGGAACAGGAGGGGAAACTTGATTCGATACGAAATGAAAATGGAGAAATTGTTGCAGTATTTCCTATATTGGATGATCCGCGATTGTATGTTAAACGTTATTTTGAATTACTGCCAGAATTTTTATTCAAACCTGTTCGAAAAGAATAATTTTATTTTTCTATCTTTTTTATCTTAAACTGTGTTTGATACAAATCAGCATATGATCCAGAGACGATATTGCAAAAAATCGTTAAATTGATATAAACTTAGATTGATAATCACCATGAAATGATACTAACTCAAACTTATAGGTGGACATAAAAATGATTGATTCAGAGTTGCCAAAAAAATTTCAACAAAATAATAATAGTGATGATGAAACTCCTACAGCAAACAGTCTCACTCCGAGAAATGAAACAGCAGATACATTAAAAGAAGCTGTTACCCATGGTACAAATTCAAGAGATTTATTACGGTTGGCATCTGATAATAGGACAACAAGCGCTAATGCAAATCCGCCTGCTGGTGAATATGATGAAAATAGTGATACAACAGATGATTCTACCAAAGATATTGGTCCTTCCATCAGGGAAGTGTATGAAGATGATGAAGATGAACCAACTGGATCGACAGAGCCTTTAAATCAAGATGCTTTGGAAGCGGTAAAAAACCAACTAGAAACTGAAGTTATAAGACGCACAGAGTTTACTCCTTTTGCAGCGCTTCCTGTTTTACAACAACGTGCAATATTGGAACTTCTACAAAGAAATACTTCAGCGATAGCTCAAATGATTGGTAGCAGTAATAATGAAACTATAGCGGATATTTTTGATAGCGTAACAGAACATGGAACAGTTCCCAGTGAGGCTGGTTTGCTTGTTTTATCTATTATTGCTAAAAATTTACCAAAATTAAAAGAATCATTCCATAGCTCTAAAGAAACTGGTTCTATAGAAACTTTTTATGCTGGTACTTTAATAAACACTTTAAGAAAAAGTGGAAATGCAGCCCAACAACAATTAGTAGATAAATTTTTATTAGAAAGTCTTGAACTTATCTTGCCAAAAATGAAGAGAATTCCATCTGAAACGACAAGGAATATTTTGATTCACGGAACCCAAGATGAAAAAAAAGAATTTGAGACTAAATTATTGACATGTATTAACGATACTGATCCAAATAATGCCAAATGGGGTAAGTATGCTGTGATTAATATGTTTCATATAGATGAAGATGAAGATTCTATAACGCCTTCTGAACAACAAATGTTAATAACTGAAGCTAAAATTTTGCTACACGATTCATTCATAGCATGGGGACTTAATTCGGATGATATGCTTGATGCATGGCAAGAGAGTACTAAACCAGAATATTTTGCCGAACTATTGAGAAGAACTTTTGAAAAAATTTCAAAACTTGAAGAAAGACATCCTGGTATTTGTGCAGAGTTACGAAACGGTATGTCTAAAATTCGAGACTTTGCACGGTATCCTGACGAAATGCTTATGGATCAATACAACAACAGAAATAATATTAACATGCGCTACGGAGCTATCTTTTTACCGTATAGCGATTGGAACGGAGCATTCTATAATGATATATTTCCTTTTAAAGAATTATACGACTCTCTACAACAAGTAAATGCGGGTCTTTCTGATGGAGAACCAAAATATGGAGTAAGGATTTTTGAAATAGGAAATATATCTGAGCTTGAGCAAGCACAGATTCGTGCTGACCGCGCCTATGGAGAACAACATAAAATTGAATTTGCGTTTATAGGTGGTCATGGAGAACCAGGTAGTATTCAATTTGGTGGATCTAATGGCTATGCAACAGTATCAGAACACGTCATTGGGATGGAAGAGTTAGGTATAGATGGCCGTGGAATTATTCCGAAATATTTTGAGCCGGAACCTACATTAATTCTTGATTCTTGCAGTACAGGTGAGCAGGATGGGATTGGAGAGAGGATGTCTTCACTAGGAGCAAAAGTTATTGCCCCTGAGATTCCTACTAATCTTAAGAGTGTTACTGTTACTAGAGATACTGAAACTGGCAAGTTAGTTTTTGTTATCGAATATAAAGATCCTGATGTAGAACAGACGTATACTGGTGGCCAATTAATGTAGGCTAGCTAATCAGTTTTTTATAAATTTTATCTCTAATTTTACATCTATTACAATCAGATCTATCCCAATAAAAGATAGAACAATTTTCAAATCTAGGATGTCTTTTTTATCTTAAATTGTGTCCGATAAAGTTCAGCATATAAGCCATTTTTTTTCAGCAGATCCTCATGGTTACCTCTTTCAACAATCTTGCCATGATTGATAACGAGTATTTGATCTGCGTTAAGAATTGTTGAGAGTCGATGTGCAATGACAAGCGAGGTACGTCCTGACAATGCAGTAGTGAGTGCTTGCTGGACAGCTCGTTCTGATTTTGAATCCAAATGCGCTGTTGCTTCATCAAGAATTACAATATCAGGTGCTTTTAAAAGAAGTCTCGCAATTGCTAATTGTTGTTTTTCTCCTCCTGACAATCGATAGCCTCTTTCACCAACCATTGTATCCAATCCATTGGGGAGTTTTTCAATCAAATGCGTAATTTGTGCACCACGTATAGCATTAATAATCTCTTCATTCGTTGCATTCGGTTTTGCATAGAGTAAATTCGCGCGAATGGTGTCATGAAACATATGTGGATCTTGTGACACCATTCCAATTGCACGATGAACTGATGACAGAGTCGCATCTTTCACATCAATGCCATTAATCGTAACAGATCCTTGTTGTGCGTCATAAAGTCTTGCAGCTAGTTGAATAATCGTCGTTTTCCCCGCACCTGTAGGGCCGACAAGTGCCACCATCTGTCCTGCTTTTATCGTAAAAGTAATATCTGAAAGCACTTCTTGTGTTTTTGTTTTTTCAAGTGTCGCAACGGATTCAAGTGATGCAAGAGAAATTTCCTCAGCTGTTGGATAGCGAAAAGAAACATTTTTAAACTCTATTTTTGCAGAGCCGCGCGAAATTTCTTTTGCATGAGGTTTTTGAGCTATCATAGGAGGTAAATCCAAAACTTCAAACACTCGTTCGAACGAGACAAGTGCGGTCATCACATCAACTTGAATATTGGACAGTGCCGTAAGCGGTTGATAGAGTCTATTAAGATAGGCTGTCAATGCAACAACTGTTCCAACATCCAAAATTTTCTGCACTGCCAGAACGCCTCCCCATCCATACACAATCGCAGTCGCAAGTGATGCAGTAAGAGTAAGCGAAATAAAGAAAATTCTTGTATACATAGCCTGACTGACACCGATATCTCTCACACGTCCTGCTTTTTCTGCGAATAATGTATCTTCAGTTTTTGGATTGCCAAACAATTTTGCAAGAAGGGCACCAGAGACATTAAATCGTTCGATCATTGTCGTATTCATCTCAGCATTGAGAGAATAAGCTTCACGGGTAATTCCTGCTAGATGTCTTCCAAACCACTGTGCAGGAACAAGAAAAAGTGGCAAAAGAAGCAACGCAACAAGCGTAAGCTGCCAGGACAAAATTATCATTGCAAAAAGAATTAGAATAACACTAATTGCATTGCCAATAACTGTCGAGAGGACATCGGTAAAAGCTTCTTGTGCTCCTAAAACGTCATTATTTAATCTACTGACCAATGCACCAGTCTGAGTTCTGGTGAAAAATGCGATCGGCATCTGTTGAATATGCGAGAAGACTTTTGTCCGCATATCAAAAATTAATCCTTCACCGATTCTTGCGGAAAAGTATCGCTGGACAAAAGACAAAGCAGCATCGGTAATCGAAAGAAAGCCGACAAGAAGAGCAATATGTACAATAAGTGTTGTATTTTTTGCAATAATTCCATTATCAATAATTTGTTTATACAGTAGTGGATTAACAACACCGATCGCTGCGTCAAGAACAATGAAAATTAAAAAAATAATAAGTTGCTTTTTATACGGCGAGGCGAAGCGCAGAATGCGTTTGAATGTTTCTCTTTCAATTTTCGCATTCTTAATGGTCTGGTCTTTGTTAAAAGACCCCATAAATTTTCTCATGCCTCTTGCTTGTGGATCCATAATAATTTAATGTTAACTAATATGAGTAATTATATACCGTTGAAGAAGATTATAGAAATTCAATTCGCCACTTCTATTTATAATTGGTAAGCGGTGAGAGCATGCTGCTTCCTTCATATCCTAGTGCCCATAAAGCTACTCCGTTGAGTTCTTTTTCATTTGCAAGATTGATTGTTGATGTCACTGTTTGCTGAGTCGGAAAATAAAATTGATGAAATGTTTCAGTACTTGGATCTCGATAAACGACAAATTCTTCCTGTGATTCATTATCAAAAAATACACTGCATGATGTGCAGGATGATAGAAGAGATTGCATGCGGTTATTGCTTGCTGTTAATGCAGTTCCAGGGATAACTGCTGAATGAATAGCTGTTGAAAGCGTTTGCCATTCATAACCATACAGTGGCATCCCCAAAATAATTTTTTCGGACGGTGTCATTTGTAAGGCTTTTTCAACCGCTGTTGTTACATCATACTCTGAATCTACTCCTGCTCCTGTTAGTGGCGCAACGGCACCTGTGACGGCTGAAACTGATGAATGATAATCATATGCCATAATAACAATGTTGTTAACATAAGGTGCAACTTTCTGAATGTTGATGAGACTCGGAATAATGACATCAGTTGGAGTAATTTCTATAGTAAGGGTTCCCAGTTTTCTCTCGTCCATTTGTTCTTTAACTGTTTTTATGAATTGTACAAAGTTGGTTTGTTCTTCTTGCGTTGGCACTGCTGTATCTTCAATATCAAGATTAAGATCTTGGAAATGGTATTTTTTCATAAGGGGCAGCACATCACTAATAAGATTGTTAGCATTTTGTGTCGGTTTCTCGATCATTTGGCTGATTGCTTGACTATCTCCACTTGCTACTGCTAAGGAAAGTTTTATATTATTTTTGCGTGCATTTGTAAAAAATGGATTCATTGCACCTGAATTAAGTACATACCATCCAGGTTCTTCTTGTCGTTGATTGGCGAGTTTGACGATATGTCCATCATTTCCAGCGTTGAGAGAAAAATATGTCAGTGTAGTAATCTCGCCAGCATAGCTCTTTTTTGCTTTATTCAAAAGCCAATAAGGAAGAAAACCAATAACTTGTTTGGGCTGTCCTTTCATAGGAAGAGGGACGGAAGTTTGAGAAGAAACAAAATAAACACCGATACCTACACCGATTACTAAACCAGTTAATCCAATGATGATTTTTTTAACCATAGATTTTGTATAATACTTGTTATTATCCATGATTAGGGTGAATAGATCAATCGTAAAAGTCTTGACAAAGTTGCAATATTAATAAAAAATGACAAAAGATTTTGAACCAATTAAAGATCTAACACCAACGGAACGGTATATCCCCAATGGTCCGTCGCTACTAAGTTTTGGTATAAAGAAAACTCTTTTATATGTAACTGGAGGTGAAAATGGTGGATTTCAGCAGCTTTACGCTTACGATGATGAAGGGAAAAGTATTCACCATAATGGATTTTCAGTCAATTTTGGTCCCATAGTGCAGGGGGGGGGTAATATCTCATCTGTTCATCGAACACTTGATGATTTATGGCAGGTAAGCAATGAAACCGTAGGTGGTCATGCTCTGCATTTAGCATCAGTTCAAAATGCACCTTTAGGAAGTTCTCATGTCAGACGCGGTGATTGGACACTTTTCCCTCACGAAGAAGGAAAAGGATATCATGTAGATCTTTTAGTGGGAGAAAAGAAATTACAAATAGAAACCTCTCCTTCGGGGAAAGAAGGTGTGCTTAAAATTGATGGAGAAGATAATGTAAGACTTTCGGCATTTGAACCATATACTATTAGGATCCCTGAACCTGGTGTAGTGTATGAATATCCACATGGTGTAATGCATAAATATCCCTCTGTTGCTCCACTCGGTAGGATTATTTCTCTACCTGTTGGTATTGCCCTTATTGCACTTGAACGTATTAAAGCAACAAGATCGCTTGCAAGTTAATCAGTTGACATTATAGTCTTTGTATTAGAAAATAGGGGTATGAAGAAAACGCTTGCTATTCTTGCCGTAATTCTTGGAATAGTTTTAATTATTGCTTCAGTTATCTACTTTATAGAGCCTGCAAGATTTTTACCGAACTTTTTTCCTGGATATGATAGATCTCTCATGACGCATCATTACAAACATGGCATTGGTTCATTTATTCTGGGAATCGCATGTTTTATTTTTGCTTGGTTTCAATCCGGCAAGAAGAAATCAACTGAAGAAGAACACCACACTGAGTAATACTCCGAGTATCGTACAATAAATCGCAAAAGGTTTGAGAGTATTTGTTTGAAAGTACTTCGTTAGAAATTTTACTGAAAAATAAGCCGCTATTCCAGCTGTTATTGCGCCGATAAGAGAAGAGAAAATCATTGAACCGTTTGTATTCGCAAGTTCTGGAAGTTTCAAAACAGACGCAGCACCGATGATAGGCGTTGCGAGAAGAAAAGCAAATCGTGCTGCATCTTCATGTGAAAGGCCAAGTAGCAATCCACCAGTTACTGTTGCACCAGTTCGCGAAAATCCCGGAATAAGAGCAATGGATTGAAGAAGTCCAACTTTCACCGCTTGGAACCATGTTAGCTTTGCCAATCGTTCATTGCTGTGTCTGGCTGTTTGTTCTTTACGGTTTTTTCGTAAGTATTCTGCTCCGAAGAGTAACAGTCCGTTTAACGTTAGTACTCCTGCAACGAGTTGCGGATTTCCGAAAAGACTTTGTAGCGCGTCTTGGAATAACAATCCTAGAATTCCTGCAGGAATTGTCGCAACAACCAAAAGCCATCCCAATTTTGCATCAACATCACTTTCTTTAATTTCCCGTTCTTTTAGCGATCGAAAAATACCAATGATAATCCGTTTCCAATCGTTAAAGAAAAAAAAGAAAAGAACAAGAGCTGTGGCTGTATGCGTTGCAACCAAAAATGAAAGAAAATAAGGAGCATTTTGATTAATATGCCATCCAAGAAGCCGTGGCAGAACAACGCTATGTCCGAGGCTTGAGATAGGGAATAGTTCAGTGATTCCTTGTACGATACCAAAGATAATTGCCTGAAATGGAGTGATCATAAAAATAGTATAGCAGAAGAGGTGAGGTTTAAAAATAATTGTTATATGGTGGTGTGATGGTCATTTTTTGCCATTCCTATTGCTGGATCGGGCTTCTTGTCATCACGGATAAAAACTTCATACACAAAAATAACATACAGAAGCGCAATCAGCATGTCATAACCACTGATATCGACATGAAAATAATATGTTGCCAATGTCTCCAAGCCTTCAGTTATTGCATTAACGCCGATAAAAATAATAAACACTTCTGTGATTCTAAAAATTTTTTTGAGCGAAACAAGTGTGAGAAATTTTTTAATAATCAATCCACAAAGAAGCGCTGCAAGAAAAGCTAATCCAAAGCCTGTTACATCTTGATTAAATTGATAAAATAGTCCGTTGGTGACATTAAAAAAAACTCCTTCACTGCCTTCTTTCAAAACAAATAAGAATGCTGTAAAGGGGAGGAGCCAATAAGACGTTTTGTATTGCTCTATTTGAGCTTTAGTTTTTTTGATATTTTCCTGCGAATAATGCGAAAGAATTTTATGGAGAGAAAACACTGCGTACGCAATGAAAATACCTGAAAAGGTAAAAAGCCATCCTTCGATAAGATCAAAAGAATTTTTCGGTAGATGTTTCAAAACAGCAGAATCTGTTCCAAAGATTGCCGTTGCAAGGATGAATACCACAACAAATCCAACAATAGATCCGCCAAAAATTCCTTTGGTTTTTTGCAGATTAAATTTGCTTGATATACTTAGCAAAACACCAATCGACAAGAAGGCCTCTAAAAATTCGCGAAATGCGATTATAAATACCGGTAACATAGTTAAAGCCAATAAAAATGACTTTTGAATTATAAGATGTTTAACTCATACTAATCAAGTATGAGCTAGAACTGCGTGGCAAGAGGAGTCACTGATTCATCGGGAACGCCAAACCAATATGATGTGCCTTCTGATCCATCAGGGTTTTTAGTGAGAATAATAATTAGATTATCTGCTGCCCATCCACTCGCTTCCCAAAAGTCTGCGTTCGGTTCGTCCTTTCCAAATACTCCAGTTAGATCCAGATACGCTTGTCCATTTGCGAAGGGCTGACCGCTCCCATTGAACACCATAATTTGCGTTTGTGATTCAGAATTTTTTTGAAGGAAAAAATACGTATTGTCCACAGACCAGGTATTGAAAGGGATTGTAATACTGCTTCCTGCGGGAAGTGTTTCACTATAAACAGTAGGTCCATTATTGATTGATACAAGGTAGGTTTGATTACCATTTTTATTTTGTGTTGTCGTTACAACAACTGTTTTTGTTCCGTCTGAGGAAATTTGTGAAGTTGTCGCAACCGTTGGATTATTCGTAACAACGGTGGGCTTGGGAGATACGGTAGCCGCTTGCACTGTAAGTGTAGGAATAGGGGTAATTGTCGGAACAGGTGTTGCCGTTGGGTTGGTTGCAGTAGCAGGTTGTGACTGCATTTGTGGTTGTGTTTGCATACTTTGCACAAGCGTTTGTTTAACGATGCTTGTTTGATGAACAAGCAAGAAATAGCCGGCTGCTGCGCCTGCTAAGATAAATATAATTGCTTCAAGTTCCAAATGTTTTTTTAGTACCATACTAAGTTTCCTCAACTATTAATCGGGTTTTTCTGTACACAATTATTCGGCGGTGAGAAAGAATTACAAACAGATACTGCTGTTCCTGGTTGATCACCTGAGGGTCCGTCGGCCCATTCATACAATGCTTTTGCATCAACGATACGTTCATTGACACATCCATGGCTCATCGGATGACCAAAATTGTTGTGCCAATAGGCGCCATGCAAGCCATAATCTTGGTAGAAATACATAACATAAGGGACATTTGGTAAATTATATGCGTCAGCTCCCGAACCGCCCGCCATTGTGGTTGATACCAATTTCTCCCAAATATGGAAATTACCTACTGGTGTAGGATCCCATTTGCCCGATGCAATAAAGGTATCCATCACAAGACTGTCGCCTTGATATGCATAAAGTCTTTGGGTTGAAAGGTCAACATAAATATGTTTGTCTCCTGGATTTGTTGCTGCTCCGAGAACATGTGAGGGTGTATTGAGACTTGCAAGCGAAATTTTTGGCGGGATAACTGTACGTCCTTCAAAGGTTCCGATAGCATTATTATTAATTTGTAACTTGCGATCACTTTGGCAGGAGAGAGAGTTCGCACAAGGTGTTGGGTTTGGCATAAAAAATCCACCGACAATATATACAACAATGCCTGCAAATAGGGAAAGAGTGTACATTTGGATATAATAGCCAACTGTTTTCCCTTTTTTGGAGGTTTTGGATGTAGGTTTCTTATGTCGTAATTTTTTTGTCATCTCTTTTTAGCATAGTAAATTTTTGTACCAATTTGCAAATGGAGTTTTGATTTTTTTGAAAAACCTTCTCAGTAATAACTTTCTGTAGGGAAGTCATAATATAGATAAAGGGTACTATATTTGGGAAGAATTAAATTAGATTATATTAAATTAAAATTGAACACTGTAATCCCTATCTAAAAGAGAAGTGATAGGGGAAACTTTCAGAGGTGGAGTAGTTAAATTACTCAATGGAACTTCATGTCCCAATTTTGCAATTATTCCTTGATCTACTCCATTTGTTCCTTTTAAGTAATCCACTTGTTGCTTTATGTCTGAAGAGGGAGTTGCGGTTGGAATTTGTTGACTAAATGGTCTTTTAGATACTACTCCGACTCCAATTACTCCGTCAAGATAATCTTCAATCCAAAATTGTCCGTCAGCACCATTTATTTGGTATATAGTAGAAGTTCTTTCACCATTGCTATATGTTGAACCACCATTTGAATACTGTAAGCCCGATTTCAATAAGCTACCAATTCCTTCTGGATGAGCCATTCGGTAAAAAGCAACATCTGCGCTACCGTTACCATTCACTGAAGAAGCTGGTGTAGGTTCTTCCAAGATTGTGAGTTCTGCTAAATGAGAAGCATCTGGGGCAGCATTTATTTGTATTTGATCTGGTTTTCCTGTCTTCTCATTAATAATTCTAACGGCTTGTACACTATTTTGTTCACCGTCAAGCAGGCTAGTGTTAATAGGGTGTTGAAGTATACTGTTGAGTTGATCCAAAATTCGTCGACCATTACCAACCAAAGAAGATCTATCTGCTCCTACAGCGAGTAAAGGATATTCCTGTATTTGTGCCGAAGGATTTTCTATCATTGGAGGTTGTCCCGTTGTCCCCTGGTCAGGACTTACTCCAGAGCTTCCCGCACCGGAAACAACTCCAGCAGCAAGAAATGCGGCAACACCTATTTTCCCTCTCCGTGAAAGGTGAGGTAATCGCAACCAATCAGGTAATTGTAGAGGAGGTTTATCTGAACCTTGACGGATTTCATCGGTATGTCCTTGGATATAATTTGGGTCTCCTCCAGATTCACTCTTACTTCTCTGTAGATCATGTAGATTAAAATGAGGTAACTTCACCCTAGGAGGTTTGTCTGATCCTTGACCGATTATATCGTCTTTTCCAAACTCACTCATTAACAACAATATTAGATCAGATCAGATATCCTGTCAATACTTGAAAAACGAGGTTAATTCAATTCTGTTTTAACTTTTTTTAAGAAGTCAGTGAAGTTAATAACACAATTCCTACCAAAGATATGATAATCCCGATAACTTGCTGTTTGGTTAGTTTGTCTTTAAAAATAAAGTGAGATGAAATTACAAAAAGGATTGGCGCAGCTCCTGCAATCGGTGCGACAAGACTGCTTTTATTAGGGAGAGTCAATCCATAATTGAGAGCAGTATCTCCCATTCTGATGAGTAGTGCGACCATAAATGTTGAAAGAAGTATTTTGAGTTGCTTTGGTCTCTGCATTTTTTCTTTTTGTTTTTTAATAAACAGGTAAATGATGGGAAAACATGATATAGCAATAAAGTTGGGGAGAAACCAACCATAGTGATCAATGGGAATTCTTGAAAAAGTGAAAAAGATTGCTAAAGACGCCATGGCAATTAGAGCAAGAGTAGTTCCTCTATCGAAGATTCTTTTTGCTTTGGATAACGCCTTAAAGTCAACACTGCAGAGAATAACTCCAAGAAATATTATTATAATAAATAAAGCTTGGATAGGCGTTATTTTATCTTTGAAAATGATCGCAGAGAGAATAAGAACAACCGCAGGAAAAGATTGGAAAATAATGCCAATTAAAGGAGCACTTGAAACACGGAATGCTTCACTGATCATGATGTTTGCAGAAATGTAAAGAACTCCCAAAAAAATGTTTAGCACCAATAAGGGAAAAGTAATTGCCCCAAAATCGTGTGGAGCAAAGGGGAGGACAATAAGTGCAAGTATAAAACTAAAAAAGAAAACCCAAAACGTTGTAAGATTTGCTCCAATTTTTCGTACTGCAATAACAGTAAATAAATCTCCTGTCCCCAAGCCAAAGAATGAAATAAAAGCAAGAAAAAGAGCCAAGTGCATAGACTTTTATTATACTATAGTTCAAAGGTTACAGGCCTGGTGGTATAATCATTATATGATTTGGGAAGCAAAACCTGCGCCTTTTCGTAAATTTAAAAAGAGAGTTTGGGAACAATGTGCAGTTGTTTCGGATTTTATTTATCAGATAGGTGAGTATCCTGAATTAAGACAGAAATCTAAAGAAGTTTTCTTAAAAAAAATTAATGAGAAAGTGGTACAGAAAAAATTTGTTTATCTGAAAAAATGTTTACTCAACTATAGGAAATTAACAGGATATGGTCGTGGAATTACGGCCGTCCAAGTCGGTATACCCGAGCGTTACTCAGTTATTTTTTATAATGATGAATTACTACTTATTGTAAATCCACATATTACAAAGATTTCCAAAAAGAAATATCTATATCCTGAAATGTGTATGAGTGCAAATCCTATTATTGCGCCTACAGTACGCCCTGCATGGATCGAATTTACTTATTATGATGAGAAGGGGGAAAAGAAGTTTTGGAATACAAAAGATGATACGGAAATTGGGAAGATGATGAATAGGGTTTTTCAACATGAGATTGATCATATGGAAGGAATTATTAATATCGATCGCGTCTCTTCACCGAAAGATTTGATATTGCAATCAGATCCTACATTTTACGATTCTGCAAAATTTGAAGAAATATAGAGTCTCTTCGGAAGCATTTGGTATTCATAATGCTTAATCGTTTTAGTTTTATAATATAAAGAAGATCAGGCCTCCAGCGAGAAGTAACAGGGTACTTGTCCCAATAAGAACAAATGTTGGTGTTGTATCTCCCGTTGGTGCCATAGTCGGTGTGGGCACATTAGGTTTGATATAAATAGTTTGGGTTGGTCCTGGTTGGATAATTGTTTGGGTTTGCCCAGGCTGTTGTTGTATGACTGTACGTGTTTGTCCAGGAATTGTTTCGACTACCTGTTGCGGTGTTTGAGTGATGACCGTTACGATGACCACCGGGGTAGGTGTTGCTGTTGGCACAGGTGTCGGAGTCGGCGTTGGAGTAGGCGTGGGCGTTGGCGTCGCAGTCGGTTTGGGAGTAGGTGTAGGTGTGGGAGTTGGTGTCAACGTTGGCGTTGGCGTCGGAGTCGGCGTTGGCGTAGGGCTTGGACTTGGTGTTGGTGTGGGACTAGTACACGTGCTTGGCGGACTGTTTTTTTGTGGCGTTGTGCCGCAAACATTGGTTGCTGAAACTGCACACTGATATGTGTCAACTCCATTATCTGGGAAAGAATATTGAGTACCGGGTGCGTTGACTGTTCCACTGACATGTTGTCCAGTGGTTATATCTTGAACATCTATAGTATAGGTGGTAGCGCCTGTCACTGCGTTCCATTGACAGACTCCTTCTTTTTGTGAGCAAACCATGGGAGTTGGCGTTGGTGCTTGTGTAGGCGTCGGGGTTGCGACTGGACAAATTTTTGTTGCATTAGCAGGGGTACCCTTGCCGCAGATGTTTGTTGGAGTGACAGAACATTGATAATTTATTCCTGGCGTCATTGGGAACACGCTTTGGGATGCAGTTGCAGGAAGATTGGTTGATTGAATGATTCTTCCCGTATCAGGTTGAGTAACAACAACAGTATATCCTTGCGCACCACTTACTGAATCCCATTCACATAGTCCTTGTCCACTTGCGGGGCAGTAATTGGTTGGCGGCGTTGGAGTCGGGGTTGGAGTTTGATTTTGACAAGTGCTAACAGCTTCGTATGTCGCTGATCGTGAGTCTGTCCCTGCTGTTCCATTTGTCCAGGTTAGATTGAAGACAACAGTCCCATTTTTTAAAGACGTTTTTTTTGTATCAATCTGAGCCGTTTTGGTAGCGTTGGCTTTGACCGTTCCAAGGTTTAAAAATGTTTGTGTTTGTAAATCATTTACCTCAACATTCATTGCCATAGTATTTGAAGTTTCAGTGTTGGTAAAGCTTACATTAATAATAGCGTCACCATTAGAAGAACATTCTGAAGATGCAGATTGAGCTGTAGTCCATGCAAAATTTTGGAAAACCTGTTCTTTTTGAAGAAGATACACCGTCAGCGGCAAAACAACAACGGCTATTGCAAGTAAGCTAAATAAAAATGTTTTTGATTTTTTAGGCACATTCACTTTGCTATATGTCTTTTGTTTATTAATCTCTATGAACTGGGAGTCGGCGACAGTTGACAGTTCGGACAAATTATCTTGACATTCTGTACTGGCGCTAGCGTTGGACAAATCGTTGGTGTTGGCACTCCAGGAGGAAGCGTTGGTGTGGGTGTAGGGGTTGGAGAGGGAGATAGTGGTACTGTAGGCGTCGGGGTTGGTATGCAGCTATCGACGGCTTCATATGATGCAGTTCGTGAATCTGTTCCGCTTTGTCCGTTGGTCCATGAAAGTGCGAACGTTACTGTTCCTGCATTTAACAAGTTCTTTCCTGTTTTTATAATGTTAGTTTTTGTTTGACCACCTTGAATTGAGCCCATGTTTACAGAATTACCCGTTTGTTGATCTTTTGCCGTGACAGTCATAGCTGTAGATGAACCTGGCCCTTCCGAATTAGTGAAGGTTACTGCAATATTTGCTCCACTTCCGTCTACAGCGCAGGCAGTGCTTGCAGACTGGTTGGTAACCCACAGAATTGATTCAGCACTTTGTTTAATATTTGTTTGATTTTGTACTTCAATAAGCGTTACGGGGATGACAACTAATGCAATTATTGCAAGTGAAATGGTTATGAATTTGGGTGATGTGAGTAAATGTTTCAAAATAGTATCAATATCTAGTCCTTATTTAAGAATAGAATTAACTCTGCCAGTTGTCAAGGCTTGCTATCTTTTTAAAAACAGGTACTATTAAAGTATGGAAGAAAAATTTGAAAAAATAGCCTCCGCACCTTCGATTGCATTGGAAAAAAGTGTCGATCTTACAAAAAAAATTGGTGCAAGTGCAACGACGACATCTCATTATAAACGAGCAAAAAATTACTGGACAAGTCTTGGCCCAGGACTAGTGACGGGAGCAGCGGATGATGATCCTTCAGGAATTGCAACCTATTCACAGCAAGGTGCGCAGACAGGATTTCAGCTTCTTTGGTTGGCGCTTTTTACATTTCCTCTTATGGCAGTTGTTCAGGAAATGTGCGCGAGAATCGGGCTTGCCACAGGTCGTGGATTGGCAGGGAATATCCGTATCAACTATCCGCGGTGGGTGATGTACAGTTGTGCGATTCTTCTTTTTGTTGCGAATACGTTTAATATCGGTGCAGATATCGGCGCGATGGCAAAGGGAGTTCAATTATTTGCTCCACATTTTGATTTTGCATTGTTGGTAATTTTTTTCACATTTTTCATGTTGCTTGTTCAAATTTATACTCCTTATGAAAAATATGCACGGTATTTAAAATGGTTAGTACTTGTTTTGTTCTCTTATATTGCAACTGGGTTGATCGTAGGGCTTAATCCTGCAACGCTTCTTGTTCATGCTATTATTCCTAAAATAATATTTTCCAAAGATCAAATTATTCTTGTTACTGCAATTTTGGGAACGACAATCTCGCCATATTTATTTTTTTGGCAAACATCACATGAAGTTGAAGAAGAAATTCTTCATGGCAAAACATCAATTCGTTTGCGTCAAGAAACAGTGACTGATAAAGAAATAGGCGGCATGCGGATGGATGTATGGTCGGGAATGTTTGTATCAAATCTTGTGATGTTTTTTATCGTTGCGACCTGTGCGGCTGTTCTTTATGCGCATGGTATTACCAATATTAATTCTGCTGCAGATGCCGCGCTTGCGCTTAAGCCACTTGCAGGGAATCAAGCATTTCTCTTATTTGGTATTGGTATTATTGGCACAGGACTTCTTGCTGTTCCGATTCTTGCCGGTTCTGCTGCATATACCGTTTCAGAAAGTTTTCTGTGGAAACAGGGACTTTACCGAAAATTAAAAGATGCGAGGGCATTTTATGGGATTATTATTTTTGCGATGTTGATTGGGTTAGCTCTTAATTTTATCGGCATAAATCCTATTAAAATGCTTATTTATTCTGCTGTAGTGAATGGACTTGTCGCGCCAATAATTCTTATTCCAATTGTACTTATGACCAGCAATAAGAAAATTATGAAAGAGAGAACAAGTCATCCAATCATTGCCGCTGTTGGTTGGCTGGTTGTTCTTTTGATGGTACTTTCAGGAATTGTGACGATATACTCGCTGTTTAATTAAAACAAGGAATTTTCAATTTTTAATTTCCAATTTTCAATCAAATTACAATGTTTCAATGTTCCAATTTGGAAATTATATCATTGAAAATTAAAAATTGTGAATTGAAAATTAATTTTATGAGGTTTGTTTATGCAGAAAATTATTCTTTCTACTACAAAAAAGAAACAAATCGTTGATATCACAGAAAAGATTCAAAGTTTATTAGATACTAAAAAAACAGAAGGTTTGTGTTTTCTTTTTATCAAACATACCACTGCTGCTCTTACTACAGCTGATCTTGATCCAGGTACAGATCTTGATATGCTTGATGCGTTTGAGGCAATGATGCCGCATTTAGACTATCGTCATCCTCATAATCCATCGCACGTCACAGATCATATCCTGTCAACGATTATCGGTGCATCGCTTACTATTCCAGTTGTGAACGGAAGTTTAGATCTGGGAACGTGGCAAAGAATTGTTTTAGTAGAGCTCGATGGCCCGAGGGAAAGGGAAGTGGTTATACATTTCGTTTAGCACTTAGTAATTACTTCAACTGTGCAGTTGCTTCTTTATTGATAAAGAAATTATTGATTTCATCGACAATTTGCTGAGGAGAAACCTGCGATTTGAGGATATAGCCGTCCATACCGAGTTTGAATGCTTCTTCAATAACATTTTGCTGTCCAAGATTGGTGATAATAAAAATGGGAGTGTCTTTTGATGCAGTGCTTAGTCCGCGTACATTTCTCAAAACATCAATTCCTGTCATGCGAGGCATCATGATATCAAGAAGAATCATGTCGTATTGTTGCGCCTTTATTTTATCGAGTGCATCTATACCATCAACGGCTACTTGCACATCATATCCAGAAAGGGAAAAGACTTTGCTGTAAATATCTCGAATAAAAAAATCGTCTTCCGCGATAAGTAGTTTTCTCATAGATCAGTTTTTAACGGCATTATTTCTAACAATGATACCTTGTCCATTTTTGACTGTCAAGGAAGTGCTGTTTGCTTTCTGCTCGTTTTGCGTAATGTCTTCCGGTGTTGCCACGGGGAGCGTAATAGTAAATGTTGATCCTTTACCGAGTTCACTTTCGGCCCAGATTTTTCCTTTGTGTGACTCGACGATTGATTTGGTAATAAATAGTCCAATACCAGTTCCTTTGGAGCCTTGTTCGAGAGAACCTGAAACTCTAAAGAATTTTGTAAATAACCGAGGAAGTGCCTCTTTTGGTATGCCTTCACCGTTGTCTTTTATAGCAATTTCTATATGATCTTTTCTATCAGCCACTGTTACTGAGACATTCCCAGCATCAGGGGTGTATGCAATTGCATTGCTGATGAGATTGACAAAAACCTGTCCAATACGGAAAGGGTCAGCCATTACGAGAGGGAGTTTGTCTGGCATATTAATAGCAAAATTTTGTCTTCTTGTCATTGCTTCTTGTTGGAAACTGGAAAAAATATCCTTAATAATAATTCTCAAATCAAGTGGTTTGGTCTCAATTACCAGATCATTTCTCTCAATACGTGAAACACTGAGAAGATTATCAATAAGGTTAGCCAAATTGGTTGTGCTTACGATAAGTCTTGTTAATAGTTCTTTTGCTGATGCGTCAAGATTTGTTGCATAATGCATTTGTAACAGAGATGCGTATCCGCGGATTGCAGTCAAAGGAGTTCGTAATTCATGAGCAGCCATTGAAACAAAATCCACTTTCATTTCTTCCAATTGTGCTTCGCTTGAAATATCAACGAGTGTTATCATAATTTGATCTTTTGCCCCGAGTGCGTTTTTTGTTATTGTGGCTATAAATTCAGCTTTGTCCCCGTTTCCTTTTTGTAGCGTTAATTTTTGACTTACTTGTTGTTCTTTTTGGTTATCGTATGCAGTAAAAGGAGTAAGCTCTTGCGGGTTATACAGTTTTATTGTTTCAATTGCTTGTCCAATAGCATTCTTGGCTGTCAGTTCCGTTGCCGATTCTGCTGCGGCATTTAAAAAAACAATTTTCTTATGTGCATCAATAACGATTGTCGGTGTATTTAATGAATTAATAATGTTTTTTTGCGCATTTTTGACAGCATGCCGATAGCTGTTATTAATAATAACGGCAATCAAAATGAGAATAATACCAATAAGAACCTCGGGAAAAAACATACCGTATTATAATCTTGGTTACTTATGACTTATTTGTCAAGAGAAAGAAATCCAAGAGGAAAATGAACGCCTACATTCCGTAGAAAAACCATAACTGACATAGCGACAAAAGTAATAAGAAAAATTTTAATATGATTAGGGGTAATTTCGAGGGAATCAAAGAATTTATTTAGCATGGCAGGATATTTACTATACAAGAAATAATTTTCACGCGCAATACCTATATATACACACATTAAAAATAGTATAGTTGTGCGTTCTTACAATTCTTGCTATAATAATCCTATTCTTATGGCGCAAACAATATTGGTAGTCGAAGATGACCGTGGATTACAAAAATACCTCAAAGAACTCCTATTAGACAATGGCTATGCTGTCCAAACCGTTTCCGATGGTATTACGGCATTGGATTATTTTAAGAAAGCAGTTCCTGATTTACTTGTTCTTGATCTTGGATTACCAGTGATGTCAGGTGAAGCTGTTTGCCAGGAAGTACGAAAGAAATATAAAGATGTTCCAATCGTTATTCTTACCGCGAAGGATTCAATTAACGATATTGTGAAAGGGCTTAATTTGGGTGCTGATGATTATATAACCAAACCTTTTGTTGCTGATGAGTTTCTTGCCAGGATTAAAGCAAGGCTGCGTAAGCAAGTAAATAATACGACTACTTTAAAAGTTGCTGATCTTGAACTTGATGGTAAAACAATGGAAGTTAAAAGAGATGGACAACAAATTCAACTCACCCCTCAGGAATTTAAGTTATTACAATATTTGATGAACAACAAAGGAAGAATTCTTACTCGTGAAATGATTCTCTCACGAATTTGGTTGTATTCAAGCGATGTTGAAACCCGTGTTGTTGATGTTTATATGGGATATCTGCGAAAGAAAATTGATGCAAATACAGAAAAAAAACTACTTCATTCCGTACGAGGATTTGGTTACGTTATTAAAGAAGCCTAATTTGTTGTTTTATTAATCGATCTGATTGTTGGTAAGCTGACAGTTACTGTAGTACCGATGTTTTCTTTTGATTTAATTTTTATTTTTCCTCGGTGATTTTCGATAATATATCGCGCAAGCATCAACCCAACCCCCATACCTTCAATATAGCCGGCATATTCAGGCTTATAAAATCCGTTCATAATTGAAGCGAGGTCATGTTTTGAAATACCTTTGCCTTTGTCGTGTACTTCAAGCGTTATCATGCGAGGATGACTTTTTAAAATAACGGCGATTTTTTCACCAGGTTTTGAGAATTTTATTGCGTTTTCAAGAAGCCCCGAAACCATTTCGACCAATTTATCAAAATCCCCGACAATTCTTGTTTGATGATTAGTCAATTTACAGTAAAATTCAAAAGGATGATTCGTGTTGGTGAATCGATACTGGTCAATAGCTCGTGTAACTACGTCCTGCAATTGAATTTCGCTGAAGACAAAAGCAAATTGTCCTTGTTTAATTCGATTTACATCTAAAAGTTCTTTCACAAGTGTCGTTAAGCGGATACTCTCAGCGTATAGTTCCTTTGTCCAACGTGATTCAAGAGTTTCTTTGTCTTTTGTACGGCTGTAAAGTAATTGAATATAGCCATGAATTGACGTCAGTGGTGTTCGAAGCTCATGTGAGGCTAAAGAAATGAACCTATCTCTGAGCTCTAAAGCTTTTTGTGAATCTTCTTGTAGTTGTATTTTATTAAGTGCAAGTGTTGCCGTATGGCTATAAATAATAAGCGCATCACGCTCTGTTTCAGAGAGAGATTTTTCTTTAAGGGAGTATAAAAAAAGAAATCCCAACATTTGTTGGGAATACAAGAGCGGGACTATTGCTACCTGTTTAATCTCGTGAGGAAATTGTTTCATTTGCAATCTACTCAGATCAGATTTAGATAAATAAAGTACATCGTTTGCTGCTAAAATTTTACTATAATATTTATTAATAGTAATAGTATTCTGTTTAATAAGCTCATCAGAATAATAAACTCTTTTTAGATGATCTTTCTCATAAAGAAGTAATTTAACAAAGTTGGCTCCAATAAAAGTCTTTGCTGTTTGCGCAATTTCCTTATAGAGTTGCTCGTTCGATTTTGTAGTTGTAAGGGCAAGAATTGCTTTATTTATCTCGCCCAGTTGGATATTTTTCATATATTGTAATCTTACCAAAAAAATAAAAAGATACAACAATTATAAGTATGTTCTTATAATATTCTTACAGTTTTATTAGTGGTGGGGTGTTTTATGAGTTTTTTGGAAAAGTTTTTAGTTCAGCTAGCACAAAAAATCTCTCTCTCCCTTGCCGGCAGGCAAGTTGGTTTCAATTCACACGCTTTATATTTTATAAATAATCAGCGAATTCAGAAAAAACCGCATTAGACACAGTGAAACAGAGAAATTTATGTGCCTCGCTTCAAGAAAATACTACTTTTCACATAAGCACTATGAACATCCAGTATTGTGAAAAAGGGAGCAAAAAGATATAACAAAACATCTTTGATTGGTATCAAAAATATTAAAAAACATCTCTTAGGAAACAGTAAATAACAAGTACTATTTAATTTATTATTTTTTTCTGTCGCGCACGTCCGCCTCGTTGTCCAGCTTTTCTAGCCTCTTCACTTGTCCATGTGTGTGCAGTCCCTTTTTTATGGGCAGCTTGGCCACCTTTACTTGCGATCATGCGTTGTTTACTTTTGTCCATAGACGCAAATCCGCGTCCTTTACCTTTTGCCATAGAATAATTCACCTCCTTTCATATAACAGAATAGTTTATAAACATAAGAGTTTAGCTTAAAACTTGTAAGGAATAAGCAAGAGTTATTCTCGCTATTATAATCCAAATTGTTTTTTTGTAAGAATATTGTCATATGGTTGACGAGAAAATGATATGGTGTTAGGATAGTCTCGCTGCAACATTTATCATCAAATTTATACACTAGAGAGTGATTCTTAAGAAAAGCTTTAGATTTTGAAAGGAGGTGAGATTATGATTAAGAAAGCGATAATTGCAACAGGTATATTTGCTGTATCAGCAATGGCAGCTGCGACAATAACATTTGCTCAGACTGCAACGCCGTCGCCATCACCGACACCAACAACCGCGGCGACTACTGTCACTCCAACAACAGCAGTAAGTGCTCCTACTTCAGCACCTGATACAGGTCGTGCAGAGTAGCACAGAAAAGTCGTTTAGTAAATAAATGGAGCAAAATGCTCTTCTTTATACATGTAGGATCTGTATTTTGCTCCATTAGAAAAAATTTATGAAGAATAAGTTATTATTATTTATTATTCTTTTCGGTGTTATTGCAGGTGGGTATATTGGGTATGGTTTTTCTCATTCAGGAATTCACGATAAGAAACAAGTACTCGCAGATCAAACCGTTGCACAGAAAAAGGTGATAAGCGTAACCCCTACGGTAGCGCCAGGAATTCCTGAAACAATTACTATTCCCAAAATACATGTCAATACAAAAATCGAATCTGTGGGAATGGATAGTAAAGGACGGATGGGCGTGCCGACAAATCCTTTTGATACGGCATGGTATAGTCCAGGTTTCAAGCCTGGTATGAATGGTAGTGCAGTTATCGATGGGCATTTGGATTTAGTGACAGGAGCACCTGCAGTTTTTTGGAATTTAAAATTATTGAATATCGGTGATACAATTATAGTTATGGAGAATAATGGTAAAAAATACACCTTTGCAGTCAGTCAAATTACAAAATATCCTTATAACAATTTTCCCATAAACCAAGTATTCGTGGCAACAAACGTCCCAATGTTAAACCTTATTACTTGCAATGGCATCTGGGATCATACATCGAGAAATTATTCGGATAGATTGGTAATCTATTCAAAATTGATCGCAGAAAATTAAAAATTATTGTGTATCTATGAAGAAAAAAATACTTGTTGCTGAAGATGATAAAGCAATTATTGATGTCGTCACAATCATTCTTGAAAATGAAGGATATGAAGTGTTTACTGCAGATCAAGAAGCAGTCATTCATGCAACAATCAAACAGTACAAACCAGATCTGATCCTTTTGGATATTTGGCTTTATGGAGAAGACGGTGGTCAAATCGCACGAAATATAAAAACAAAATCCGAAACGAAAGATATTCCAATTATTCTTATGTCTGCGAGCAATGAAACCGAAAAAATTACCAAGGAAGCAAAAGCTGATGATTTTCTTCTCAAGCCATTTAATATTGATGATCTTCTTCACACTGTAAGAAAACATAGTAAAAGTTGACAGCAGAAAGATAAGTTGTTACATTGTAGGTAATAAACGGTGTTGACAATTAGCAGAATCTATGATAGAGTGCTAATATACACGATTTTCGAGCTCACAAGAGCAGTTTGTAATAAATAAATCATGGAAGAAAAAATAGTCGCAATTATTCCAATTAGAGATGGCATTATATTCCCCAGTACAGATTCAGTTTTGACATTTGGGAGACCAAAGAGTCTGGCTGCATTAGAATCCGCTTTTCAGAAAGAGCGAATTGTCTGTTTTGTTCTTCAGAAGAATGCACGTTTGAATGACCCAACAACTGATGATTTATATGAGATCGGGACACTTGCACGCATTGAGAGAATGATACGGACCGATGGCGAAATAAATGCGCAAGTGAGAGGGTTGTCCCGCGTCAAAATACTTTCCTATGAACACCATGATTCTTACTTTATGGCAAAAGTTGTTGAAATTCCAGAACAGAATGGAGATTCTGAAGAGGTAAAAGCACTTTGCAATCATCTTACCAATGAATTCCGTAGAGCAATGAACTTCGGAAAATCCGCGGACTTTCTTCTTTTTATGAATATTATGTCAGAAACTTCACCATCTGAATTATCTGATTTAGTTGCTTCAGCACTTGATTTAAAGCCTGTAGAACGGCAAGAACTTCTTGAAATGACCGACGTGAAAGCACGACTTCAGAAGCTGACAGAACTTTTGTCGAAAGAAGTTAAAATTTTAGAACTTGAAAGACGAATCGCTTCAAAAACACAAGAACGATTTGAAAAAGGTGCCCGAGAGGCGATGCTAAGAGAGCGGTTACGAACCATCGAAGAAGAGCTTGGTGACAAAGAAGAAAATTCTGAAATTCGAGTTCTTCTCAATAAGATAAAAGAGGCAAAAATGTCTTCAGAAGTTGAAGAAAAAGCGAAGAAAGAATTGACCAAACTTCAGAATATGAATCAATTTAATCCTGAAGCAGGATATATCCGTAACTATTTGGATTTGATGGTTGCGTTGCCATGGAGTAAAGAAAGTAAAGACAGCAGTGATATTGGTGTGGCTGAAAAAATTCTTGATGAAGATCATTATGGTTTGCAAAAAGCAAAAGAAAGAATTGTTGAGTATCTTGCAGTGCATAAATTATCAGGCAAAATGAAAGGTCCAATTCTGTGTTTTGCTGGACCTCCGGGAGTTGGTAAGACTTCAATCGGTAAATCAATCGCACGCGCGCTTGGCCGCAAATTTGTCCGCGTATCACTTGGTGGTATTCGAGATGAGGCTGAAATTCGGGGGCACAGAAGAACTTATGTCGGAGCGTTACCAGGGCGTATTATCCAAGGCATTAAAGATGCCGGGACAAAAAATCCTGTCTTTATGCTTGATGAGATTGATAAAGTTGGATCGGATTTCCGTGGTGATCCATCAAGTGCACTTCTTGAAGCGCTTGATCCAGAACAGAATGGGCAATTTTCAGATCATTACCTTGAAGTTCCGTTTGATCTTTCAAATGTGATGTTTATCACAACGGCAAACGTTTTGGATACTATTCCGCCAGCATTGCGTGATCGTTTGGAAATTATTAATTTTTCAGGGTATACACATGATGAAAAGTTCAAAATTGCAAAAGACTTTCTTGTCAAAAAACAATTGGAAAATCATGGATTGAAAGATTCGCATATTGAACTGACTGATAAAGCGTTGCAGTTTATTATTGAGCATTACACGAGAGAAGCAGGTGTGAGAAATCTCGAAAGAAAGATCGCATCAGTTTTTAGAAAAATTGCAAAGAAAGTTGCTGAGGGAGAAAAAGAGAAGATTGTCGTGACAGAAAAAGAGGTCACAAAATATCTTGGACATGAAAAGATTCACGGCACGGTTGCGGAGAAAAATGATGAGATTGGTCAGGTTACCGGACTTGCCTGGACTGAAGCAGGTGGAGATATTCTCTTTATAGAAGTCGCATTGATGCCAGGAAAGGGACAGCTTATTTTGACAGGACAACTTGGAGATGTAATGAAAGAATCAGCTCAGGCTGCGATGTCATACATCAGAGCGCGCGCAAAATTTCTGGGACTTCCTGAGAATTTTTATCAAAAAATTGACGTACATGTCCATGTACCGGAGGGTGCAGTTCCCAAAGACGGTCCATCAGCAGGTTTGGCAATAACAACAGCAATAGTTTCAGCACTCACAAAGATTCCTGTCAGCAGAAAAGTTGCGATGACTGGTGAAGTAACGCTTCGAGGACGCGCTTTGGAAATCGGTGGCGTGAAAGAAAAGGTTATTGCGGCACATCGAGCAGGTTTGAAGACGATCATTTTGCCAAAAGACAATAAGAAAGATTTGGAAGATGTCCCCGCAGAAGTTCTGAAAGATCTGCATTTCAAATTTGTTTCTCATATGGATGACGTATTGAAGATTGCTCTCATCAAACCACTTAAGGTTTTGTCTCAAAAAAGCGGTAGGCAACCTGTTGATATGCCACCCGTAATGCCGGCTTCTCAAGCATATTAATGCGAGTGTTTTGATTCTCCTTTATTCCCTCTTGAATACTTTGTCAAAGTATAATATGCTTGATACATCAATCAAATTATGACTGACTTACCTCAAGATGTAATACCAAGTTTTAGAAGAGTAGTATTGTTCCCCGAGGCAGTTCTTGTCCTAAATACAAATGCAAATATTATAAAAGTTGATAAGCAGACGCTTGAGATGTTAGGCTGGCAAAACGAGCAGGAATTTATTGGCAAAAATTTTTCTGATCTTATTGTTGATCAAGATAAAGAAAATATTCAAAATGAGTTTCAAAGAATTCTTAGTGATAAAAATATTTACGGATTGCAGTGTAATGCAAAAAGAAAAAATGAATCAATTCTGAGAATTTCTGCAAATGCATCCGTTTTTACCGATAGTCAAGGCGCTCCTCAAGAAATTGTTGTCGTTATTCACGATATTACCCCACATTTATCTGAGCTTGAACAAGTGAGAGAAGCGCAAAAACAGCTTGCAGAAGCGCAGCAAATAGCTAATTTCGGAAGCTGGGAATGGGATATGATTTCCAATAAATTCAAATGGACTGATGAGATGTATCGATTGTTTTCTCTTGCTCCTCAATCAGAAGTCAATAATGACTCATTGATGGCATATGTTTTAGAGGAGGACAGAGGAAAAGTTAAAAACTTTTTAAATCAATCAGTTACCGACGGTGGCGCGGTAACGGATTATCGTTTTGTTGATCCACAAAACAATTCAATCCGCTGGTTTCACAGTAGGAGCAAGACATTTTATGATTCTGATCATAGACCGCTTCGTATGGTCGGAACAGTACATGATATTACTCGTGAGAAAGAACTTGATCAAGTGAAAACGCAGTTCCTTTCCATGGCTTCTCACCAAATGCGTGGCCCGCTCACCACAATAAATTGGCATGCAGAAATGCTTTTGAATTCTCAATCTGAAGGACTCACTGACACGCAAAAAAAATATATCCAAGAATTGTATAATGCAAGCAAAAGAACGGTCCGGCTTACCAATGATATTCTTACTGTTTCAGAATTAGAGCTTGGCAGAATGCCCTTCAAGCCAGAAAAGTTACAACTTCCGAAAATAGCCAAACGAGTACTTGAAGATTATGAGCGTAAAATAACTGAACAAAAGATTAATTTTAAAGAAGTTTACTCAGGAGATCTGCCCGATATTGTTACTGATTTATTTTTACTTAAAACGATTTTTAATGAACTGATAACAAACGCTATTAGTTATACGCCACCTGAAGGAACGATAACATTGACTATCTCGGTAGATTCTTCGCGTGCTAATACATTTTTAATAACGATTGCTGATACAGGATATGGTATTCCCAAAGATGAGCAAGATAAAATTTTTTCAAAGATGTACCGTGCAGCTAATGCTAAAGAAAAAGTTATGGGTGGTACGGGGCTTGGATTATATATCGTCAAGCTCATTCTTCAGTTGAACGGGGGAGATATTTGGTTTACTTCGGAGGAAAATAAAGGAACAACATTTAGTATCGCGATTCCCTTCACTCCGAAAGCGATACCAACAATTCCTCTTAAATCGTAATACTATTGATTCCGAGGAGTAAGTCATTTATACTCAAGGTATGGATACTAGTAATGGAAAGAAAATTTTGGTTCTTGAAGATGAAGCTCCAATGCGTGAGGCGATTGTTGACACGCTAAAACAAAATAGTTTTTCCATTCTTAGCTCTGACAATGGTAAAGACGGACTGGAAGTTGCTCTTCAAAATCATCCTGATCTGATAATTTTGGATATTTTTATGCCAAAAATGGACGGGCTATCTATGCTTGAAAAGTTGCGAGGCGATGCATGGGGTCATGATGTCCCGGTAATTATTCTTACCAATCTCAATCCAGAGGCAGATAAAACAATAAAAAGTATTTTGGATCACAAGCCGGCATATTACTTGATCAAATCAAACGTTACTCTTGAGATGATTGTTGCAAAAGTCAAAGAAGTCCTCAAAATGAATTGATATCATCTGGCTTGTTTATTCCTGGGAAAGGTACGATTTAATTGGCAAGACAGGATTTTTTACAAACATTGTGTTATAATTTTTTTCATGACAGATTATAACTATTCTCTTCTTAAAGATATTCTCTCTATTAAAGTGAACGGAAAAAAGGTTTGGAAAAAACGTATAGATCATCAGACCCAATTCCTTCATTTACTCGAAGATATTTTTGGGACAGATATCTCTGGTGAATCATTTGGTTTTTATCCAAAAAGGATTTACTTCTCAACATCACTGACTTCTGACCCTGAGTATACAAAAAGTATGCTGCCAGTTTGGCATAGAATTATTAAAGCCATAGAAACATTTGATTGGAATGTTTATGCTCCATTTGATCAATCTAATCCTCATTCTAAAGTTCCTGACGGGCTTGATTCTTATGAAATACGAGATCTTGATCATATCAATGTTCTTAAATCAGAAGTTGCACTGATTGATCTTAATCGTCCTGCCCATGGGGTCGGTCAAGAAATTGAAGTTGGACTTGCAATGCCAAAAATCGGATTTTCACAAGCAAAAGTTTCTCGACTTGTCAAAGGCCTTCCAGGAATCATCATACTAAATTATAAAGATGAGAATGAATTATTAACGCTTCTTAAAAAAATTTTTAAACGAACTAGTTACAAAAAAGAGCCATTTTATTTAGAAATGTGTCCTCGGCATATAACGAAGAGTATCTTTAAAGGGGAAGATTGTCTTAATTGTGAATTCCGCTCGTATCTTCATGCCATATAGGCTTTTACATTTTTCCTTTTTCGTCTTATAATAAGAAAAATGTCAAATCTTATCCTTCTATTTTTGATTATCGTACTTCTGATTGGGGGATTTGGTTATTCGACTCTATATCACCACACGACTGTTTCGCAAATTTCGTCAAAGAAAATTGTAAAAATGATTAAACCAACTGTGGCAGTTACTTCATCCAAAAATTCTTCACCTCTTGCAATTGAGAATATGCGAAACACATCATACCCGGGAAGTGCCATAACAATTGAACAAACACTTACTTCGGGAGGAAATTATAGTCGATATATTGTTTCATATCGTTCTGAAGGTTTGAAAATTTACGGCTTGCTTACTGTTCCGTTTGGTACTAAACCAAAAAACGGCTGGCCGGTAATTTTATTTAACCACGGTTATATCCCACCATCATCATACTCAACAGCATCTAGTTATTCTATTATGATTGATCCACTTGCTGCGGCTGGCTATATCATTTTTGTTCCTGATTATCGTGGAAACGGTGGATCTGATGGAACACCACTCCAGCCATATATTTCGCCAGTGTATGTAACAGACAGCATGAATGCACTGGCGTCAATAAAAAAATATAAGGATGCAAATCCACAAAAAATTGGCGTTTTCGGGCACTCAATGGGTGGCAATATCACCTTGCATGAATTGGTAATGACACATGATTTCAAGGCGGCAGAACTTATGGCAGGAGTTGTGGGCAATGAAGATCTACTTTCGCAATGGTGGAGTCAGCGTTTCGCAGCGCATAGCATTGTAGGAAATGATTTAGATACCTATTATTCATTTGAAAAAATGGCGCAAGATTATGGCACACAGAGTAATGATCCGAATTATTGGACTGCGATAGACCCGACGCAGTTTATCAGTTTCATTACGGCACCCGTTCAGATTCAGGTAGGAAGCGCTGATACAGAAGTTCCTATTAATTTTTCAACATCACTGAAAGCTTCATTGCAAAAAGCTGGCAAAAATGTTTCGTTTAATGAATATCCAGGCGCAGATCACAATTTAGCACCAAACACTGCTTCTGCAATGGCTGCGACAGTAAGTTTCTTTAATAAGTATTTAAAATAAGGACTAAGGGACTAGGTCTTAGGGACTAGTAATTGTTTTGTTTAGTGTTTGACAGGAGAATTGAGTGAAGTTGGCAATCCTGTTTTATTTAAGAGAAGAAGAAGTTGCTGTTTTTCTTTTTCAGAAAGTTCGTTAAGTGTTGTCGGCTGATACGTCACAAGAGCTTGAGCAATTTTTTCACAAAGTTTTGCTCCTTTTGGGGTAAGTGCAACCATTTTTGATCTTCTGTCATGAGGGTTTTCTTCGCGTTTGATATATTTTTGTTGAAATAATTTATCAACAATTCCAGTGGTATTTGATGCATCGCAATGGAGAGTTCCGGAAAGTGAATTCATAGGAATCGATTTATCTGCTTCAAGAAGGCAGAGTGTATACATCTGCATAACCGTTAATTTATGCTTATCAGCAATATCCATAAGGCCGTGTTTGGCGTTAATTGCTACACGGAAAAGCTGCCAGTAGAGATTGTTTTGTAAAGCTGTACTTTCCATATTATATTAATATAGTTATTATAGTACAAAATTCTTACAATGTAAATACTTGACAAAGTCAACTATTTACTATTATAATGATTGAGTTATATAATTTCCTATTATATCTATGAAAAACAAATCACCTTGGCTTATTTTCTTTTTAGTAGCAATTGCACAATTTATGGTAGTTCTGGATATCTCAATTACCAATGTCGCACTTCCAACAATAAAACAGTCATTACATTTTACAACAGATTCATTACAGTGGGTTATTACTGCATATGCGTTGACATTTGGCGGATTTCTTCTTCTTGGAGGACGCGCTGCTGATCTTTTTGGAAGAAGAAAAACACTTTTGATAGGAATGATCGGATTTACTATTTTTTCCTTTTTAATAGGAATTTCAAATTCTGCAATTTCATTGATTATTTTGAGAGCCTTACAAGGCGCGGCCGCTGCACTTATGTCTCCATCTGCTCTTTCGATCGTTCTTACGACCTTCAATGAAGGCAGCAATCGTAATAAGGCACTTGGGTATTGGTCAACCGTTGCAACTGGAGGTGCGGCAGTAGGCTTACTTTTAGGTGGAGTATTAACCCAATATTTTGGCTGGAGATGGAATTTCTTTATTAATGTTCCTGTCGGGATTATCATGTCGATTGCTATTTCGAAAATTGTGCCGCTTCATGAAAGTGAAGCTGAGCATCATGATTTGGATTTACCAGGTGCATTGTTGGTCACGAGTGCTTTGATGGTCTTGGTTTTTCTTATAAGCGAAGCACCTATATGGGGTATTTTTAGTCTTCCAACAATGGCTCTTTTTGTTATCACGGTAACGTTGTTGGTAGGATTTATTTACAATGAGTCCAAAAGCAACCATCCTCTTATACCATTATCAATTTTTAATGTGAGAAATGTTGTTGGTGCAAATTTGATTATGGCGCCTGTTGCCGCGACAATGTTCGGAAATTTCTTTTTACTTTCATTATATATTCAGACAGTTTTGCATTATTCGCCTGTTCTTACAGGGTTGAGTTTTCTTCCATTCCCTATAATCATGGGATACACTTCAACGCGTGTCTCAGGATTTGTATCAAAATACGGCTATAAACCATTTTTAATTGCCGGACCATTATTAATTGCTATCAGTATTGGACTTCTTAGTCGACTGCCGGTGAATGGAAATTATTTCCTTGATGTTTTGCCATCGGTACTTCTTATGCCGCTTGGTATTGGTATGACATATATGCCTACAATCGTAGCCGCTACCTCAGGTGTCAAAAGTAATGAATCAGGGCTCGCATCAGGACTCATTAACACGTCACAGCAAATGGGTGGTGCGTTAGGGCTATCTGTTCTTTCAGGAGTTGCAGCAGCAGTAACTGTTTCTTATTCTCGGTTTGGTCAAGTTGCCGCATCCGTTGTTGGTTATGATAGAGCATTTCTTGTTGCAGTGATTTTTATGATATTTGCGATAATTCTTGCTATAACTGTTATCAAACAGAAAGGTCGTCCAAAAGATAAAAGTAGTCATCAAACTTCTGTTCAACAGCAAGTGAGTTTCGATTAAGTTTTGTTTTTAATATCTTTGCGAGTGATGCTTAAATAGGCGACAAAGACAATAATAAAAATGGTTAATATTGTAGAAACTTTTGTATCTCCATAACCTAAACCTCCAAGAATTGGTTTGCCAAACCAATCGGCAAATGATGCACCCAACGGTCGTGTTACGATATAAGCAAACCAAAAAACAAAGATTTCATTCAAGCCCAACCTCCAATATGCAATTGCCGGTAAAATGAAAAGAATCGCAAATAAAATCCCAGATGATAAATAACCGAGATTCAATGTTGATGCAGTTAGATCACCTGCTGCAGTACCGAGTGCAAAAGTTGCAAGGACAGCAGCCCAATAAAAAATTTCCCGACGTCTGTTGGCAATGCTGTGAATAGAAAGTGTTTTTTCGCTTTTATACCAGACAAAAAAGATAATTGTGAGAACAATCATAAAAAAGATAGTTGAAACAATGTAAGGGATGCCCAATCCAACATGCAATACATCAGCCGCCATTGTCCCGAAGATTGCAACCATAGTAACAGTAAGCCAATAAATCCATGCAATATATCTCCGAACCCACAACTGCAGGAGTAAAACAATGACCAAACCTATCGCTCCAAATGCAACCGCAACAACAGGATTTATGGCTTGAACAAGATAATCAGATGTGGATTCTCCCATTGCCGTTGTCAAAAGTTTAATAATCCAGAAATAGATAGTAATTTCAGGAACTTTTCTCAATGTTTGTTTAGATAGTAAAGAGAGTATTTTTTTCATTAAATTTACAGATCAAATTATAGTATCTAGTATGGTCAAAAATGTCAAACAATATATGCTACAATACTGTAGAGCCAAATTATTTAAAATAAGTGTGGTTTTAAGAAATTCATGAAAAGACAATTACTTCTTTTGGTGATTATTGTTATTCTTGGATTTTTTTTGCGTTTTATTGATGTATCTAACGACCCTCCAGGACTTTATATCGACGAAGCATCTATTGGTTATAATGCGTACACTATTCTAACAACTGGCAAGGATCAATATGGGATTCCCTATCCGTTTTGGTTTAGATCCTTCGGTGATTATAAAATGCCGGTTTATATCTATTTGGTTGCTGGCACAATGGCAATGGTTGGCAAAACAGAACTTGCTGTTCGTCTTCCCTCTGTTATTGCTGGAACGCTTACCATTCCTGTCTTTTACTTTTTTTTACAAGAACTTCTTGAGTTAGAGACTAACATAGCGATAAAGAAAAAATTACGGTATCTTCCAGTCCTTGCATCATTTTTATTAGCAATATCGACATGGCATTTGCAATTCTCACGAGGTGGATTTGAAGTCACTGTTGGAACGTTATTTTATCTATTGGGTTGTTATTTTTTTCTGGTATTTAAAAAGAATCACACCATTAAATCAATCATCTTTTGCATTTTGTCCTTTATTATTACCTTATATACTTATGATACGTTTCGCGTTCTTTCTCCGCTTTCACTTCTTTTTATTGCCTGGGAAGAGAAGGTTTATAGAAACAAGAAATCTCTTTATATTATTATCCCTGCAATTATCCTAAGCCTGCCATATATTTTATTTTCACTCACGTCGGAGGGTAATCAACGATTTCTCGCGACTTCAGCATTTAGTGATCACGGTATAAATAATATTTTTTCCCAAATTCTTGTCTTTCCACTTCAATATATTAGCAATTATCTATCATTTTTTTCTCTTGATTTTCTTTTTAGTTTCGGCGATGGAATCGGCAGACATCAGGTTCAGAGTTTTGGCGAATTATATCATTGGCAATTGCCGTTTTTCCTTTCAGGTATATATTTTTTATTACGAGAACGAAAGTCTTTTTTGAAGTACACAACTTTTTTATTATTTATTGCTATACCACTTGTTGGAGCTGTTGCTGTCCCTAGTCCTCACGCACTTCGTTCCTTACCCCTTGTTATCCCTTGTATTATTTTTGTCTCAGTTGGGATTTTATTTTTATTGCATAAAATAAAAAAGTATCAATATAAGCTTGCTGTCATAACAGTTATTAGTTTGCTTACAATTTTTGAATTTTTTCTTTATCTGCAGTTTTATTACGTCAATTATCCACAGAATAATGTCATTGATTGGGGAAGTGGTTATAAACAGTTAGTAGTTACTGTTGAGCAAATGCAAAAGCATTACAAACATATTGTTATCGATTCGACATTACAGTTTGCGCCAATTTATTTCCAATTTTATGACAGCTCCCTGCAATTTACGGTAGTTCCACCGAGTTGGAATAAACCAAATTCTTGGGGAAAAGATTCAGTGCTTTATGTCCGTCCCTATTTCGGACGAGTGCCAAAGGATCTTTTGAAAAATGTTTATTTACCCGTTACGTATCCAACGATTTTTGCGCAGTTATTGGATATAAATAAATGAAAAAAATTATTCTTGTCATTGCAGCGATTATTGAAATCTTTACACTTAAGGCATGGTTCGCATGTGAAAGTTTTACCGATATTTTTCATTTTTCCTCAGTTAATTTACTGTATCAGATGGAAGCATATATAAATCCTTTCATAGGAACGCCAATTTGGTTTGTTCGATTATTCCATAATAAATTTGTTGAAATTTCTATCGATTTTCTTAGGTTTTATCTGCAGTTTTGGGATGTTCGTTTTGGAAGTGTGTGGTTTTCATTTATCGGCTACTTCGGAATACTTGCAGGATTTTATTATATTATCTTGAATAAAAAGAAAAAAAATTATCATTGGTTAACGTTTTTTATTCTTATGATACTGCCGTGTTTTGAAATTATTTTTGAACCGGTTATATCAATTCCATTAAAAAGTTTGTATCTCTGGTTTCCATTTATTCTTTTTTCTTTATATGGAATTTATCAATTTCTCACTCATGGTAGTGAAAAAAAACGCTTGGTAATAGTACTAATATTGCTTATTTTGAGTTTTGTTTCAATTTTTTTCATCTCTTCAGAATTTTCCCGTTATTGCGTTATTTTCCCAGCGATTTGGAAAAAAATGATTCAACAGTGATGAGATTTTGCGTTATACAATTATAATAAAATGTGGGATACTATGCTAATGTTTTTCCACCGCAATCGTTCTCGACTCCTTTTTTGTTTCGTCCTTCTTTTTATAGCTGTTGGTATTTTTTTATTTCAAAAATATCAACAAGCAAAAGAAGTTGCTGCTGAAAAAAAAGTGCTGACAAAAATAATAAAAAGTTATGCTCCAATTCAAATTTCTGTTTCTGTTATTAATTTATCGACAGGGCAATCATTTTCAGTTGGTAGTTCCCAAAAGTTTATTGCCGCAAGCACGAGTAAAATTATTCTTGCAGCATGCCTTCTACATGAAGTAGAGATTGGTAAAAAAAGTTTGTCCACACAACTCGGTTCATACTCGGTTGGTTTTCAATTGCAACAAATGGTACAAGAAAGTAATAATGATTCATGGCATGCAATAACAAATTATGTTGGTTTGCAAACTCTTTCATACTGTGCACAATCGATTGGTGTTCATTATTTTGTTTCAAACAATTCAATTACCACACAAGATGAGGCTTTATTTCTTCAAAAATTATATACAGGTGCATTATTAGATTCTCAGGATACACAATTGCTTCTTTCCTATATGCAAAATACCAATGAAAATACGCTTATTCCTTCTGCTGTTTCTCCTGATGTGACGATATATCATAAATACGGATGGCTTGATAGTTACGTCCATGATGCTGCAATCCTAATTTATCACAATACGCCAGTTATTCTAGTGATTTATACAAAAGGCAGTACTACAACAGCAAACAAGCAAATTCAATTATTTAAGCCAATCACAAAAACTGTATTGCAATATGTTTATTAAATCGGTTTCAAAAAATTAGCGTATACGAACAATTGTTATTTCGCTATTACTAAAAAACGTCTTGAAACCATATTTATTAAATAATTTTTTCTTTTTTGAATACTGGTTTGTAGGTAAGTATAAATAGTTTACAGAACTTGGTATCAATCCAAGTTTGTTATTTCCAAATATATCATTTACTTTTTTGCTGCGATTAGCAGTTAATACCCCACGATCACCTGGCGCACCATCAAGACAAAGAAATGTTTGTCTTTGAGAAATAAAAGTAACGTATATACAGTCGGTAACATTATTCTGCAATACTATTGAGTTTTGCTGTGAATGAGAACGTAAGTAATTAAGAGCGGCTAATTGTTTGTTATCTATCGTAAATCCAATTTCATTTTTAATATGACTTATTGTTACAATATTTTCATATATTACTCTTGGTGCGGTAAAACCAATTATTGCAACAGAGATTATTATTACCAGTACTTTGTTATTCTTAACCTTTTGTAGCCAGTAGTACGCTGCAAAGGCAGCATAAACTGACATGACAATCATATCTGTTATTAGAAATTGTGAAGAATTTGCAGTTCCGGTTGTTTGAATAAAGAAGGAGCCACAGATAAAGCATATAATAAACCCTGCAATAAGAAAAATATGTAACTTCTTCATCACATATGATAAGGAGCTTTTAGTTTGCAAGAAAGAAATAAGAAGCGTTCCAAAGATAAATAGAAAATAAAGAATAAAATAAATAAGACTGTTTAATAAAGCATGTTGCCAGTTACCGTGAGAGAGATATACATATCGTGCAAGCTCCATTTTTTGTAGGCCGAAAGGGCTAAAGTCAGCAAAATCATTAAACCTCCAAAAACCGGTGAATATAAAGCCTCCTGCATCACTATTGATGGGTAAGTATAAACAAGCACTTACAAAAAAAGCCGATATTATTACAATAATTCTTTTTATATCTTTATCCTTAATGTAAAACGGCAACAATGCGGCAAGCCCGACAAGAGCAAAAATACCAAAATAGACTTTAAAGCCAATGAGACTGCCAAAAGTGAGAGCAACAATAAACCCAAGCGTTTTTAGATTTGATTTTTGTAGCCATAAATAAAGCATACTTAGCCCGCCGAAAAATAGAGTTGCCGCATACACCCGTGGTGGGCTAATCCAAAGCCACGCCGCATTTTCAAGAAAGGCGGTATTGAAGTTAATCTCCTTGTATGTAAATAACGTAAGCAGAAATAATAGATCGCCACTAAAAAAAACAAAAAATAATAACCAATAAGCAAAACTTCTTTTTTTTATACTCAATTGAGCGAAAGCTATCAGATTGAGGGCTAACAGGATTGTTAGCAATATACTTGAATAAGGGAATTGCAAATAAAGGAGCGGAATATGATAAATACGGATAAGATCTGCGTTAACAAGGTTTGGCAAAAAATGATAATTATGAAGCATTACATCACTTATTCCCGGCTCACGAGGAGGAAAATGATTGACTAATTCGCTTGTGAGCGCAATATGGAATAAGCTATCAGGCAGACCACAGCAGAAATAAATACCTTTCGAAGTTGAGATTCCATTGGCGAAGGTTGTTATTAATTGAGTAACTATGGCTAAAGTGACAAATCCTACAAATAATGCATTTTTAATAGTAAGCGTAGGATGTTGAATATGCTTATAGGTAAATTTATGCTTGTTATATATTACCCATACTATGAAAAATCCAATTATATAGAGGTATGTTAACCAACGGATATGTAAGTACCCAAATAAAAACCCTTGGAGAGCCCAAAGCACTATGCCAAATGTTATACTTAGTGTCCCTTTTTGGAGATTATTCAATGGCAATCTGGCCACAAAAATATTACCTGGCACAAAAAATGAGATAAAAATGGCAATTAGAAATAGAAAAAAATAAAATAAAAGACCCAGATCCATAGAGAGAGGGACAGATATACTTAAGTATAATTGAAGAATTTAAACACTGTCAAATTATTTTATCCTTTTTTCCACGCTCGTACATAATCAATCTTCACTTGTGAGCCTGTGCCATATACAGAGGGCCCGCCGCAGTTGCATTGAGAACCTGTTGAGTTACCAACATTTATCAAAAAGTATTCATCAGCGCCGCCGTCGCTTGGTGTGAACGTTGCAACCTGCTTGCCGTCCCAGTATATCGTATTCGCGCCGGATTCGCGATCGACCCCGTAGGTGTGCCAAGCATTTCCCCACGAACCGCCGGGCGTTGCGGTGCCGCAATCAGAGCCGTTGCCGTTGGAACAGTGGTAGCTTGTCGTAAGCGGCCCGTTACCCACTTCGGCAATGTCGATCTCCCCAGTCGCGGGCCAGTTATGACCCGACGTCCAAAATGCCGGCCAGTTGTACAGATTATTCGCGGCCGCCCCGGGAAAATAGATACGGCCCTCAAGGTAATAACCGTCGCCAAATTGAAAACCTTTGCCGCTCCCAACTTCATTCGGGTCGCTGGTGACGTTGGCGCCAAGGCTGGAAGAGCTGAGTGTCAGGATGAGATCTCCACCGGAAACGGAAACATTCGACGCGCTCACTTGGACATTGTTTTCCATACTTTCGCCCCCATCAGCAATAGCGGCCCAGTTGTTCGTATTCAGCGACGTTCCGTTAAACTCATCATCAAACGCCAAGCTCCAACTCCCTGAAATCCCTACCGGTTTTACGTTTGAGCCTGTTGCACCTGAAGAAGGAGCAGCTGAAGGTACTGTTGAAGGTGAAGTAGTACTTGGCTTTGGACCATTGCTTGGTGTAGCAGAAGGAGAATTTCCTCCACCATTGCCACCAGCACCTGACGATGGAGCGGTAGAAGGGGTACCCCCATTTGACGGAGTACCAGACGGGGAAGGATTAGAGCCAGAACCACATGGAATGGTAAGGTTAGGCAGTTGAATACCTAATTTTTGGAAAATCATTTGCAGCAGTTGCCACAAGAAAAGGAAGAACTGCTGTAGAAAACCCATTCTTCCAGAGAAATGTCTTTTTCCACCTCGAGCGAATGAATGAACATTACCAGAGTTTTGAGAAGAGACAGATGCTTTGGAAGTAGAACAAGGAGTAGTACTAGGAGAAGGACTGGTAGTATTATTTGAAGGTGTACCAGAGATAGTTTGCGTAGAACTGGGGGATCCTGGGGAAGTAGATGCAGAGCCTGGATTCGCAGAGGGATTGGCTCCAGCAGAGGGAGAGACCTTTGTGACACAGGGTTGATTAGGGTTCACAACAACACAATTGGGAGATGGAACTGCAAACTCATGGATAGGAGTAGCAGCAGTTGCAGGAAGAGCCGCAGCAAAAATGCAAAAAGAAAATAAAGAAAGAAGAATAAAATATCTCATAAAAATTAACTGTAGTCTTAGCTTAAAAGATTGATGGGAGAGTTGTCAATAAAAGTCATTTTATGTACTTCTATTACTTTGTTAACTTTTGATAAGCAGCATAGGCAGGTTTTTGGGAATTATCAGTACGGACGAATCCCAAAACATATTCATTATTGCTTGTATCTGTGCCCATTGGGAGTCAAATCGTATCCATGAAGACACTAGTGCTTTTACTTAGTCAAGATAGGTATTAAGTGGTGAGCTCCTACGGCTTATTTTCCCGCCAACTGCTTATATGTGTTATACGCTGGCGTGCCAACCAGTCCGAAGCTACCATCGCCGGTGTAGTCGTACCAGAAGATGGGGCCGGCCCAGGCCTGACCATTCGTGTTATTAAAGGCATTTTGCATTTCTTGTGGGGCTTCAGATACGTTGTCATCGCCGAACTCGGTCATCCAGATTTTCTTACTACCATCACCGTTGGCTTTCATGATGCTTACGATGTTGTTTGGCCCCCAGGCCATCTGTCCCCAAACGTCCGTGTTGCTGGTATTGGTTGAGGTGCAAATCGTGATCGGGTCGGAAAAACAGTACGGGTGGATGCCCAACGCATCGAAGTAACCTTTGGCGCCATCGGCATACATCTGAGTCACGAAGTCATTCGGTTGAATGATGGGGGAGGCACCAGGCGACACCCCGCCCGATACCACGAAGTCACCCGGTTCAGCCTGATGGATGGCCGTGTAGGCGGCCTTCAGCAGTGCCGTATAGTTGGCGGCATTAGGATTTATCCAGAAACCGTTTTGGTTCTCTTCGTTCCAGATCTCGAAGGTGGTCACACCAAGCGGCGCGTAGTGGGTGGCCGCAGCGGCAGCAAAGGCCGCGAAACTACTGGTACCGCTCGGCGGACACCACGCCTGGCCGGCACACGACGACGACTGAGCCCATGACGGTGCCTGATCCAGTATGGCAAGGACCTTAAGATTGTGGGCCTTGGCGGCGTTGGCGACATTGTCATAGGCGGTCCAGTTGTATGAACCGCCGCTGGAGGGCTGTATAGCTACCCAATTTAGATCAAAGCGTACCCATTGCGTACCGATTGACGCCATATCAGCAAAGTAGGTATTCAGCTGACTTGAGCTGTATCCTTGCCAGCCACCGCCAAGGGCCATACCGAAGCGGCCGGGGGATGAAGATGTAGTACCACCACCTGTGGAGCCCGAGCCAGAGGAGCCAGAAGGGACAGGTGCTTTACTGACAGCAGTACTCGGTCCAGATGACGGGGAATTTCCGCCATTACCCCCAGCACCAGAAGAAGGAGCAGTAGAAGGAGTCCCACTAGTTGATGGTGTACCCGAAGGGGAAGCGGAAGAAGTACAAGGAATAGTAATGTTGGGAAGAGAAATACCTAACTGTTTAAAGATAAGCTGGAGTAATTGCCAGAAGAAAAGAAAGAACTGTTGCAGGAAACCCATTCTTCCTGAGAAATGTTTTTTACCTCCTCGAGCGAATGCATTAACAGTACCAGAACTTTTGGAAGATACAGATGCTTTGGAAGTAGAACAAGGTGTAGTACTAGGAGAAGGACTAGTAGTATTGTTCGATGGTGTACCAGAGATAGTTTGAGAGACACTCGGTTGGGTACCTGAAGAACTTGGAGAACCGGCATTAGGAGTACCAGAGGTATTTGGTCCAGAAGGAGAGGTAGAGACCGTATGCGAACAGGGTTGATTTCCTACAGCGACACAATTGGGAGAAGGAACAGCAAAATCATGGGTTGCAGCGGTAGCTGAAAGAGGAGTAACAACAATAATGCAAAAAAACAATAAAAGAAGAAGAGTAAAATATCTCATAAAATTAACACTAGACTCAGCATAAAAGTTTTGTGTGAGGGTTGTCAAGATAAGAATATTGCATGCTAATGATTGGAATTTTTGTAAGAATCGGATAAAATACGGTTATATGATAAATGTCCGTCAAGCAATAGCAGAAGATAAAAAAGACGTACTTAGTTTGTTAGATGAATTTTTAACTCATATTGAAGAGTCTAAAGGATATGGTAGCCATGAGCCAACAGAAGTTGTAGGGAGTAAGCTATTTGATGATCTTATTTCAGAGGACAAATTCAAAATATTTGTAGCAGAGGAAGAAGGAAAGATAATTGGTGTCGCAACACTTTTCCTTTATCCAATTATTAGAAGAGGACAATATAGAGGGCAACTTGAAGAACTTGTCGTTACTAAAAGCATGAGAGGGAAAGGTGCTGGATCAAAACTTCTTGAAGCAGTTAAAGATTATTGCAAAAGCAACAATGTTCTCTCTTTAAGGCTCAATAGCGAGATAAATTTAACTGAAGCTCATAAATTCTACGAGGTACACGGCGGAAAATTCACAGAAAAAATGTTTAGATTTGACCTCTGAACTCTGTGACCCCCTGTTTATAGAATTGGGAATAGATTCGCGACCTACTTGAATAGTGGCGAGTATAATTCATCTCCAAGCAAATAATTGGGATTAAAGTCAGTGATATAATCATATAAAATGAGCTATATGGGAATTGAATCATTATCCACACCGATTCTTTCAACAGTGCATAAAGAACCACCAAAAAATTTTGGACATGGTGAAGTTACTTTTATGAGATCTGCTCCTGATGCTATAAAAACCGATATGAGTACAGACGCCCCAGTAATACCTCTTCTTTTTGTTCAAGGACACGGACAAGATCCAACCCTTGAGCGATATTTACAACTTTTTGCCCAAACAGGACGTGATACTGTAGGAGTCTCATTTACAGGCAGAAGGACGTCAACAGATTCCAGACTTGAAAATGTGGATGGGATGGATTCTCAAGCAGCCCCTTATCAGGTTGAAAAAGCAGAAGATATGATCGCAGCAATGAATGCAGCTGGAATAGGGCAGACAGATATTATAGCAACTTCTGAAGGTGCATTGCGTGCGATGATTGCTATTGCAAAATATCCAGACAGATTTAGAAATATACTACTGGTCCATCCTGCGGGTATGGATGATAAAGGATACATCCGAACGCATCTTCGGGTTGCATATCATTATGGAAGAAAGGCATTAAGAAGTTTGATTACTCCACGGAAGCCTAGGGAAGATGGAATTGCAGGTGGCGCTGAAGGTTTTAAAGATAAAGGACTTCGTGAAACAAGAGTTGAACAAAAAACAGTAGCTAGAACAAAATTTGACATGTTAATTCCTGAATTAACAGCTGCAAATCCTCATTTACTTTTTTCTATGGTAGGTGATTCAAAAGATGGGGTTTATCCTGCAGAGCGTTTGAAACATATTAATGGCCCATATCTTTTTGAATTCATGACATCTGAGTGGGACGGGCATGGGATTGGTATACGACAAGACAGAGTCAATCAACTCGATACGATGTTAACTCGTATGGAAAGATCTCGATCCAGAAAGTAGTGACGCTAGCGGGAGTCGAACCCGCGATTTTCGGGATGAGAACCCGACGTCCTAGACCACTAGACGATAGCGCCAAATTTCGTTTTTGCTCATGTTATTTTACATGATTGAGGCTCAGAAGACAATTATAAGTAAAAGATAAAAAGATCACCCAACAAAATACTCAGAGTAAGGGAGTAATCTGATAAGAGCAATTGCTGCATAGGTAATTACGAAAGTTATAACTGATGGGACAAGTGCCCATAGGATAAGCGGAGCATGCAGTTGCCACGGGAGTAAATTAAAATATTTCAATACCAGATCCAAGACAAGAAAATGCAAAAGGTAAATGCCGAATGTTGCTCTGCCTGTGTAATTTATAAATTTCTGTAAACGACCGGTGAATAATTTCGTTCCAAAATTTTTATGAAAATCTTTAAGTGCAAGGAATAAGAAGATAGTCATTGGAAAAATAGTTGGGCTAAAGTTGAAAATAATAAATGTTGTTGTGTTGCCATCTGCCACAAGGTTTGTAATATAAGCGAGAATAAGATATAAAGCGAGAAAAATCGCCGTCCATAATTTATTTACTTTTATATCTCGAAGAAAATAGCCCGCGTAAAAATAACCGATATAAGGGATAAAAATCGTGAGAGAATAGGCTTGAATATTGATATGAAGAAGAACCAGCAGTGAACAAGTGATACTTAATGCAACAAGTGATGCGAATAGTATTGTTTGTTGAAATCTTGTTTTAGTATCATTAAAACGCTCCAAAAGGGGTGTAATAAGATAGAGTTCGAGAATAATTATTAAAAAATATAAATGCCAGATATTTGCACCCCATAATGTTTGGCCAATAAAACTCCAGGTCAATGTTGTCCCATCCCAATACACGGTCCAGCCGTAATAAATGGCAAGCCAGATAATAAAAGGATAGAGAATTCGGGAAAATCTTTTGTTGTAAAATTCCTTGACCGTTTTTATTTTGCTTCTATTTAGTATGAGATAACCGCTCAAAACGACAAAAAGCGGCACCGCAACACGCGATAGTGTGTTTAGATAATAAATAATATGCCATGCTGAACTTGTTTTCAGAACGGTGTAAAGTACAAATCTGTCTGTTGAGTGGCTGAAGATGACGAAATAAGCGGCGATAATCCTTATAATGTCTGCGGATACATTATAATTTTTAATAACTTTCATTTTAAATATAATTTAATCATAACATACTTAATGTTTTATTTTTACGAACTAAAACTAGAATATTTATTTACGGAATACTTCCAGAATATTCTTGTCAGCAAAAAAAGTATAAACAATACCACTGCATAGGTTCCAAGCATATATTGTGGTGTTTTCCCAAAAAGCGCTTCGACAGGAATACTTCCAAGGAGTGTCAATGGAACTACAAGATTAACTAGTGCTCCCATATAGCCTTTATACAAACCTGAAGGATATTGTCCAAGTTTACTAAATTCTTCCCATAAATCTTCAGTCACTTGAAGCTGCGGGTAGTAAAAAAGTAATGTACTGATAAACAAATACGTTAAATAAAAAGTAAGAATACCCATACCAATTAATAAAATATAGGTAATAATATTAACAATATTTAATACATTGCCTTGATGAAAGATTCCATAAAAAATTAAGGCTAAATTTAAGGTATATTGACCTAAATCTCCAAAACTAAATCGACCAAGCGTTGCAAATAATTGTGAGTCCATTGGCTTGATAAGAGCGGAATCAAATGATTCCTGAGCATCTCCTCTAATCATTCCTTTTAACTCAGCTAGTCTATTGTAAAAAAAGAGATGTCCACTTGCGTGGATAAAATTATATGTACCAAATAACACATACGCCTGATATTTTGTGTATCCCAAAAAATCATTTGTTTGTGTAAATATACTTTCAATAAACATAATTTGTACACTGATAAAAAGAGGAATAGTCAAAACATCAATCCAAAAAGATGCAGGGTATGCAATTGTTTTTTTAATTTCAAGTAAGAAGGTTCGTTTTAAATAAATTAGAAAATTTTTCATACACCTACTGCCTCATATTTTTTAATTCCCAAACTCCAGACGAATTTGTATAACACATAAAACAAAATGATATAGACTATTTGAATTATCACATCTAAGAAAGCATTGGTACTTTTACCAAGAAGAATACTTATCGGTACATAAAACATATATTTAAATGGAAGAATATTTGCCAAGTTTAAAAGTGCATGAGGCATAAGTGTTATCGGAATTAACATCCCACCGAATAATGAAATAACTGTTTCTTTAAGTCTTGTTACCGGTCGTATCTCAGTTAACCAGAATGCAGTCAATCCAGTTAGTGCCTCAAGAAGTGCAAAAAGTATTCCTCCAAAAACAAGAGAAAAAGCAAGTAATGTACTTTGTTGTAAAGATAGATGGATATGTATGGAATCTCGAAACAAAAAAAGTATTATCGTTGAAATTGGTATTGCGATAAATAATGACAACAGTTTCCAGGCTTGTTCTTGAATATAGTGAGAAAATACAATGTTATACGGTTTCAGAAGGGTAGTATTAATTTGCCCTTTTTTTATTGCGTCACCAACATTGTATCCAAAGCTACCACCAACTATGTACCAACTCAGTTGAAGAAATAAATAATAGACAATAAAATCTCCTTTTGTAAAACCATTAATACTTTGTTTATCACCCATAATTGCAAGCCAAACAAAAATGAGAACAATGATGGGAATTAATCCTACTAAAAACCATCCAATAATATTGACTCTTGTTGCAAATTCTGCCTCTAATGCTATAAAAAATGTCCGGAGGTACTTCATAAATGTTTTGAGAAAGATTTAATGATAACATCTTCAAGTTCAACTTCCATAATATCAATATTTTCAATTTCAAATTTTGTTAATAATTCTGCAGCTTTTTTGGCATGATCTTCTCTAGGAACCGCAATTGTTGCAGAAAATCCATCAAATTCAATAATTTTACCAATATGAGAAAGAGTTTCTTTCTTTATTTCTTGTTCAAAATCAACTCGTAAATATTTTTCATTTGCATATTCTGACATTAATTTTTTTATTTGATCATCATAGATTTTGTGTCCATGGTTGATTAGAATAACACGATCGCAAATTTCTTTAACATCATCCATATAATGAGAAGTGAGAATTATTGTCGCGTTGTATTTTTTGTTATATTCCCTTAAGAAAACTCTAATTTTCTTTTGTATCACAATATCAAGTCCAATTGTCGGTTCATCGAGAAAAATGACTTTAGGTTGATGCAATAGTGAAGCAATTAGCTCGCACTTCATCCTTTGCCCAAGAGAAAGTCTTCGGACGGGAGTATTTAATATTTCTTTTATCTCCAATAATTCTACTAATTCTTTAAGCGTAGAGTTGTATTGCTTTGATGGGATTTTATAAATATCCTTATTAAGAAGAAATGTATCAGTAGGTGGCAAATCCCACCAGAGTTGATTCTTTTGACCCATGACAAGTGAAATTTGTTTTTGAAATTGTGCTTGACGATGCCAAGGAGTAAATCCCAGAACAGATACTTCTCCTGCTGTAGGATATAATATACCTGAAAGCATTTTCAGGGTTGTTGTTTTTCCAGCTCCATTGGGGCCTAAAAACGCGACCATCTCGCCATGTTTAATCTCAAATGAAATATCATCAACTGCTTTCACTTCTTTAAATTTCCTGTTGAATAAGGACTGAAATGAACCACGAAATCCTTCTGATTTCTGAGCAACTTTGAAATATTTTTTAAGTCCTGAGACTTTAATAATGTATGTTTCATCCATACCAAAAGTATAACAGAAGCATTGAAGTAAAAGGAAGAAATACCGGCTTTTCAGCAATTTTTTTTACCATAGTTATGATGACGATTGTAGGATGAAGGAATTGACTAATGATTTGTGTTTGTCGACTGATAGGTTTTTTAGTATAATTTGAGCGTGAGTACTATTTATCTTTCAATTATCATTCCTTGCTACGATGAGATGGCCAATCTCCAAAAGGGAGTTTTGGACAAAATAGCCCATTTTTTCAGTAAAAAGGGAGTCTCATATGAAGTGATCATCGCAGATGATGGATCAAAGGACGGCAGTGTTGCATTTATTGAACAATTTTGTAAAGAAAATCCGCATTTCATTCTCATAAAAAATCCTCATTATGGTAAGGCAGGTGCCGTGACAACGGGAATGCTGCAGGCAAAAGGACAATATCGATTATTTACCGATATGGATCAAGCTACTCCAATTGAGGAAATTAATAAATTACTTCCGTATCTTGAGAGTAAAGAATATAGTGTCGCAATTGGCTCACGTAATTCTGAGAGAAAAGGAGCGCCGGCTGAAAGATTATTCATTTCAAAGAGTTCGGTTATTCTTCGCAAAGCCATAATTGGTCTTAATGAAATTTCCGATACACAGTGTGGTTTTAAAATGTTTACTGAGACGGCAGCAGAAGATATTTTTAATAGATATAAGAAGCTCAAACATGGATTTGAAAAAATTAAAGGGACCGCGATAACGTATGGGTCCGATATCGAACTTCTGTATATTGCAAAAAAACATGGATATAAAATCAAAGAAGTACCAATTGAATGGCTGCATGTTGAGACTCGACGTGTTAATCCCGTGAAAGATTCAATTCAGGGAGTTTTGGATTTGATTCGGATAAAAAGAAATATTTTGACGGGAATGTATAAGTAGAGTTAAGGATTGAGAATTGAAAGTTGAGAATTTAAAATGCAAAGTTACAGTATGAAGTTTAAAATTGTTTTTCTGTTATATCTTTTAGTTTTTATTGGACTTTTTTTTTATTCATTTACTCAAATAGACCTTGGACTGGTAATTTCTCGTTATCCATTTTTTTATCACATTGAGAAATCCTTTCAACAAATCGGGTACTTTAATCGTCCTCTTTCTACAGGTTTGTATTTAATCATTCTGTTTATATTGACAACGTTATATATCGTTTCATTAAAGCTTGCCGCGAAAAAGAAATTAGATAAAAAATTTGTTTGGAAAATTATTTTGATAGGAACTGTTTTACTCACATTTTCATACAGTGCTTTTTCTTACGATATTTTTAATTACCTGTTTGACGCAAAAATGGTGACGCATTATCATGTAAATCCGTATGTTCATAAAGCACTTGATTTTCCTCAGGATCCAATGTTGGCATTTATGCATTGGACACAGCGAGTCTATCCATATGGACCTATTTGGTTGGTCTTAACTGTACCGCTTTCATTTATTGGTCTACAGATTTTTCTTCCTACATTTTTTCTTTTTAAAATGCTTGCGGCAGCAAGTTTTATTGGTTCACTTTATTACATCGAAAAAATTTTTCAGAAAATAAAACCAGAAAGGGAAGTTTTTGGACTTGTCTTTTTCGGATTGAATCCGCTTGTGATAATTGAAAGTTTGGTTTCTGCTCACATCGATATCGTTATGATGTTTTTTTCTGTGATGGCATTTTATTTTCTTATCGAGAAAAAATATGTGAAATCATATGCTTCATTGGCACTTTCGATTGGTATTAAATTTTTGACAGGGGTACTGCTGCCATTTTTCATTTGGATTCATCTGCTTCACTATAAAAAGAAGAAAGTTAATTTTGAAAAGATCATTGGCTTGAGTCTGTTATTACTTTTGGTTGGTATTTTTGTAGAGACGCAGCAAAGCGGCAATTTTCAATCATGGTATCTGTTGGGGATTCTTTCATTCGCTGTTTTTCTTTCGCATAAATATTATATTCTTATTCCAGCTGTTATTATTTCTTTCTTTTCGCTTTTGCTCTATGTACCATTTTTTTATACAGGAAATTGGAATCCGCCAATACCACAGATACTGTTGTCAATTATGCTGGTAAGCTATGCACTTTCATTTATTGTAGTAAGCGGATACTTTCTGTATCAAAGAAGGAGCAAATAAATTTTCAAGAATTGCGGTATCGTTGTACTACAAACGGTCTCTTGATTTTTTTGCAGATATTAAAGGATCGCTTTGGACAATAGCTGATTGTCTTTGGTGGTGTTGGCGTTACAATAACTGGTTTTATATAATTTGCTTGCTCGAGCTTCTTTATAACTTCTTGTTTGTCATCTTTATTGATATAGAGCTTTTTTTCAAGGTCAAGTTGAAGAGTTACCGGCGGGATAGAAACATATTTTGTATTGCCGTTTTTGTAATTGTAAAGAGTTATATAATTGCTGTTTAAGAAGTTGATGAAAAATTGCCCATATTCATCAGGATCTTTGCCAAGTACATAAAATTCTCTATCAAAATAGATAATTTTGGGTTTGTGTGCTTGGAAATCTGCCAGCATCTGCTGTTGGATATCTGGCGCTTCACCCATATCAGGGATGAGAATTTGATATTTTGATGGGATGTTGCCATTGGAGAAAAAAAGATCTTCAAAAGCAAACGGTCCGATCCACATGTAATCACCTGGGGAAACAACAGCATTAATAACTGGTGCGACAATAGGTCTATCATAAATCAGCGGTTCGGTTCCCATATATTTGGTATATGCTTTGTTCATCCACAGATTAAAAAGATAAAGCGCTGTAAACAACGAATACGCTGTCATAAGAACAAAACATGCTATAAATATTATGCGTTTACCTAAAAGTACAGTTTCATTTAGTTCTTTATAAAGTTTTGGTAGGACAAAGCAGATATTAAATAATGAAAACATCATGTAGACAGCTGATTGATAGTCAGTTTCCTGGGACGTTAATGGGTCACTTCTGGCATTTGCATAAATAAGAAATAGTGCAAGAAAAATAGCAAAATAATAGTTGCGCTTTATAAATAAATAAATAAGCAAAACGAGATTTGCCAAAATTAGTGTAATGTTGTATGGAAAATTAAAATTCAAACTTTTTATTTGGATCGCAAGAGAGAAGAACTCTCCCAACACACTGTGTGCGATAACAATCGCGTAGCGGACAGGATTGATATGTGTTGATCCGACAGGTCTTGGATAGTTATAAATATAATATTTTTCGTTAAAGATAATTGCTTGATAAATATAATCCGAGAGGCTTCCTGTTACTAATAAATACAAAACGAAAACAACATACGGCGCAAGAAAAATTCCAATAACGTGAAGAATATCTTTTCTTTTTGGTCTGTCGGTTTGATAAAAAATATAATACCCAAGACTGCAAAAAGCGATAAGAAGAATGAGGTAGGTATAGGTGAGTGATGAAAGCCATGCAAGTGCTGTGAGTACAGAGATAAAAATAAAATCTTTTTTAATTACGTTTTCTTTATAGAAAATTTTTAAAAGCATTAAGACATATACAGGTGTTAGAAAAAATCCTGAAATGGTGTCTGCAAGGAGCATATGTCCCCAAAAATATGTCGCAGTGATTGCAATTACTGGAATGAAATAAAGGTATGGACGAGATTTGATAGTACCAACGCGTTTATTTAAGAATAAATATGTCCATAAGAAATAGGCGAGAAGGAAGACCGCGTAAACGAGACGAAATCGGACAAATGATCTGCCGCTGAAGATCTCAACGAGGGCTGCAATAAAATAAGCAATAGGCCCATGATGAGTAAAGAATCCAGTATAAATCAGTCTTCCATGGAGAATATACCAGCCACCGAGGATATTGTCGAATTCATCAGGATAGGATTCATGCACGCTGTTGATCAGAAATATCGCCAGCATGACGAGGACAAAAAGAACGGTAAAGTAATGTTTCTCTCTGATAAAACGAAGCCAATACTGTTTGACCTTTTCCATGTATTGGATTAATTATAGCACGTAATAAAAATTGCTATATAGTTGTATTATTAAATTTTTATTGCTTAGTTTAGCAAGCTTATTTTTATTCAACAATAGAGTTGCTTATAGCTAGGCTTTTTCCTATAATTCAATAAGAAGTATCAAGGGTATCATAGGTATTAAAAGTATCAAGAGCTTTTGTATATGATTAATTTTGTAAAAAAATATTATTTATTTTTCTGTCTAACGGGGATTATTGTTCTCTATTTCTTCACCAGGTTATTTCATATTCTGACTCTGCCGATTTTTACTGATGAGGCAATTTATATCCATTGGACTCAGGTTGCTGCCAATGATGCCAGTTGGCGTTTTATTTCATTAACTGATGGTAAGCAGCCGATGTATATCTGGGTGGCAATATTTTTCTATAAAACAATCCACGATCCACTACTTGCTGGCCGATTGGTTTCTGTAGGTACAGGGTTAGTATCTACAATAGGAATGTTCTTCCTTGGGCGAGAAATATTTAAAAATACCAAAATTGGCCTGCTTTCAAGTTTGCTTTACGCGTTATACCCATTTGCATTAGTTTATGACAAAATGGCCATGTATGATTCCATGGTTGCGATGTTTATCATCTGGATACTGTATTTCACCATTCTTCTTGTGCGGCATGTTAGGTTTGATCTTGGAATGATCCTTGGTATGGTTATTGGTGCGGGCATGTTAACAAAAACTAACGCGGATTTTGGTTTTATTTTATTGCCATTTGCGCTTTTGCTTTTTCCATTTAAAAAGCATTTCGATAAAAGAAGATTGTATCTCCTTTTTCTTTATTCTCTCGTTGCTTTAGTAATTGCTAATGCGATGTACGCAATTTTGCGTCTGTCTCCTTATTACTACATCATTGGGCAAAAGAATTTAACTTTTATTTATTCGTTCCATGATTTTATCAGACAACCTTTTGCTTTTGTTGTTGGTAATACACAAGGTCTTGGTGGTTGGTTTATTGAGTATATGACAATTCCTTTTTTGGTTTTGGTGTTGGCAACTTTTTTTGTAGACAGGAAGTTTTTCAGAGAAAAATTGTTTTTATTAATTTGGTTCATAGTACCTTTTATTTTATTTGCTTTTGACGGTAAGGTACTGTATCCGCGGTATCTCTTAAATATGACTATGTCTCTTATCCCTCTTGGTGCTTATGCATTTTATGTCTTACAAGCGAAAATAAAGCAAGTCAGTATAAAAATATTACTTTTTCTTGTTTTTACGAGTATGTTTATTGTTAATGATTATCTTTTGCTGACAAATTTTGCAAATGCGAATATCCCTCAATCAGATAAAGGTCAATATTTGACTGATTGGCCATCAGGTGTTGGCGTAAATCAGACGGTTAGTTTTCTCCAATCACAACAGGGGAAGATCTATGTCGGAACAGAAGGGACGTTTGGACTGATGCCATACGCATTGCAAATATATCTTTATAAAAATCCTAACATAACAATTAATGGATTTTGGCCAATCAACGCTACGCCGCCACAAGAACTTCTCGACGCTGCCAGAAAGATGCCGACGTATGTTGTATTCTATCAAGACTGTCCATCATGCACGGCAGTAGGGAAGGCGCCGTCCACGTGGCCTGTTACTCAGATTTTCAGTATCAAAAAAATTGCGCCGAATACCTATTATACGTTGTATAAATTGAATCCATAAGTTTGAGTTTTGAATTAAAGACCTCACAATGAAAAAAAAAGATTTATTATTCATCCTCTTGCTTCTGATTTTTTCAATTCCTTCTGTTTTGCCACTTGCCCATCATGGATTTTTTCAAAGCGATGATGGCGAATGGATGATCATCAGACTTTCCGCATTTTATCAAGCAATGCATGATGGACAATTTCCAGTACGTTTTCTACAACGACTTAATTTTGGTTATGGGTATCCTGTTGCAGAATTTCTTTATCCGGGGAGTTTTTATCTTGGCGTTTTACTTCATGTTATTCGGTTTGGATTTGTTAATACTACTAAAATTATTTTTGGTTTATCTCTTCTTGGTTCATTGCTGTTTACCTATCTTTGGCTAAGAAAATTATTCTCTCGATTTCCCAGTTTTGTTGGTGCACTTTTTGCCTTATATCTTCCTTATCATTTGTACGATGTTTATAAAAGGGGATCGGTAGGAGAAGTTTTTGCATTATTATGGATACCATTTATTCTTTGGCAAATTGAGAGAAAAAGTCTTTTTTTTACAACCGTTGGTATAGCATTTCTTATCATTTCTCATAATACGCTTGCGGTGCTGTTTATGCCAGTAATTATTTGCAGCATGGCTCATGGAGTTTATAAAAACAAAAAAAGGCGTGAGAGATTATACTATTATATATATACTTTACTCATCAGTTTGGGATTATCAGCCTTCTTTTGGCTTCCAATTCCTTTTGAACTTAAGGATACGGTTTTTACATCAACGACTGTCTCGCAATGGAGTAACTATTTTGCAACCATTGATCAAATCGGTTATGTTTCTTTCATTGTTTTATTTTTACTCATCGTATTGATTCTTTCAAAAAAAACGGATATAACAAAACACCGACTTACCGCTTTATTTTTTATTTTATCTGCGCTTTCAATATTTCTTGCATCATCTGTAAGTTCTTTTTTATGGTATGTTATTCCGACAAATTTTATTCAATTTCCATTTAGATTTCTTTCAATTATTGTCGTAACTATTCCGTTTCTTTCTGCGTTTGTCATTTCAATTTTAAAGAATAAACAACAAGCAATTGTTGGTGTAGTTTTATTACTGGTTTTAGGATATTTTGCTTTTCCTTTTAGCAAACCAGCAGCATATTTTGACAAAGGTGAGGGATATTATTACACCAATGACGCAACGACAACAGTGCAAGATGAATATATGCCTGTTTGGGTCAAACAAAAACCATTAAAGAGTTCTGAGCAAAAAGTTGTCATTGTAAAAGGTTCAGGAAAAATTGAAAATATAAATCCTACAAATAATTCAATTACCTTTACCGCGGATTTGAAAAATAAATCAACAATACAAGTAAACATTATTTACTGGCCAGGTTGGCAAGCAAAATTGGACGGCAGTTTGATTAGAATTTCACATAATAATCCATACGGAGTTATGATGCTTTCAGTCCCAAAAGGAAAACATATTGTACAGTTTAATTTCAAAGAGGACACGCTACGATTAGTTGCAGATTTTATTAGTCTTTTATCTTTTGTCATTCTAATATTTTTGGTAACGAGATATAAGAAACGCCTGGATTGACAGGCTTTATTTTTTTATGAAATACTTGAGTAATGGAAGAGCAAAATAATACTCCTCATAATGACTTTATCGTAGTTACTACTGATAATGAACCAAAGAAATTTTCATTCCTTCGAATACTCTACTTTATCGTTATTATTTTTTTCTTTTTTCTAGGAGGTTTGGTATCAGCTTTTTTTAGTTGGAAGGTAGAAAAACAACATATACTAGAAGCTACAGTTGCTCCAACACTTACCGTTCACTCAACACCTATTCCAACTCAAAGTGTAGAGGTAATCCAACTGACAAAAATTGCAACTTCTCTTGATGTGCCGCCACTTTATCAAAATTGGCAGTGGGGTAGTGAAAAAAGTTCATTAAATAATAATGATTTATCATCAATTATGGTTGATAGGTATGATCAGAATTATCTTCCAGTGCCAATGACAGGAAAAACCTATACTGCAACAAATTCTGCAATAAGTAATCCGGATAGCAAATTTATTGATAATTATTATGCGCTATTGCTTCAAAAATCAGAATGGCTTGTTAATGGTTCTAGTCCATATCTCGAATTTCGTTCATTCCGTCTGCGGGCAAACATAGCGGATGGTCCTTGTGGCGGTATTGATGGATATTTGGGATATAAAGATGACATGGTACGACTTGTTTCAATTGAGCATACCTTTCAACCATGTGTCCCGCCAATTGGATTACAAAATGGTAAAGCGGTCACTCAAAATATTGCCTATACTGTTTTTATCGGTGATCCTGTATCGCTTCAATTTTTTAATGAGTATATGGCAACTCATCCAAAGTAATAGATTCCGAATTTGCAAATTGCAAACGAGTTTGGATATATCTATAATGTAAAAAATGGCAGAGCTCTTGAAATTTAATCCAATCCCGCGCCAGTTTACACTGGCTTTACTAGTTTTATTGATTGTAGTAAGCGCAACGCTCCGACTTTTTGATATTTCTACTGTCCCTCCAGGGTTGTATCAAGACGAGTCAGCAATAGGTTATAACGCATATTCAATTCTCCAAACAGGAAAAGATGAATACGGCAACAACCATCCGCTTTATTTTAAATCATTTAATGATTACAAGCTTCCTGTCTATATTTATTTGACTGCGGGATCAATAAAATTGTTTGGCCTAAATGAATTTGCTGTCCGATTGCCATCTATTCTTGCAGGGATTTTTGCCGTAGTAATTCTTTTTTTCTTCGTAAGATATCTTACAAAAAATCTTACTTTAGCTTTTTTGTCCGCCCTAGTGCTTGCTCTTAATCCGACACATCTATTTTTTTCGCGAGCAGCTTTTGAAGTCAATCTTGCTATGACATTTTCTCTTGCTGGCTGTTATTTTTTTGTCCTTGGCGCAACAAAGAAAAAAATTATTCATATTATTCTCTCTCTTTTGTGTTTCGGATTATGTCTTTATTCATATAACGTCACAAGACTTATTGCGCCGTTATTTCTTTTGGGCTTAATTATTTTATATTGGAAGCAAATAAGAAGTTTTCATGCGTATTATCTGGTAGGAGCAGTTATTTTATTTTTCGTTATTGTTGCACCATTCTTATTGGGATTTTTTTCAGCGTCAGGAGTTCTCTCAGCAAAATCAACTCTCGTAACCAGTACTGACATTTTGGCAATTGATCTGCAATTTAGAAGTTATCTGCTTTCATTACCGCATATCTATACGGCTTTATTCTATAACCAGTATATTTATATGCTGTTTCAATATTTACAAAACTTGGCAACAATACTTTCTGGGGCATTTTTCTTCGTTACAGGAACAAACGAACAAAATCAAGGAATTGGAAACGTTGGTTTTTTCTACTTATCCGATTTGCCGTTTTTTATCTGGGGCTTAGCGGCATATTTTCGTTCAAAAGTAAATGGTTATCGAATTTTCATGCTTTGGCTCATTGCCTCAGTTCTCGTTCTTGGGTTAAGTAAACAGGTTCCTCAAGCAACACGTGGATATTTTATTATTTTACCATGTGTTTGTTTTATTGCGCTAGGAATGTTTTCTTTTCTTCATTGGCTCTCGACATATAAACGCAAATTGTTAAAATATGTAATTTTTGCAATTGCTCTCATTTTTATTTTTTACAATATACAATATTATTTCCTATCATATTATTTTGTTTTTCCGTCCCAATCGGCAGATGCATGGAGAATGGAAGACAAACAGCTTTCGTTATATCTCAAAGCAAATCAGTCCCAATATAGTAGCGTTATTATAGATAGAAGTGCAGATTTCGTTTATACAACCTACCTTTTTTACGATCAATATCCACCAGCTCAATTTATCAAAACAGCAAAACGATATCACGATGGAGATTTAATAAAAGCGAACGCGTGGGGAAAATATCAAATTTCAGAATTGAATTGGATAGATGATTTGAAAATTCCTCATGCCCTTATTATCGCTACACCTGCCGACACACCAAAACATACCATTGTTCTTAAAAAGTTCTATGATCCGACAGTGTTTAGTGTTTTGTCTATTAATGGTGTGATAGTTAATGCACCGCAAAATGATGTGAAATATGTTCTTGTTGAGACTGACACGAACAGAAATAATGTCAAAATGCTCAAAGAAATACAACAGACGATACAACAGCAAAGCCAATAGCACTTTTTGCCACATAAAAAGTTTCAAATAAAGTTGTTGTTTTTAATGTTTTTTTATAAAATCTGTATAATAGGAGATATGATGAGGTTTCTTGGAAAATACGTTGATATTCTAATTATTCTCGTACTTTTGATCTTCACAGTATTGCCACTTTTTCAGCCTGGATTTTTCCCCATGCAAGATGATGAACAAATTGGAAGACTTTATGACCTTAATAAGGATGTAATTGCTGGCCAACTTCCACCTAGGCTTGCACAAGATTTGGGATTTGGATATGATTATCCGCTGTTTAATTTCTATCCGTCATTTGTATATTATGTCGGTGAAGTTTTCCATTTACTCGGTTTTTCCTATATAACTTCAACGAAATTGATGATCGGGTTGGGATTTATTTTAGCTGCTATTTTTATGTATTTATTTTCCAAAGAATATCTAGGTCGAATTGGTGCAGTCGTTGCTTCAATTGCTTACACGTATACACCGTATCATTCCGTTGATGTCTATGTGCGCGGAGCACTGCCGGAATTCTGGTCGTTCGTTTTTATCCCTGCCGTTTTTTGGAGCATTTATAAATTGGCAAAAACCGAAAAGTATGTTTACATAGTTGTCTCTGCAGTTTTTGTCGCGTGTCTTGTTTTAACGCATAATCTCATTGCAATGATGAGCAGTTTTTTTCTTGGAGCATTTTTTGTTTATTTAATTTTTCAATCAAAGAAGAAATGGCTGCTGTTTTGTAAAATATGCTTGAGTGTAATTTTAGGTTTATGTTTCTCTGCATATTTTTGGATACCTTCATATTTTGAAAAGCAATACACGATGGTTAATTTACTTACCACACAGCTTGCAGATTATCATCTCTATTTCGTATGTGTTAGACAATTTGTTACCTCGCCATGGGGATACAGTGGGTCGTTTCCCGGTTGCATGGATGGTATGTCATTTCAAGTCGGACAGGCACAATTGGCATTGGCGGCGGTTTCTGTTATTGTTTCACTATTTTTGCTTTGGAAAAAGAAGAAGAATTATTCGATTGTTATTTTATTCATTCTTATGTTCGCTTTTTCTCTTTTTATTCAAACAAAATATTCCACTTTTATCTGGGATAAGATACAGCCATTTTCTTATATTCAGTTCCCTTGGCGTTTTCTTACTTTTTCGGATTTTACCATTGCATTTCTTGTTGCGTATGTCTGTTCGTTGATAAAAAAAGAAAAGATAAAAATGATAGTTGCAGCATTGATGATTGTTATTTTAATTCTTATGAATAAAGACTATTTTGTTCCTGAACAATACTTGCGAAATGTCACTGATTCAAGTTATACTGCACCATTGGCCATAAAATGGCACACAAGCCAACTGTCCTTTGAATACACGCCAATTGGGATTGCGACCAAGATGTCAAGTTCAGGAAATTCTGTAATAGATATTACACAAAATGAGATTGCTAAGAATAGTTTTACCGTTATCAAAGGGAAAATGTCAGTTAAACAATTGCAGGATATTCCACAGCAAAAAGAGTTTGCAATACATGTAACAAAGAGTGGATTATTACAATTAAATACATTTACTTTTCCTGGATGGAAAACATTTATTGATGGAAAAGAAATTGCCTATTCGACCAATAATAAATTGAGATTGATAACCGTCGCAGTGGACAAAGGTCAGCATATAGTTCGCGCGACTTTCACTGATACGCCGATGAGAGCATTTTCGAATTATCTATCGATTACATCAATTTTTGGAGTTATTATAATAGGATTGATCAAAAAAAAGAAATATGGCAAAAATTAAAGAATTATCAATTTTTTTCCCTTTTTGGAATGAAGAAGAAAATATTAAAAAAGTGGTTGAAAGTGCAAAAATTGTTGCTGAAAAAGTAGCAAAAAAATGGGAAATCATTATGGTTGATGACGGTTCAATCGATAACACATTAAAAATTGCAAATAGACTTGCGTCAAAGGACAAACGATTAAAAGTCGTCAGCCATCAACCCAATAGAGGATACGGTGCAGCTTTGTCAGCAGGATTTGCAAATGCACAGTATGAGAATATTGTTTTTACGGATGGAGATCTTCAGTTTGATTTTTCAGAAGTGACAAAATTTATTGAAAAAATTGATAAAGCAGATATTGTAATTGGATATAGAGAAGAAAGAAGAGATAAGAATCTTTCTAAACGATTATTATTAATGTATTTGTTGAAAGTATGGGATTTGATGCTTTTTAAATTTTCTTTTAAAGACATTGATTGTGCTTTCAAAATGTTTCGTAGAGAGGCAGTTTTGCAGTTGATGCCTTTGCGATCTGAAGGGGCTTTAGTATCAACAGAAATATTGGCAAAAGCAAAAAGAAAAAACTTAAAAATAATTGAAGTAGGAGTAACACACTATCCGCGACTTTTAGGTAATCAAAGCGGAGCAAACGCACCTGTTATCATTCGAGCGATTTTGGAGAGTTTTATTCTGTGGTTAGATTTCAAAGATGGAAGATTTTGATTTACAATTAGTTGCAAAAAAATCAATCAACGGCATTTTTGCTCTTGTTGGCCGCACATTTCTAGTACAAATACTGACAATTGTTAGTAATTTTGTTTTAACTATTTATCTTGAACCCTCAATGTTTGGTATCTTTTTTGTGGTCTCAACAATTAATGTTTTTCTCTCTTATTTCCAAGATATTGGTTTGGCAGCATTAATTATTCAGAAGAAAGAAGAGCCGACTGTTGAAGAATTGAGAACAACATTTACTATTCAACAAATTCTTGTTATCTCAATTGTTATTATAGCCTTTCTTCTCACCCCTTTTTTCTCACATGTATTCCATCTCAATCAATCAGGCATCTATGTTTTGTGGGCGTATTTAGTTTCCTTTGTATTATCTTCATTAAAGACAATTCCAACTGTTTTATTAGAGCGCAAATTGGATTTTCATAAATTGGTTGCACCACAAATTGCTGAAGGATTAGTCTACAGTCTCTCGCTTATTGTTTTTGCCGTTTTAGGATTTGGTGTTAATACATTTACTATCGCAATTCTTTTGCGAAGCGTTGTCGGTTTGCCAATCATTTATTATATCCAGCCTTGGGATATTGGCTTTGCATTTGAAAAGAATTTATTCAAACAACTTATTTCTTTTGGATCACCATTTCAAGCAAATAGTATCCTTGGTTTATTAAAAGATGATTTATTGAATTTATATATTGCATCGGTTTTGCCATTAACACAAGTTGGATATATTGGGTTTGGACAGAAATGGTCTGCGATGCCGCTTCGGCTTGTTATGGATAATGTTATTCAGGTGACTTTCCCGTCGTATTCACGTATGCAACATAATAAAGATGCATTGAGAACTCTTGTTGAAAAATCGTTATATCTCATTGCGTTTTTCATTTTCCCTATTGTTGTTGGATTTATTGTTTTTTCTCCGTACCTTATTGCTTTGATCCCACGCTATGAAAAATGGGCACCTGCACTTCTTTCATTGATGTATTTTTCACTCAACACGCTTTTTGCTTCAATTACTGTTCCGCTTACTAATTTGCTCAATGCGGTTGGCAAAGTTAAAACTGTTTTGAGATATATGGTTCTCTGGACGATTCTTAATTGGGGACTTACGGCATTATTCATAAAATTATACGGTTATAATGGCGTTGCGGCAGCATCATTTCTCGTTGCAGCAAGCGTTATGTTGATTCTTCCAGAGGTTAAGAAGTTTGTTGAGTTTTCTTTTATTGGATCTGTTTGGAAACAATTTCTAGCCGCTATTGTGATGGGACTACTTGTTTTCTTCACAGGACATATGATCACATCACTTGTTACTCTTGCAATAGAAGCGATTATTGCGGGAGTTGTTTATATCGGTTTTCTTTTTCTTATCTCCCGAGAAGAATTTATGAAAATGTATATGTTTATTAGGGCGAGTATTAAAAAAGAAAAATAATTTTATAAATCATGGACTCAGTCAGGATCCGCAATTATAAAAAAGATGATTACACTTCTGTTAGAGAGATATTAATAGAAGGTGGGCTTTTTGAAGAAACATGGGATGTTGAAGAAAGGTTGGGAAAAAGGGTTATTGCTCGGCCTGAGTCTATACTCATTGCAATGATTAATGATGAAGTTATTGGCTGTGTTTATCTCATTGATGATATTTTCCCTTTAATTTTTCGTTTGGCTGTCAAAAAACAGTTTAGAAAACAGGGGATTGGGAAAATGCTTATAGATGAAGCAATTAAGCGGTTAAAAGAATACGGACATCAAGAAATTGCTTTATTGGTAGATAATAACGATGAAGAATTAAAGAAGTGGTATCATAAACAAGGTTTTAAAAAAGGGACTGAATTGATTTGTTTATGGAAAGAGATATAAAACATATGAAAAACCTGTCCGCAATCATCCTTACAAAAAATGCTGAAGATTTATTAGCAGACTGTATCGATTCACTTTCTTTTTGTGATGAGGTTATTGTGATTGATGATTATTCCACAGATAGAACTGCAGAACTCGCCAAACATTTAGGTGCAGCTGTGTATCCTTATACTTCGGAAAGCTTCGCAAAAAAACGAAATTTAGGATTGAGTAAAGCAAAGGGGAAATGGATTTTGTATCTTGATGTTGATGAGCGAGTTACCTCTGATTTGGCAAATGCTATAAAAGTCGTGATGGAGAGAAAAAAAGACATTTTTTCAGCATACCGTTTGCGGCGCAAAAATTTTTATCTTGGCAATAACGAATGGCCGACAACAGAAAAACTTGAAAGATTGTTTAAACGGTCAAAATTGGAAGAATGGTATGGTGATTTGCACGAAAGTCCGAGAGTTAACGGAGATATTGGTGATATTGATGAGGGTTTTATCAATCATTATACCCATCGTGATTTGGCCAGTATGCTCGATAAAACAATTCAATGGTCAAAAATTGAGGCAGAATTGCGGTTTAATGCCAATCATCCTCAGATGTCGTGGTGGCGATTTTTTCGGGTTATAATTACAGCGTTTTATGATTCATATGTAAAACAAAAAGGATATAAAGTAGGAACAGCAGGATTACTAGAAAGTATGTTTCAGGCGTATAGTATGTTTATCACATATGCGAGATTGTGGGAAATACAAAATTCGGCAAAAAAGAAAATTTAGCAAGACATTTTTATACTTGTGTAATATAATTACGATAAATTTATGCATGAGTTATTTCCCAATATACCAAATATAATGCTTTCGAGAAAGAACTCTATAAGGCCGGATAGCCCATTGGCCGTATGTCGTAGTTTTCTTAGTGCCGAGCAAGGACTACAGGAAGGAGTACTTTTTACTGAGGTTAGAGACTTCCCTTCAGCTACATTAGGACTTTCTAATATTTCAGCAGATAGATATATGAATACCTTAACAGTCAAAGATCCACAAAATTTTTTAGTAAACTTATCACACTATGAGGACTTTATTACAAATCATCGTGGGAGAACAACGGCGATATATATAAATGGAATGGAGGGAGATTTAAAAGCTGAATTAACTGAGAGGGGTTATGAAAAACGGGCAAGTGAAGTGTGGATGAAATGGAATGGTGGAACTATTGATCCCTCATCGTATGAAGAATATGTTGATGAGGTAAAGACACGCAATGATTTAAAAACTTTTTCGGCGACATTAGAAGATGCCCATATGGATGAAGAAAGCTATTATAATCCTAACGGTCAAATTTCATATCCGGAAAGAAAAGCAATTAGACAAGGTTGGTCAAAACATCAAAGGTTAGGCCATGGCCATGTAAGATATTATAATGGTTATGATGCTCCGCAAGGTAGTAGAAATAGAATGCCTGTATCTACTGGTGCAGTAACGAGCAACTCTTATTTTGTTGGAGATGGAGATACTATAACAGGCTCAGTAACATTAAATAATATAGCAAATATTGCGACGAGAAGAAAGGCGAGAGGAAAGGGGCACGCAACAAGGGTAATAAGTGCTATTATAAATGAACCTACCATTATTATGGGGCAAGTACAAACAGATCCACAAATTTATACTTTAGTAACTGCGCCAGAAAGTGAAGCGCATCATTTATATACAGGAATTGGTTTTGGAGATTTGCTAACTGCTGAACGATGGGAAAAAAGAGAAGATGAAGCTGCATAGCAGCATTTAGTATTACAAGGAAATTATTTCTTTTCAGGAGCTTTGTTGACGAAGTAATCTTTCCAGTTTTTCATCTCACTAAAAGTAAGTCGTTTTTTTGCAAATCTGAAAAGATAAATAATTTCCAGGATACCCACAGTGTTAAGAACGAGAAGAATTACAAACCAATTTCTCTGTTTCAGTTGAGATGCACGCCATAATGCGATTCCTTTCCAAAAAAGCGACCAGACAAAAAGGACATAGATAAAAAAGTTTTGCCAAAATGTAACGTCCATAAACTGTATCCTATCATGATAATTCTGAGTATGCAAGAGGAGGGAAAATTGATAGAATAAAGTAACTTGTTAGCAAGTTAACGGGTTAACGAGTTGATTATATTTATGAAAATTGGTATTTTTGATCCTTATCTCGATGATTTGGGTGGTGGAGAAAAATACATGATGATGGCGGCGACATGCCTGTCAAAAAAACATGATGTTACAATTTTTTGGGATAATAAGGAAGATATTGAAGCAATAAAAAAACGATTTGATTTATCATTAGAAAATATCCTGATTCATAAGGATATTTTTGCTCCCCATGTTGGTTTTTTTGAAAGAATAAAGGTTTCAAAAAAGTTTGACGCAATTATTGTTTTAAGTGATGGGAGTATTCCGTTTATTTTCCCAACGAAGCTATTTCTTCACATTCAACAGCCGTTGCCGAAGCATATAGATTCTGGGTTTAAAAGCAATTTAAAACGTCGACATATATCTGCAATATTTTACAATTCTCAGTTTACTAAGAAATTTAACGATTCTCTATTTCCAGGAGTAGAATCAGAGGTTATTTATCCACCGGTTAGTTTAGGTGCTAGGTCTCAGGTACTAGGTGCTAGGGAGAGAGAGAATATTATCGTTCACGTGGGAAGATTTCGAGCGAATAATTCGGCGACTGATGATTATAAAAAGCAGGGATTTATGGTGGATGCTTTTAAAAAATTAGTTGATGGGGGATTAAAAGATTGGAAATTTATTCTTGCATCAAGTGTCAGAAAAGAAGACGAAGAAAAATTTGCTCTTTTAAAAAATAGTGCTAAAGGATACCCGATTGAATTTCGTGTTAACAAAAATAAAACAGAAATATTTAATTTATATCATAAAGCAAAGATTTATTGGCACGCATCAGGTTATGGTGAGGATGTTGAAAAACATCCAGAACTTGCAGAACATTTCGGTATGACAACTGTTGAATCGATGAGCGCCGGCGTTGTGCCTGTTGTTATCAAAAGCGGTGGACAAAAAGAAATTGTGACAGATGAAAAGAATGGTTTGCTATGGAGTTCTCTCGAAGAATTATTGGCAAAAACAAACCGTTTGGCAAAAGATGAGAAATTATGGAAAGAACTGTCAGAACAGGCTATAATAAGAGCACAGGATTTTTCTGAAGAAAAATTTTGTGAAGCAATCACCAAACTTATTGCATGATGAAAAAACTCTTTTTTCTTCCACTTATTTTTCTTCTCCTCATAATATTTTTTTTCTACCATTCTTTTCTTTTGCAAGGTAAATTGCCAATTCCTTCTGATACTATTGTAGGTCTTTATCATCCATTTCGCGATTTGTATGCTAAAGATTATCCCAACGGCATTCCGTACAAAAATTTCTTAATTACCGATCCTGTTAGGCAACAATATCCATGGCGTTTCCTTGCCGTTTCATTAGAAAAGATGGGACAACTTCCATTATGGAATCCATACAGTTTTGGCGGGACGCCGCTGATGGCAAATTTCCAAACAGCCGCGTTTTATCCATTAAATATTTTGTTGTTCATTTTCCCTTTTGCGATTGGTTGGTCACTACTTGTTATGCTTCAGCCTATCCTTGCTGGGATTTTTTTGTATTTCTATTTACGTCATTTGCGATTATCCTATGTCGCATGTTTTCTTGGAGCATTTGTTTTTTCATTTTGCGGATTTTCAATTGCGTGGTTGGAATGGGGAACCTTAGACAGTGTTGTTGCTTGGACACCTTTAGTACTACTTTCGATTGATAAAATTTTTTGGGGTTTTGACGCGTTTAAAAATTCAAAGTTCAAAAGTCAAAAATCAAAATTACAGTTTAAAATTAAAAATCTTTACGTGTGGTTTGTTGTTTTTCTTTTAAGTTTGACTTTTGCTTTTTTTGCGGGGCATTTACAACCCTTCTTTTATCTTGCTTTTGTTGCTGCTTGTTACTTTTTTGGTCGATGGGTACAGCTTGGGAAATCAAAAATGATATTTTCTTTATTTTTACTTCTTGGAGTTTGTTTTTTATTATTTACTTCAATTCAGTGGTTACCGACAGCACAATTTATTTTTCAGAGCGCGAGAAATGCAGATCAGTTGAATAGTTGGCAGCAACCTGGTTGGTTCATCCCATGGCAAAATCTCGTTCAGCTTGTTGCACCGGATTTCTTCGGTAATCCGGCAACCCTCAATTATTGGGGTATTTGGAATTATGGAGAATTCATCGGATATGTGGGGATTTTGCCGCTTATTATGGCCATTTTTGCACTCTTTTATCGTCATGATAAAAAAACATTTTTCTTCGGCACTTTCTTTTTTCTTTCATTGATTTTTTCTTTGCCAACTATTTTTGCAAAGATTCCTTATATTCTCCAGATGCCTTTTTTTGCGACGTCACAGCCAACTCGTTTGCTTTTTCTAACTGATTTTTCATTAAGTATTCTTGCTGCATTAGGTTTGGACTTTTACATTACTAGTGAAAAAAAGAAAAAGATTCTGTATCCAATAATCTTTATTTTTATTATATTTGCTGGATTGTGGTTTTTTGTTTTATCAGGTTATAAAACATTGCATATCTCACCAGATTCAATATCAATCTCCAAACATAATCTTTTCTTGCCAACTGTGTTTCTTACTCTTATCACAGTGTTTCTTTCTGGGACGGTTTTTATCAAACAAAAGAAGGCTAGTTTTGCGTTGATAATTATTTTACTTTTTATTTCTGTTATTGATCTTTTCCGATTCGCGGATAAATTTATTCCATTTACTCCAGAAAATTATTTGTTCCCATCGACCGCTGCTTTATCATATTTGCAGGATCAAAAAGGGCAATTTCGAATTATCGAGACAGATTCTGAGATACTGCCACCGAATTTTTCTGTCATGTATCATCTGCAAAGTCTTGACGGCTATGATCCACTTTATTTACAACGCTATGGAGAAATGCTAGTTGCGATTGGAAGAAATAAGCCTGATATTCATGCGCCTTTTGGTTTTAACCGAATTATTACGTCGACAAATGTCGACTCACGTCTTATTGATTTATTCGGAGTTAAATATATCATGAGTCTTTCTGATCTCAATGATCCAAAATTGCAAAAAGTATTTACTGAAGGACAAACAAGGGTTTATAAAAATATAAAAGCTTTCCCTCGAGTGTTTTTTGTTACCAATATAAAAGCAGTTTCAAATAAACAAGAAGCGATTGATTCTCTCTTTGATCTGAAAATAAATTTGCATAATACTGCAATTGTCGAAGGTTGGGATTCTTCAAAGAAAAATTTTATGACAGGTTCTGCAAGTATAATAAATTATCAAGCGAATTCGATTTCTCTTTCAACTCAAAGTGAAGGGGATACATTTCTCGTTTTAACAGATACATTTTATTCAACATGGCATGTCACAGTTGATGGTAAAATACAAAAAATTTATCGTACAGACTATAATTTCCGCGGCGTATTATTGCCAAAAGGAAATCACCATGTTCTCTTTTCAGATAGCTTGCTATAATAGTCAAAATGCCAATAAAAAAATTATCAATTATTATTCCTGTTTTCAATGAAGAGCATACTGTTGCTCAGCTTCTTAAAAGAGTTTTATCGGTGAGGTTTCCCATAGAGCATGTTGAATACATTGTCGTTGATGACGGGTCAACTGATAATTCAAAAGCTCAAATTAAAAATTTACAGTTGAAAAAAATAAAATTGTTTGTACTCAAAAAAAATCAGGGGAAAGGTGCGGCGGTACGAACCGGTTTGAAATACGCAACAGGCGACTACATTATCATTCAAGATGCGGATTTGGAATATAATCCAGAGGATATTAAAAAACTTCTCAAAAAGCTTGAAGATGGCGACAAACCTGTTGTGTATGGAACACGATTGAAGCGATTGCCAAATATTAAAGAAGATGTTAAAACATTTTATTTATTGCATTATTTTGGGAACAGATTTTTGAGTTTAATAACAAGTATTTTATATGGTTATTGGGTGACCGATATGGAGTGTTGTTATAAATTAATTCCTCGAAAAGCGTTGAAGGATATTCAATTACATGCAAGAGGCTTTGAATTTGAGCCTGAAATCACCGCGAAACTTTTGAAAAGAGGGTACCAAATCGCTGAAGTTTCTATTCATACTACTCCAAGAGGATATGATGGAGGGAAAAAACTTTATGCTGTGAGAGATGGGACAAAAGCTCTTTTGACGTTGCTAAAATATCGATTTGTTGAGTAAAATTGGAATAGAGCGTGGAACCACGCAAAATGTTTTGAAATGAGTTTAAAGATATTTCAAAAGCCATGGATACTGTTATTTTTGATAGTTATTCTTGCCGCTTTTCTGCGGTTTTATCAGCTGGGAATAAATCCGCCATCATTGACGTGGGATGAAGTTGCGTGGGGGTACAATGCGTACGCAGTGGGCACTGACGGTAAAGACGAGTTTGGACATTTCTTACCGTATACGTCATTTATTTCTTTTGGTGATTACAAACCGCCGGTCTATGCATATCTTACTGTAATACCTGTTTGGCTTTTTGGGCTTACTGAATTTGCCGTACGATTCCCTTCTGCGCTTTTCGGAACACTTACTGTACTGGTAACCTACTTTTTGGTGAAAGAATTGTTTGAAAATCGCGGATCTACGCAGAATGGAACACGAAACTACAAAGAATGGGTTGCTCTGATGGCTGCTTTGATTCTTGCAGTTTCTCCATGGAATATTATGCTCTCGCGTGCAGCGTTTGAGGCAAATGTTGCAAGTTTTCTCATTGTTACCGGCGTCTGGTTGTTTCTTTACGCTGTGAGAAAAAGGCCTATGTTGCTTATTTTATCTGTTTTGTGTTTCGTATTATGCATGTATACTTTTAACAGTGTGAGAGTTGATGCGCCGATTTTGTTTATCGCACTTACCTTAGGACATATAAAACCACTTCTGAAAATAAGAAAAGCAACAATTACCGCATTTGTTATCGGCATAGTGGTACTTCTTCCAATTATGCCGTTTCTTTTTTCATCGCAAGCAAGACTTCGTTATCAAGAAGTAAATATTTTTTCTGATATTAACGTCATTAAAATGTCTAATCAAGAAATAGTAAATGATCATAATACTTTGTGGTCAAAAATAATTCACAATCGCAGAGTTTTTTTCGCCGAAGATTTCTTAGAACATTATTTTGACCAATTTAATCCGAATTTTCTTTTCATTCAAGGGGATCCCAATCCAAAATTTTCAACACAAGATGTCGGAGAAATGTATTTGTGGGATTTGCCTTTTCTTGTTGCTGGAGTTTTATTGCTCTTTCGTAAAAGAGAAGGGAAATGGTGGATTATTCCTGTTTGGCTTCTTATCGGCATTATTCCCGCTGCTGTTTCGCTGCCGACACCTCATGCATTAAGAACTGAAGCGACACTTCCTACATGGCAAATTTTGAGCGCCTATGGATTTGTGACAATTATGTTTATGATAAAAAGATATCAAAAACAAATGGTGAGTTTATTTTTGATTATTTTATTTATTTTTGTTGGATATTATTTGCATGGCTATTATATCCATTATCCCGAAGAATTTTCTGCAGAATGGCAATACGGTTATAAACAGGCTGTACAATATATCGGTACACAACAGCAAAATTATAAAACAGTTGATATCTCGGGAATTGAACGCGGTTATATTTACACATTATTTTATCTGAGATATCCTCCTCAAGAATTTCGGAAAACAGTAAATATGTATACTGATACATTTGGTTTTGTTCATGTTAACGGGTTTGGGCATTATCAATTCTTTTCCGATCCGCCAATAACGGTTCAGAAAGGTATCCTTTATATCGCTGATGCCGCACATGTTCCGCCAAAAGCTACGATACTTAAAAGATTCTATAATTTAGATGGTACACCGACGCTGGTGGCATATACAAAGTAGATTAAAGATTTAAGATGACAAACTTGAAATCGTATTTTATAAATAAAAAATTTTCTGTAAGTATTTTAGTAATTATTTTATTACTTGGTTTAGCATTACGTTTATGGCAGTTGGGAAGTGTGCCAGTTTCACCTGATTGGGATGAAGTTGCTCTTGGTTACGATGCCTATTCGATTCTGCATACAGGACGTGATGAGTTTGGCACGTTTATGCCGGCTGTTCTTCGTTCTTTTGATGATTATAAACCTGCACTGTATGCGTATCTTGCAATTCCAACGGTTGCTGTTATGGGTTTAACTGTTTATGCAGTCCGTTTGCCATCAGTTGCCATGGGAGTTTTGGGAATTTTGGCAATGTATTTTTTTGTGAAGGAGTTGTTTGGGAATCGCGAAACTACGCGGAATAGAACACAGAACTACGCTGAAGTTTTAGCATTAGTTTCAGCTTTCTTGCTTGCAGTTTCCCCTTGGCAGATACAATTTTCTCGAACCGCCTTTGAGACAAATACTGGTTTAACGTTCAATTTACTCATCGGACTAATTTTTCTTAAAGGATTAAAAAAACCGTGGATGCTTTCATTGTCGATGCTCTTTGCAGGATTAAATTTAGCAGTCTATCAAAGTGAAAGAGTTTTTACGCCGCTTTTGGTTTTGGCGATGATAATTATTTATTGGAAAGAAATATTTGTCATTTCAAAAAAGTATCTCGTTTATGCAGTTATTGTCGGATTTATAGCTACTCTTCCGACATTGATGTTTATTCTCACCAATGCTAGTTCGCTCGAACGTGCGGAGGGAACAAGTCTTTTCTCACAAAAAACACAACTTCTCCAAACGACAATTACCCGTTTGAAAAACGATAAAGACAATCACGACATAATTGGCTCAGTAATTGATAATAGAAGAGTTATTTACGTTAAGGAAATAATTGCGGCATATCTTATTCATTTTGACCCCAACTGGCTTTTTCTTGAGGGTGACAACCCCCGGCATCATGCGCCAGGTATGGGTTTGTTTTACATTATTGATTTACCGTTTCTTCTTATTGGTCTTTATTGGTTCATTTTTGGAAAAATTGACAAGAAGACAAAATTTGTTGTTTTTTCGTGGCTTTTGCTCGCACCGCTCCCCGCAGCAATTACCTTTGAGGTCCCTCATGCAGTAAGGACGATGAATATGTTGCCTATGCTCTTAATTTTTGCAGCACTAGGATATATTACAGTTTTTAATTATTTACTTTTTAGCAATGAGCCACGAATTAAAAATTACTGTTTGCGGATTGTTATCGTTTGTACTATTCTTCTTATTGGATGCTTTAATTTTGTATATTACTTAAATCAGTATTTTGTTCAGCAGAATTATTACAATGCGTCTGATTGGCAATATGGCTATGCACAAGCGATTTCGCAAATAGAGCAGATACAGGGTAATTATCAGAAAATTGTTGTCTCGGATAAAACGCCAATGGATGAGTCATACATGTTTTTCTTATTTTATTTGCGTTATCCACCGCAGCAATATCAACAACTCGTTTCTCAAGGAGAAAATGTAACAACCGACTATCATACATTTGGAAAATATGAATTTACAACATTCAACTGGACTACAGAAAAAGATAAGAAAAATGTATTATATGTTGGATCAGTAAGCGATTTTCCGAATAACATTGTTGCCAAAGAAGCAATTTATAATCCTGATGGGACACCTGCAATTTTGCTCGTTGATCCAAAAGATAATTTATGAAAAAACTTTCAGTTGCTCTCGCAGTATTTAATGAAGAAAAAAATCTTGAGGCATGCCTTGCTTCCGTGAAAGAAATTGCTGATGAAATCGTTATTGTTGACGGTACATCAACAGATAAAACTGTCGAAATTGCAAAAAAATTCGGCTCAAAAGTTCTCGTTACTGATAATCCACCAATATTTCATATCAATAAACAAAAAGCCATTGAGATGGCAAAAAATGAATGGATTTTGCAGTTAGATGCTGATGAAATAGTAAGTCCGGCTTTGGCAAAAGAAATGATGAATATTATTTCGATGACTGATGAAGAAATCGAAGCATATCAGAAAAAACTTCCAAATCGGAGATTATTACTCAGGCATCAGGAACTTCTTGAAAAACGTGACGGAGCAATAGGAACAGATACAGGTGAGTATTGTGCTTTTTTCATCCCACGACTTAACTACTTTCTCGGACATTATATGCGCTACGGCGGTGTATATCCTGATGGTGTAATCCGTTTGATTAAAAAAGACAAAGCTTATCTTCCCGCAAAGGACGTCCATGAGCAAATGGTGGTAAAAGGAAAAGTTGGCTGGCTTCAGAATGATCTTTTTCATAGAGATTCTCCTACGTTTGATCGATATCTTGCTCGTAACAAGCGGTATATTAACTTATTAGCAACAGAGCTAAAAGAAAGTAAGAAAAATAAGACATTTTACGCTCCTTTGCAGTATCTTTTGATTTTACCTGTTTGGTGGTTTGTGTTAACATATGGTCGGCATAAAGGATTCAAGGATGGGTTTCCGGGATTTGTTTTCTCATTCTTTTCTGCTCTTCGCTTCCCGAGAGCCTATCTCATCTCACTGCATTCATGAAATATTTTCTTGTACTGTGTATAGCATCCATAGCGTATGGTATTTATCTTTTTTCGTTCCATCTTTTACATGGAGATTTGTTGTTCCACACAGATATCGCAAGAGATTTTTTATTGATTCAAGATATAGTCGTGAATCATAAACTTACACTTATTGGCCCTCGTGCGGGAGGAATACCTGGAACATTTTTCGGCCCAATTTGGCTTTATTTAAATCTTCCCGCATTTCTTATTGGTAATGGCAATCCAATTGTTGTTGGATATTTTTGGCTCTTACTTACTCTTTTTGGTCTTGCTGCAGTTTTTTATATAACAAAAAAGGTCTTCAATAATGAAATAGCAATTTTTTCAGTAACATTATTTATTTATACGATACTTTTTCTTGCTCCAGGTTTTACGCAAAGTTTTGCTCCTGTCATTGTTTCTCCGTTTTTATTTTATTTTGTATATCTATTTATTGAAAAAAAACGAATTCGTTACTTATGTTGGTCAGCGTTTATTTGTGGACTGCTTTTTCAATTTCAGCCTGCTTTTGGCTCAATAATGTTATTCATTACCTTTATACTTTCTCTTATTATATTGATTCGAAGAAAACAAATTAAATATCAATTAGTATGGTTTATTGCTTTTATCCCATTATCTACTTATATCGTTTTTGAATTACGCCATAATTTTATTGAAACTCGTGCACTGTATGATTTTATTTTTCATCATAATTCTTCAGATTTTGTACAAATAACCTATCCTGAAGTTGCTCATAATAGGCTAGATGGATTTCTTGATTCAGTAAATCTTATCAGTATTAACACTCCTGTTGTTAATACCATTTTTGTTCTTCTTAATGCCTTCATATTTTATCTATGGTATAGAGCAAAAAAATCAGGACAGCGGACATTTGTTTTACTTGTTTATCTTTATCTTATTGGCTTTTGGTGTGTGACATTTTTATTTAAAGGGTCTGTTTGGAATTACTATTACTGGGGTTTTAATCCTATTTTATCAATAGTTTTGGGCTCAGCATATCAGAAGTTGGATAAACGTATATTTGTTATTTCTTTTACAATCCTTATGGTTTTTATGATAAAGAATGGAATTACCACGGTGAATGTTTGGCAAAATGATCTTTCGGGTAAAGATACTTCATCTTGGATAGTCAATAAAGAAGTTGCTGATTATATTTATAAAGATACACCTCAAGATTTTGGATATTATGTTTATTCACCAGATATTTTCGGCTATTCAATAAAATACGCAATGAGCTATGACGATTTAAGCGGAAAATACACGGGACAGGGATCTCTTTGTACCAAAGAATCTGCGACATATCTTATTTACGAGCCAACTTTGGCAAGTTCTCATACAGATCCTGTTTTTTGGAAAACAGCTAGTGTCAGTATAAAGAAAAAACCTATTGCCACCAAAATGATTCAAGATATCAAGATTCAGAAATACAAGTTGGGTCCTAAAAGAGTAAAGCATCCCTCAGATCCTACAATGGTATGTGATTTGTCCTGGCGATAGAGGTAGGTACTAGGTGTTAGGGACTAATTTCTGCTAAAATAATACTATGAAAGTACTTGTTACTGGAGGAGCTGGGTATATTGGAAGTTTTATGGTTAAAAGGCTTCTTGATGACGGGCACGAGATTATTGTTGCAGATAATCTTGAGCGTGGGCATGAATCCTCACTTGATTCACGAGCAACATTTATCAAAGGTGATCTGCGAGAACATGAATTTGTCTCTAGCCTTTTTTCGGAACATCAATATGATTGTGTTATGCATTTTGCTGCATATATCGCAGTAGGGGAATCAATGCAGCATCCAGGATTATATTTTCGTGACAATGTGTTTACGACAGTTTCACTTCTGGACGCGATGAAAGAGCATAATGTTAAGAAGTTTATTTTTTCTTCAACGGGGACGGTTTATGGCAAACCTACCATTAATCCAATTCCAGAGACGCATGTAAAAAATCCTGAAAATCCTTATGCAGAAAGTAAATATATGGTTGAAAAAATTTTGCATTGGTATTATGCAGTGCATGGCATCGGCTCCGTTATCTTGCGTTATTTTAATGCCTCAGGAGCAGCCCTTGATGGCTCGTTGGGGGAAGATCATGATCCTGAAACGCATTTAATCCCAAATGCTATTAAAGCGGCTCTTAATAATTCAGAATTTAAGCTTTATGGTGATGATTATGACACTCGTGACGGTACCTGTATTCGTGATTATATTCACGTGCTTGATCTTGTTGAAGCACATGTATTGATGATAAAAAAATTAGAGAAAGAAAATGGAGAATATATTTATAATGTTGGGACGGGTAAAGGATCAACCAATAAAGAAGTTATTGAAATGGTAAAAAAAATTTCGGGGAAAGATTTCCCTGTTAACGTTTTAGAACGACGAGCGGGAGATGTTGCTGAAACCGTTGCTGATGCGTCAAAAATTAAAGAAGAAATTGGTTTTGAAACGAAATATTCTGACTTAGAAACAATTGTCAAAACCGCCTGGGAATGGCACAAAAGATGAAAATTGCAATTGATGTTTCTCCTTTACAATCTGGTCACAAAATACGTGGAACCGGTTTTTATTTAACCTATCTTAAACGAGCACTTCTTAATTATTATCCAGAAAATGATTATCATTTTTTTACTCAAAGTGAACCAATTCTTCAACCTGTTGATGTTGTTCACTATCCTTATTTTGATCCTTTTTTTCTTACATTGCCGTTTAACAAAAAACATAAAACAATTGTTACCGTTCATGATCTGACGCCACTTATTTTCCCCTCGCGTTTTCCAGCAGGTTTGAAAGGAAATTTAAATTGGCGGATACAGCGTTTCAATTTACGAAAAGTTGATGGCATCCTTACCGATTCAAAAGCATCAAAGAAAGATATTGAAAAAATTATCGGTGTTCCCGATAAAAAAGTTTCTGTTGCATATTTGGCAGCCGCCGATGAGTTTACAACATTAAAGATTAATGATTTAAGATTAAAGAGTATAAAAGAGAAATATAATTTACCGGACGAATTTGTTCTCTATGTTGGAGATGTGACGTGGAATAAAAATCTGCCAAGGTTATTACAGGCGATTAAAATTATTGATGTACCTCTAGTTTTAGTTGGTAAATCTCTCGTCTCACAAGATTTTGATAGGAAAAATATCTGGAACAAAGATCTTATTGAAGTGCAACAATTAGGAAATCAAAATAAAAATGTTATGATGCTTGGTTTTGTCCCAACAGAAGACTTAGTTGCATTGTATAATTTAGCGTCTGTTTTTGTTTTCCCGTCAGTCTATGAAGGATTTGGATTGCCCATTGTTGAAGCAATGCAATCAGGCTGTCCTGTGATTATCTCTCATGAAGGCTGTATGCCGGAAGTTGGAGGATCCGCTGTAGAATATTTCGACGGCTATAACACGGATAGTTTAATAACTGCTATTGCCAAAGTTTTGAACTCAACAAAACTACAAAAAGAACTTTCTCAAAAAGGAATTGAACAAGCAAAAAAGTTTAGCTGGAAAGAAACGGCAGAGAAAACGATTGAATCATATAAAAAAGCCTTAGCTTAGCCTGTTTGTTTAATTATAAGTAAAGTAATAAGCTCTAATTTTTTTAGTTTAATCCAGTAATGCAATGAAACAAGCTGCAAAAAAATTAATAAAACATCCTCTCATCCGTGGAAGTACGATTGTTGTTCTTGGTGGACTTCTTGCAAATTTTTTTAACTTTCTCTTTACCATTTTTATGATCAGAGCTCTTTCGGTAACTGACTATGGTATTTTGGCAAGTATTATCTCGCTTGTAACATTTCCAGCCCTTATCGTTACGGCGGTAAATCCAGTTATTGTCCGTTTTGCTGGAGAGTATTTTGCAAATGATGATGTTTTACTTCTTCGAGGTCTTTATAACAAATTTTTTATATTTCTTTTTGCTGTTGGAATTTTTATTTTTTTACTTTTTCTTGTAGGTCTCTCTCAGATAGAACAATTTTTTCATATTACAAATCCGATAATTTTTATTTTTGCTGATATTTTTATATTGATATCTTTTATCGGAATAGTAAATCTTTCTTTCATTCAGGCAAAGTTAGCGTTTGGTTTTCAAGTTATCGTTAGTTTTACAAGCGCTGTGATAAAACTGCTTGTTGGTATAATTTTTGTTTATCTTGGTTATTCTGTTACTGGAGCTGTGGGAGCTTTGGTATTTTCGGTAATCGGAGGATTTCTTATTAGTTTTATACCACTGCGTACGCTTTTTTTTAGTAAATCTAAAATGCCAGATATAAAAACCAAAGAGATTTTTCGTTATGGGGTTCCATCCGTTCTCACAGTACTTAGTTTAGTATCGTTTATTTCATCCGATATCCTTCTTGTAAAACATTTTTTTGATCCTGTTCATGCTGGACAATATGCAGGACTTTCATTAGTAGGAAGAGTTATTTTTTTTGTTACGGCTCCTATCGGTTCCGTTATGTTTCCAGTGATTGTTCAAAAACACGCAAAAGGGATAAATTTTGGTAATACATTTAAATTGGCTATAGGTTTGGTACTTCTCCCATCACTTCTTTTGACATTGTTTTACTTTCTTTTTCCAAACTTCTCAATATTATTTTTTCTTAAAAAATCTGCATATCTTACAATAGCGCCTTTAGTTGGATTATTTGCATTATATATGACATTTTATTGTGTTCTTTATTTATTTGTAAATTTTTATTTATCTATTAAAAAAACTAAAATATATTTACCTGTTTTTATTGGAGCAATTTTGCAAATTATTTTGATTATTTTTTATCATCAATCATTTATACAAATAATAGCGATATCGTTTATATTGGTCCTTTTACTTGTGATAGGATTTTTGCTATATTATCCCTATGCCACGAAGAAATAGTTTCGGTATAAAACTTCTTTCTGTTGTGATGCCCGCCTATAAACAGGAGAAAACAATTAGAAAAGACATCAAAAGCATAGCAGCGACTCTTGACACTTTAGGATTGCAATATGAAATTATTGTTGTTGTTGATGGTATGCTTGATCATACCTATAAAAAAGCGTCTTCACTGCAATCAAAGAAAGTAAAGGTTGTTGGTTATTCTCAAAATCATGGGAAAGGGCATGCAATTCGTTATGGTATGCTTCATGCACGTGGTGATGTCATTGGTTTTATTGATGCGGGCATGGATATCCATCCAGCTGGAATGAATATACTCTTAAATCATATGGTCTGGTACAATGCTGATGTTATTGTTGGATCAAAACTTCATCCTGCTTCAAAAGTTGAATATCCAGCATATAGAACGCTTTTGTCTTGGGGGTATCGGTCTTTAACACATATTCTTTTTGGATTTAAAGTTAAGGATACACAGGTGGGGTTAAAATTTTTTAAGAGGTCTGTTATTCGAAATGTATTGCCACGATTATTAGTTAAACGGTATGCATTTGATATTGAAATTCTTGCGGTTTCACAATCATTTGGGTACACCAGGATATATGAGGCACCTATTGAAATATCATTTAGAAGCGGAAGTATTACTTCAAAAACATTATGGTCAACAATTTTTTTTATGATTTGGGATACGTTGGCAGTTTATTACCGTTTGTATATTATTAGATATTATAAAGCCAACAGTAAAGGAAAAAGAAAAATGGCAGTAAAACATGCTCTTCATATTGCTTCAACATGAAAATACTCATATTTAATTGGCGAGACCCTAAAAATTCCAAGGCAGGAGGTGCTGAAACTGTCACAATGGAATATGCAAAGGCATGGGTTAAAAATGGTCATTATGTATATTGGTTTACCTCATCTTTTAAAAATGCAAAGAAAAAAGAAAAAATTGAAGGAGTTACTATTATTCGATTTGGGAATTTTCTCACTGTTTTTATAGGAGCGTTATTTTATTATTTTTTTTCAAAAGAAAAATTTGATGTTGTGATTGATGAATTTCATGGAATTCCTTTTTTTACTCCGTTATTTGTAAAAGAGAAAAAGATTGCTTTTATTCATGAAGTAGCAGGGGAAATATGGAAGTATATGTATCCTTTTCCTTTTAGTTTAATCGGCAGAATTATAGAATCATGTGCTTTCAAGATTTATATCAATATACCTTTTATTACTGTTTCTCTCACAACTGCCAATGATTTGAAAAATGTAGGGATAAAAAATATTAATGTGATTACAAATGGTATTTATATTGAATCTCTTCCTTCATCAATTAAAAAAGAAAAATATCCCACATTTATATGTATAAGCCGTCTAGTAAGAATGAAAGGTATTGAAGATGTTCTTTATGCGTTCAATAAAATTTACAAAAAAAATGTCCGATCAAAATTATGGATAGTAGGTGAAGGGCAAGAAAGCTATATAAACAAACTAAAAAATATTGTGCGAGAAAATGACATACAAGAAGCTGTTATTTTTTGCGGAAAAGTAAGTGAACAAGAAAAGTTAATTTTAATGAAACGTGCTCATATTTTACTCCATGCATCTATAAAAGAAGGATGGGGTCTTGTAGTCATAGAAGCAGCCAGTCAAGGGACACCTGCAGTTGTATATAATGTAGGAGGGCTTCGCGATTCAGTGAAAAACGGCAAAACTGGAATTGTGTTATCTAGCAATAATCCTTCTGAAATGGCAAAACAGGCAAATTTGCTTTTGCAAAATTCTTCCCAATACCATCTTTTTCAACAGGATTGTATAAAATACGCAAAAAGTTTGACATGGGAAAATGCAACAAAAAAAAGTTTACAAGTACTGAACAGAGTAATATCGTAATTATGAAATACAAAAAATTTGATGTTGTAATAATTGGAGGTGGGTTCTATGGTTGTATGATTGCGTTACTTTTACGGAATTATTATGACAATATTCTCATTGTTGAACAAAAGAAAGAAATTATGACACAAGCTTCTTATCATAATCAAGCACGGGTGCATAATGGCTATCATTATCCTAGAAATTTTCTCACAGGTTTTAGATCACATAGAAATTACGGACAATTTATTCATGATTTTAGACCCGCTGTTGATGATACTAACACAATGATGTATGCAATCGCACGATCAACCTCAAAAATTACGAGTGGTCAATTTATAAAATTTTGTAAACAAATTGAATCGCCTCTCAAACCGCTTCCAACAAAATTTAAAAAATTATTTAATGAACAACTTATTGAAGATTCATTTCTTGTCGATGAAGTAGTATTCAATGCAGCAAAGATACGAAAAATTCTTAAAGAAAAATTACAAAAAGCAAAAGTATCGGTTCTCACAAACGCAACTGCAAAAAAAGTAGAATTATATAAAAATACATTATATCTTACTCTTTCAGATGATACATCTTTACAAACAAAAAATATTATCAATTGTTCTTATTCTCACATTAACACATTTCTTTTTAATTCAGGACTTCCTTTACTTCCATTTAAACACGAATATGCTGAGATGCCATTAGTGGAGATGCCTGATCCGTTTAAAAAAATAGGAATAACAATTATGGATGGTCCATTTTTTTCTCTCATGCCTTTTCCGGATAAAAAAATGCATAGTTTTCACCATGTGAGATATACTCCACATTATACGTGGTTTAATGATTTAGGAAATAATAAATTCCCCAAAAATGAGAAATCACATTTTCTCTATATGCAAAAAGATGCTATTCGTTATATCTCTGTATTAAAGGATTTACAATATAAAAATTCACTATATCAAGTTAAAACAGTTCTTCAGCAAAATGAAAGTAATGATGGTCGTCCGATATTATATAGGAAAGATTATGGTTTTAAAAATTTTCATATTGTTATGGGAGGGAAAATTGACAATATTTATGATGTGTGTAGAGAGATGCAGAAAGAACATGCCCCTCATATTTTTAACCAAAAGGCTTACAGTATGTTTGGATTATAAAACCCTACAGCTACTTTAAAGAACGTTTTTATCACATCCAGATTACCTTTCCACCCTTTAATTTTTGTCGGAATTTTATTTTTTGGATATTTACGAGTAACGGGAATTTCTTTTATAGAAAGGTCAAGTTGTGAGGCTCTGATATCAAGATAAAACAATAATTCATAACCAACAAAAATATTTCTCAATGGTTGGACTTTTGGATGGAGTAAGTAATTTTTACTGTATCCCATAAATCCGTTGGTTACGTCTGTATACCAATGCATAGCAGCAAGACTTAAAAGAGGTGAGCCTATTAAGCGTATTCCTATATATCTGCTCAATGGTGTATTAATAGCTTTTCCGCCATTGGTAAATCGTGATCCAGCAACACAATCATACCCTTCTGTAAGTGCAGTGATAAATGAAGGTATCGCTTCAACACCATCTTTTCCGTTTCCATCAATGGTAATAATTCCGTCGTAGCCTTCTTTTAGTGCGTAGGAGAATCCCATACGGAGTTGGGTTCCTTGTCTACCAGGAGTTTTTTTAACCAAAAGTGTTCTAACTCCATTAGTTTTAAGAAATGTTTTAGTAAGTGATCCATCAGTACTTCCTCCATCAAGAATAATAATATCAATAGTGTGAGCATATTTTTTTATTTTTTGCAGTTGTTTTTTTATTTTTTTTCCTTCATTAATAACGGGAATGCAGATGCAATAGTTAGTTTTCTTTTTATGAAATTCGGTAATTTCAAATTTTGGAAGCTGCCAATTTTTTGTTTTGAGTAAGTTATTTTTCATTATCTATATGTATTTGTAACAAATTCAAGTGTTTTTTCTATTTGTTTCACGTTAGAACCGTTTTGTTTTGAGCGAATCTCGATTGAGACCCACCGTTTGTAGTTTATTTTTTTGAGTGTTTTTGCGATATTCTTATGGTTTACTTCATAAGGTACGGGAAATAAATTGGGTTCACTGATATGAAAATGGTAAAAAGGTTTTGCTTGTTTAATTGTTTGATCGGGATTTTCCTTATTTAATTTCATTGCTCCTGTATCAAGATGAGTATTTATGTGTGAGTGATTTAGTTTGTGAATAAAGGTTAACACTTCATCTATCGTTGTTAAAAAATCAGTGCCATAGACTTTCGGATTTTCTTCTATACAAAAGTGAATATCATATTTTTCGGCATAATCGCCAATTTGAGAGAAAAATTCTGACGCAATTTCATATATTTCTTTCGGATTTTTATCTCCAGCTATTCTATTTTTCGGTGAGCCAAATACCATGGCTTTTACTCCTAAAAGAGCGGCAAGGTGAATAATTTTTTTAAGATAAATAACTGTCTTTTCTCTCTGTTTTTTACTTTCAAAAATTGTTAATTCTGGATGACCAAAGAGAAGTGATTGCATTGCAACAATTTCGACTCCTTTCTTTTTCCAATAAGATTTATAAGAAAGAATTTCATTTTCATCTGTTCTTATTGGATCATTCCAAATTTTTGTTGGTGCAATCTCAATACCTTTAATGGCGTAGTTTTGAAGAATCTTAGAGATAGCATCATCTTCACTATAATCCCAGGCGATGTTAGAAATAGCAATATTCATAAAGATTTAATTTCTTTTTGGATAAATGTTTTTAGATTTTTTAGCGTTTCTTTTTTATTATAAAGATATCCGCTTGAAGAATGATAATAATGAGAATATTTACTAAGCATATTATATATTCGAGCTGGAGTATCAGTTACTGTTGTAAAATTTATTCCAAGAGTATAGCGTGCAAGTTCTTCACAACTTATTGGCTCAACCGAAAAATTTGCCGTTCCAAAATCATTCTTGATTGCTGTTTCGATATCTTTCCATATATTTTTTAAATAATACCACTGCTGTTGATTATCTTTATGGGTATAGTCAAGATGATTATTATGAATTAAATCATAGACAAAGTTCTTTTTTAAATTTCCCCCAAATAGATTCGGCATACGGATAATTGTGTGATTTTTGAACTGTTTTTTTATAAATCTTTCAAGTTTTAAACGATTTTTACCATAGGGTTTCAAAAGGGATTCTTTTATAATTGAATCTTCAGTAACATCAATTGGATTATCATATACTTCAATTGTAGAAAGAAGAACAAAGTGTTTAGCATTAGTCGTTTTAATAATATCCATAAAATGTTTTATATTCTCCCAATCTTTTTCGGGTTCGAGATTTGCTTTCCACATGAGGCTCGAGTTAGCGGCACTAATAATTAAATCGTAAGATGTATTTTTAATCCCTTCAATATTTTGAGAATTATAATAATCTGAAAATTTATTTTGTTTTGCGATGTTACTTCCAACAAATCCCGTATATCCGATAAGTGCTGTTTTCATAATAAGATTATACGATATTTAATTTATTTTCTTCAGAGAGAATAACAGATTGATCAATTTCGTCAGAAATAAAATAGAGAGGCTCATTGCGAGTTTCATGAAGAGTTCTTATTAGATATTCAGAGATAAGGGTAAGTATTGAAAAAAGTAATAAGAACATCGCACCCATAACAAAGGCGAGACTTATCCATCCTTGCGGCGCAATGGATCTGTTTATAAAAAAATAGATAATGCTAATAACGATAACATAAAGCAGAAAAAGAAAACTTGCGGCTATCCCAAAGAATGTTAGAAAGCGGATAGGCTTATATGAATTAGAAATAATAATATCAGTTACTTTAATAAATAATGTAAAGAAGTTTTCTGATTTTATCCTATCCAAATATTTATCTTGTGGCGTATATAATAATATATATTTTTTTAAACCAATAAGTGAATTGATATAACTGAAATTTCTACTTTTTCTGCGTGTTCTGATAATTGCATTAATTGCTTTTCTGCTTACAGCGAGTAAATAATTAGATCTATACGAAAAATTGTGAGTCGATAATTTTTCTAATATCCAGAGGAAAAATCTGCTTCCTATTCCATATGGAATAACTTGTTTGGTTGTTGTGCCGATAACAATATCAACATTTTCGTAGAGTTTTTTTGTGACATCAAAAAAAAGCGTTACTGGATCTCTATAAAGATTAAAAAGTACTGCATAATCCCCGATACAGTTATCAAGTCCAGCTGTTGTTGTAATTTCAATATCATATGCTTTTGATAAAACGAGAATGCGGATAAACGGTATTGTTTTTTGCATTTTTCGTACAATTTCAATAGTTTTATCCTGCGAATTATTATCCACGATCAAAATTTCATAATTAATTGATAATTTTTTGAGAGCCGAATTAATTTCTTTTATCCGTTCTTGAATAATGTCTTCATCGTCTTGGACAACGCAGATAACGGAAAGAATAACGTCACTCATTTTTATTTTTTTAATTTGTTTCATATTATTTTAATGCTTTTAATTGGTCTCGTGTTTGTAAAGTTGTATTGGTAAGATGATCTCCATCAAGTTGGAAAGAATAAATATCTGTAAGAGGGACTTTTTTGACAGGAATAGAAAATCTTTTCAGTGATGAACCATTCTGATACGCATCAACAACCTCTTGCCAGTTATCAGTATAGACAAAATGCCATATATTATAAAAATTATATTGAAAACCCATGATGACAGGTAAACCAAAAAGTAGTGAATGATGTAATATTTCAGAACTGGATGGTTGAAAGTAATATACAATTGGTTTATTGAGATCATTAAAATCTTTTTCGTAAGGAATCGATTTCCTAATACTTTCTGTCATTTGAATACTGCGGACCGTTGATAAATGATAAATATAAGTAAAAGTTGTAAACGCCTGAATAGCAAAAAGAGCAACGAATAAAATGGCGATAATGCGTTTGTTATTATAACTACGCACACTTCCCAGAAGTGTACCTAAAAGTATGCTAAATCCTGATGCAGGCAGAATAAGGTATCGGCCTGCTGAATCATACATAAAAGTGGGAGTTCTTACCCATGCTGGCATGAAAGAAAGAAACGTAATTAATATGCCGATGAGCATCCCAATCGCAATAGTTTTATCACGAAAGCGTTTCACAAAAATGGAGAAGAGCAAAATAATTACATATCCACCAAGCAACATTGTAGTGAACTGTGATTTTACAAGAATTGTTTCAAATGTTAGGTAAACAAATACACTCCATGTGAGACCAATTGTAATTGAGAAAACAGCATATGGAATATGTCTCACTCTTTTCTTTTTCCAAAATGCAATTGCAAGAAGAGCAAATAAAAGAAAAAGCGGCATTAAAAGTTTTATTATTGCTTTTGAAGGAGTAAGTATCTCATACGTTGAAGGAATGATATTAGTTGGAAAAATTAAGGAGCCAAACATTGCGACAGGATAGGCAAGTATCTGAAATTGTCCTTGTGAAAAATAAGGATGGAGGTATGATAGGTTACTGGTTAGAACTTGCCAGCCGATATGAGTTCGATAATAAAATGTTTCGCCTGCGCCGACACTATCTCCGATAAAACCTGTGAAATAGATAAAAAGAAGCACGCCGATAAATAATGTTATTTTAAGAAGTGATATGAAAAAAGATTTGATAGTTATCTTATTTCGAATAAAAAAGAATAGTTCAATAACTGTAGCGCAGAGTGGCAAAAATGTCATCCGAATTGGCTGCGCTATAACCGCGAAATATAAAATAAATAAAGAAAGGATAAACAAGCGTGCTGAATGTTTTTGTTTGGTTTGTTTGGATTTAATATATGTTAAAAAGAACATATTCATAATAGATATCGCAAGATATGAAGGCATATTGAAAGACCAATCTGTTGTTTGAAGGCCTGCGGTTGTAATTGCAAAAAAAAGTGATGTACAATAAGCGGCAATTTTATTTTTGGTCAAAAGATAAATAAGTGGGAAAAAAGAGCAAGCGGCAAGTACACGCAAAATAAATGAAAAGAAATAATAATATTGTGGCTGAAAACCAAAAAAATGATGAATAATTGCGGTAAACGTGTCTTGTGGGCCGTAGTCGGTCAGAAAATAATTTATATTATTCCAATTAGTATTTATACCCATCCAATCATGAGGGATTGTGGTCCTTCCGCTGAGATAATAATTATATCGCCATAATCCTAAATAATCGTCGCCGGTTAAATGTAAATTGAAACTAGGCCAAAGAACTAAGAAGGCGACAAAAATAATTGGGAGAATAAAAAGAACAAATGCTTTTGCTTTGCTTGTCATGGCAATATAAATTCTGTTCTATTGTAATACAAATTATCCAGATAGTATAGTATAATGTTATGAAATGACAAAGCCGTTAGTTTCTTTAATTATCACTACAAAAAATGAATCCGAGGTTATTGAGCGCTTGTTGAAGAGTGTTAAAAAACAGACCTACAAGCGTATTGAACTTATTGTTGTTGACAATAATTCAACTGATAAAACACTAAAAATTGCCCAAAAATATACAAAGCACATATTTACCAAAGGACCCGAGCGGAGTACACAGCGCAATTTTGGTGCCAAAAAAGCAAAGGGTGATTACTTCATGTTTCTTGATGCAGATATGGAATTATCTCCCCGCGTTATTGAGGAATGCATAGAAAAGATTACGCAGAATAAAAAAATTGGTGCGGTCACTGTCCCCGAACAATCAAAAGTAAAATTATTTTGGGAAAAAGTGAAAGCGCATGAGCGGTCTTTTTATAATGAAGTTGGGGATACCACAACTGATGCGTCACGATTTTTTTCGCGTAAAGCTTTCGAGTCGGTTGGAGGATATGATGAATCGATAACCGGTCCTGAAGATTGGGATTTACCTGAAAATGTGATAAAAAAAGGATACAAGACCTCGAGGATACCATCAGTTATTTATCATTATGAAAGAGTTCCCTCGTTATTGCAGCTTGGTAAAAAGAAATATTATTATGCATTAACGTCACACCGGTATTTAAAGAAACATAATATATCTCCGGTAAGCGCAAAAACTATTTATTTTTTACGGCCTGTCTTCTATAAAAATTGGAGAAAATTACTTGGTCACCCTATATTGAGTAGTGCAATGTTTGTTATGTTTGCTGTTGAATTAACAAGTGGTGGATTCGGTTTTTTTGTGGGAAGAATAAAAAATCTATGAAAATTCTTCAATTGTCTGTACATTTTGCACCCAACGTTGGTGGTGTCGAGACACATTTAACAGATTTGGTTGAGGGTTTGGCAAAAAAAAGACATACAGTTTTTGTCCTCACATACCGTCCGTTGGTCAAAAAGGCACCGTGGAAATTTCTCGATAAGCAAAAAAAGAATATAACGATTGTCCGACTTCCCTGGATCCCTGGATTTTTTTATAAGTTTGTCACAAGTCCTATTATTGAGTTTCTTTATCTTGTTCCAGGATTATTTTTTGCAACACCAGTTTTTTTAATAATTAACAATCCTGACGTAATTCACGCTCATGGATTGGTAGCTGGTTTTATCGGTGTTTTTTGGGCAAAGATTTTTCGTAAAAGAGTTGTCGTTTCTACTCATAATCTTTATCATTTCCCTACAAGTGGTTTATATCGTAATTTTGCAAAATGGATTTTTTCAAATGCTTCAGTTACTATTTGTTTATCTGACCAATCTGTTAAAGAAATTAAAAAATTAGGAGTCCCTTCAGAAAAAGTTAAACGGTTTATTTATTGGGTAAATGTGGATCTTTTCCGTCCTATGCATAAAGAAAAAATAAAGCGTGAATTAAGTCTCGCCTATCCGTTTATCATTTTATTTGTAGGAAGGTTGATTGAAATTAAGGGAGTCCGAGAGTTAATAAATGCGGGGAAAGATGTTTCAAATGCGGTAAAAATAGTTATCGCAGGAGATGGACCCATGCATGATGAAGTAGAAAAAGCCGCACAAAAAAGAGATGGAAAAATTATTTTCATTGGCGCAATTGATAATAAAAAATTGCCTCTCTATTATAACGCTGCAGATGCCGTTATTATTCCATCGACACATGATGAAGGATTCGGCAGAGTAATTCTTGAAGCACTTTCTTGCGGGATTCCCGTTATTGGATCAAATAGGGGTGCAATTCCTGAAGCGATGGATGAAACAGTCGGAAGACTGATAACAGTAACTCCTAAAAATATTGCGCAAGCAATTATGACTTTGCAAAAAAATAAACAACTGCTTGCTAAATTAAGTAAAAACGCGAGAACATTTGCAGTCAAACGATATAGCGAAAAAAATATTGATATAATTTTATCAACGTATAGCGATTGAATGTGAAAAAAAAGAAAGTCTACAAAAAAGAAGAAAAAATACGGATAGACTATTTAGATGGTCTCCGTGGTATTGCCGCAATACTTGTTGTTTTTAATCATTATGCATTATCTTTTTATCCAGCTGTTTTTTCGAAATCACCAGAAGAATTTCACACAAAAAGTCATATAGAACTCATTTTTTTAAATACACCATTATCAATTCTTTTAAATGGAAGTTTGGCAGTATGTCTTTTTGTTATTCTTAGTGGTTTTGTTTTAAGTATTAAGTATTTTCATAAACATGATATCAATCAACTACAAAAATCGGCGGTACTTAGATATTTTCGGTTGCTTCCTCCAATTCTCTTTTGCAACTTGCTTGCCTACTTCATTTTGCTAAATCATTTCAACTTCAATGAGCAAGTCTCATTTATTTCTAAGTCTTATTGGTGGTTAAAAGCGATATGGACATTTGCGCCTAATATATATGACGCATTGTCTCAATCATTTTTCGGTATGTTCTTTCTAAATTATCCTTGGACGTATGATACGCCTTTATATGTTATTCCCTTATTTTTTATAGGTGCTCTGGTTACTGTATCTACACTTGCTTTATTTGGTACGATGCGCAAGAGAATATATATTTATCTTTTATTAATTATTCTTTTAAGCCAATCATATCTTTATCTTTTCATTGTAGGGGTATTCCTTTGTGACATTTTTGTTAATAAAAAAATACCGAAATTTTTATATAGAAGAATTGTTATCTTTATTGCGTTTTGTTTGGGAATCTTTCTGGGTTCTTATCCATTAGGGGCTTCATCGGAACTGCTAAATAATACAATCTACGCGTTTCTTCCTACAAATCAGATATTAACTGCATTAGGTCTTTATCATGTACTGGGTGCCGCATTAATTATTCTAAGCTTGCTGATGTCCCGAATATTTCAAAGGCTTTTATCTATGAAGATATGTTTATTTTTAGGAAGAATATCTTATTCTGTTTATGTACTGCATGTTGTTGTCCTTTGTTCATTTTCAAGTTTTCTCTTTTTGCAGCTGCAAAATTATTTTAACGCATATAATAGGTCAGTTGCTGTAATGTTTGCTATATCTTTAGTATTGATTATCGGCGGAGGATATCTTATACATCGGTTTATAGAAAATCTTGCATTGCCTATCGGAAACAAGTTATACGTGTCTATAAGCGAAGAAAAGAAAAAAATTAAAAGAAAGAAACGAACTATTAGATAGATTAAGTTATATCTAGAATTGTGACGGTTCTTCTTATATAATCATTTATTGCATGGGAAAAATTTTAATAACAGGAGCTTCAGGTTTTATCGGCAGTCATTTAGTCAGCCAACTTTTAAAAGATGGAGTGCCTTTGAAAAATCTTCGTTTATTTATTCTTCCAGGGGAATCGTTAGAAAATTTACCAAAAAAAGATTTTGATATTTTGTGGGGAGATATACGGGATAAAGCGGCAGTCAAAAAAGCGGTAAAAGATGTCGATGTCATTTATCATCTTGCGGCACGAATAGGTTTTGATGGGAAAACGCACGATGATTATTTTGAGATAAATGTAGATGGTACTCAAAATCTTCTTGATGCTGTCAAAAAAAATAATATTAAAAAATTTGTATCCTTTTCAAGTGTTGCAGTATTGGGACTTCCAGCATATGTTGGTGATATGAAAAAACTCAATGAAAATTCAAAAGAAAATTATGGTGATTTCTATGGAGAATCAAAATGGGAAGGTGAAAAAGTAGTTAAAAAAGCGTACGAGAAATATGGTATACCATATAGTATTATCCGCCCGACAAGTGTTTATGGACCAGGAGATAAAAAAAATATTTTACCTCTTTACAAAGCAGTGAAAAAAGGATATTTTTTCTTTATCGGTAATGGTAAAAATAAATTAGATTATATTTACGTTGATGATTTGGTGAAAGGTGTAATACAAGCACAAAAAAGTAAATTAAAGGAAGGTACATATATCATGGGAGTAGAAAATGCGCCCACATTAAATGAAGTAGTCAAAAATGTAGCAGAAAGTATAGGTAAGAAACCCACCAAAATGCGTGTACCAAAAATATGTGGGTATACTATTGCTTATATAACAGATTTTACCAATAGATTATTCGGCACTCGTCTGCCATTCTATCCAGGAAGAGTCCGTGCAATGACATCCAATTTCTATTTTGATGTTTCAAGAGCAAAAAAAGAAATTAGATATAAATCAAATATTTCCTTCAAAAAAGGAACTCAGTTGACAGCAGCGTGGTTAAAAGATGAAGGAATATTATAATATAAATAATGAATACAAAAAATAAAAAAAACACAAAAAAAGTTTTAGTGACAGGGGCAGGTGGATTTATCGGTCATAATTTAGTTAAGTTTTTAAAGAAAAAAGGTTATTGGGTAAGAGGAGTGGATATCAAATATCCTGAGTATGAAAAAACATATGCCGATGAATTTAAAATTTTAGACTTAAGAAGATTGGATAATAGTCTACGGGCGACAGGTGGAATTGATGAAGTGTATGCGCTTGCTGCCGATATGGGAGGAATGGGATATATTTCTTATCATAATGCAGATATATTAAAAAATAATATCCTAATTAATACTCATACATTGGAAGGGGCTTTAGAAAATAATGTAAAAAGATATTTTTTTGCATCGTCGGCTTGTGTATATCCTGAATATAGACAGGAGACGACAAAAAAAGTTTCGTTAAAAGAAAGCGATGCGTATCCAGCCCAACCGCAAGATGCTTATGGATGGGAGAAGCTGGTAACTGAAATTATGCTGCAGCATCATTTAAAAGACTATGGATTAGAAACAAGAATTGCCCGGTTTCATAATATTTATGGACCTTTTGGAAGTTGGGAAGGTGGACGCGAGAAAGCTCCTGCGGCTATCAGTCGAAAAATAGCAGTTGCAAAACTTACCGGTAATTATGAAATTGATATTTGGGGAGACGGAAAACAGACACGGTCTTTTTGCTATATAGACGATTGTGTAGAAGGTATTTACCGTCTGATGAGATCAAATTTTTCTGAGCCACTCAATATAGGTCAAGACAGACTAATAAGTATTAACGATTTAGCAAAATTAGTTGCGGATATCGCTGGGATAAAAATAAAGATAAAACATGTTGAAGGACCCCAAGGAGTACGTGGAAGAAATTCCGATAACACCAATTTAAAGAAAGTACTTAATTGGCAGCCAGAAACTTCGCTGGAGGCAGGATTGAATAAAACGTATCAATGGGTAGATCAACAAGTAAAAAAAACAAAAAAATATGGATAAAAGATCTATTATCTACGTGAATTATTCTCCATATGAAAATTCAGGGCATATATTAGATTATCTACTTGAGAATTTTGATAGTGTTTATTTATTTTCTCTTGCTTTCCATACATTCGGCAAAAAAAGTCAAAATAAATTTACTACATATAGAAAAGGTAAATTGCAGCAGGAAGAATATCTTTTTTATATGAATGTTCCCGCATCTTTGGTTTTTTTATTTATCCCAATAAGATCTCTTCTTAATGCTTTGCAAATGGTTAAAAAAATAGTAATGATAAAAAAAACATATGGCAACGTTGATACCTTTTTTAGTGTTAACGCATTTACCGCTGTTATTGGAATTCTTCTTGAAAAATTTCACTTGGTAAATAAAACGGTTTTTTGGGTTTGGGATTACTATCCGATACAGCATAAAAATTTGATAATCCGCACAATGAGATGGCTATACTGGCAATTTGATAAAGTTGCTGTAAAATCAGATAACACTATATTTCTTAACGAACGGTTACTTAAAGTTCATAAAAGCAGCGGTTTAATATCAAAATCAGCAAAATTTCCGTTTGTTCCGATAGGAACAGGACAGATTCTTCCAAAAAAAGAAAAAGGCTTAAAAAAAATTAAAGTTGGTTTTATCGGAGTATTAAAAAAAAGCCAAGGACTTGATTTTATTTTTGATGCAGGAATGCTATTATCAGAGAAATTCCCTGAAATCGTTTTTGAGATAATTGGATCAGGTCCAGATGAAAAATATTTCAAAAACCGTGCTAAAAAATGCCCTATCACGATTAATTTCCACGGACTTGTTGATGAAAAAGAATTCAAAAGAATATTATATAATTGTACTCTTGGGATAGCTCCGTATGTGCCAGATGAAAGCAATGTATCAGTATATGGTGACCCAGGAAAAGTAAAAAGATATTTAGAATTTAATTTACCAACAATAATCACAAACGTATTTGAATTCTCGAAAGAACTGGAACGCACAGATGCTGGAGTGATAGTAAAATATGGAGATGCAAAAGATTTAGTGGCAGCTATTGGAAAAATTGTCAAAAACTATAATAAATATACACAGAATGCGATAAAATTAAATAAAAAATATCATTATCGAGATATATATCAAGTAATGTTTGCAAATTAATAATATGAAAAAACCATATCTAATTACGGGTGGATGCGGATTTGTTGGAAGGAATCTTACCCAGAAACTTCTTACTAGAGAATCTGAAGTTTGGATTATTGATAATCTTTTTACTGGTAAAATGCCAGAAAAATGGCTTCCCAAAGATTTTAAGAAGCAGCAATATAAAAAAGATATTACGTTATATAAAAATAAAAAATCCTCTTTGTATTTTATTCATGCCGATTTGATGGAAGTATTATCACACGAGATGAATAATTCATCGCCGTTACTACCAGATTTTTCGGATGTTTTTCATCTTGCATCAATCATCGGAGGAAGAGAATTAATAGAAAATGATCCTTTACTTGTTGCAAAGGATTTGGCAATTGATTCATATTTTTTCCTTTGGGTATCACGTTTTCTCAAGAAGCACAAGCGTATTTTATACACAAGTTCAAGTGCTGCTTATCCCACAGTATTACAAAATGCAAAGAAAAAAACAGCTCTTAAGGAACATCATTCAACTTTTAAAGATTATGTAGGTATTCCTGATTTGACCTATGGTTGGAGTAAATTAACAGGTGAATATTTGAGTAGAATAGCGGCAAAAAAATATGGCGTTCATGTCGCATGTGTGCGGCCTTTTTCGGGGTATGGTGAAGATCAAGATCTTGTATATCCTGTTCCTGCTATTGCAAGACGTTTCGTAAAGCGCGAAAATCCATTATCAGTATGGGGAGATGGAAAACAAGGAAGAGATTTTGTCCATATCGATGATTGTACCTCTGCATTTTTTGTTGCACTTGATAATATCTCGGATGGATCTGCGGTAAATATCGGAAGTGGCAAATTAACAACATTTTTGGAAGTTATACAAATTTTTTCTGATGTTTCAGGTCACAAACCCAGCATAAAAACGCATAAAGACAAACCTGTAGGTGTCAAAAGCAGGTACAGCAATGTTAAAAAAATAAAAAGTATGGGATGGAAACCATTAATAAGTAATAAAGAAGGATTCGGTAGGGTTTTGAAATACATAGAAGAGAATAACTTATGAAAATTGTTTTTGTTGCAGTATTAGTTCCAGATACAAACTATACAAGAGATCTGAGTGTTTATTTCCAAAAGATCCTTAAAAGAAATGATACGTTATATCTTTGCGGCAGAAAAGGAGATAAAGTATTGGATAATAAATTGCCAAAAGTAAATGAAATCTGGCGGCCAGGGTGGAAATGTTTTTTTGATGTTATTGATTATATAGACAAAGTCAAACCTGACGTAATCCATCTTCAACATGAATTTAAAACATATGGGGGATTACTTACAGCCTTACAATTTCCTTTTTTACTTTTACTATTACGTTTTAAAAAATATCCTGTTGTGGTAACAATGCATGGGATAGTATCTCCCAAACAAGTTGATAATGAATTCCTCGATAATTTTAATGTAAAACCAAATGTCATGTCAAAATATATGGTTATTGGTTTTTTCCATTATGTTTATAAATTAATTCTTCTTTTTTCAAATCGAGTAACTGTTCATGCACCGATGTTAAAAGAGATCCTTTCTTCTTATTTGCCGATTGCCAACAATAAAATTGTCGTCATAGATCATGGAATCCGAGAGATAAAAAATTTGAATATTAAAAACAGAGATAAAATAATAAAACAATTTCCAGTTGTAAAAGGAAAAGATATCATCCTCGTTTTTGGTCATTTTTCTCCACGGAAGGGGTATGAATATTTGTTAGAAACATATAAGCACGTTATTGAAAAGAAGCACTTGAATAATTGGCTTTTGGCACTTGTGGGTGATGTCCAGCCTGAATTTGCATATTATTGGAATAAAATAACACAACTGATTCATGAGTATAAATTGGATGATAAAGTTCTTATGACAGGTTTTGTAAAAGATGCAGAAATTGATGAATTTTACAGAAACGCTGCAATTGTCCTTATCCCTGCAATAGTTTCTTTTAATACCAGTGGGTCCTTGTCACTTGCACTTGCATACCAAAAACCTCTTCTTGTCGCAGACGTGAAGCCGCTGGGTCAGGAAGTTGCGGAAAATAATTTTGGTTTATTATACGAAAAAAAAGGAGCGAGATCTCTTGAAAAACAATTGGAGATATTAATGACGAACAAGAAATTATATGAGTCGCTAGAGTCTCATTTGAAAAAATCTGTACAAAAAAGGTACTGGACGACTATTGCAAAGGAGCATTACACGCTATATCAATCACTAATAGTTAAATAAAAATTATTTATTTCTGTACTAGGAAATACATGCCTCTCCATAACGGGGAGAACCTACCATAATGACCTTTTTTTAGAATTTTAAATTTGTGTCTTTCCAAGCCTTCTGTAAGAGAAGCCTCAGTAAAAAAGCGAATATGTGGTCCAAAGGGGTTAAAGACTTTCTCAAATCCGACTGCTGACAAAACCAAGTTTTTAATTACGCCATGATATGGTGTACTAATAAGTAATTTACCCTTTGGTGCAAGAATTCTATAAAATTCATCTAGAATTAGATCTGTATGAACAATATGTTCTATTACATCCAACGCTGCGATGAAGTCAAAGGTTGAATTCTTTAATGGTATTTTTGTCCCGTCTGAAACGAGGTAAAAACGATTTTTAGGAAATCTTTTTTCAATTTTTTTAAGCGCAAATTCGGAAATATCTGTCCCTGAAATTGTACTTTGGGGATTCATCTGCATAAGTTCTTTAAATATCTTACCTGTTCCGCATCCGTAATCTAGTATCTTTATTTTTTGATTCTGTGGGATAATTTTTGAGAGAACCGGCCATTTATAATCAAAGTCATTAAGCTTGTCTGATTTCTTTTCTGTCCAATAAAAGTCGTAGAAATTAGCCATAAGATTTTACTAATCAATTTATACTATAATACAAAGGTATAAACAAGATGCAACTCTACAGAAATTTTTTTAGGAACTATTATCGATCATTAATAACAAATAATTATTTTCTATATAAAAATATCTTAATAGCCATTAGTTTGATCGTAGTAGCAATTTGGTTTAAAGATCATACTATGTTTGCTTCTGCAGAAGAAGGCATTCCTTTTTATGATACTACAAGAACTCTTGTAAATTATTCTTCTTATTTTTATGATACAGGTCTTGGTTTGAGCGGTGTTTTAAATATTCCTAGGGTTCCACTATTTGTTTTTCTTGTATTGTTACAGAAAATCGGTCTTGTATCTTGGCAAGTTCAGTTTGTCGTTTTTTTTGGACTTATTATTACTCCAATTCTATCTGTTCCCAAATTAGTTAAGGAAATTTTGCAGGATAAAAATGGAAATATCGGTTTTGTTGCTGCTTTATTTTATCTTTTTAATCTTTATACGTTATCACAAGTTATTACACGTTTTGTTTATCCTTTGATACTTTTGTGGTCATATTTGCCGCTTTTTTTATTGATTTGGGTATTATATTTAAAAACAAATAAAATAAAATATCTATTATTCTTTTTATTCACTACTTTGATCTTTTCTGAGATGTTTGTAATTATTTCTCCACTCATCACACTGTGGTTTTGTGCTGGTGTTTATTTTTTTATCGTTATATTCAAAAACAACAATAAATTTACACTTATACGGTCTGCATTTATTTCTTTTGTTTTATGGATTTTAACAAATATGTGGTGGTTATTTCCTATCTGGCAGACAAAAAATATCACCGCAAGTACAAATATTGATTTCAATGGAAATTATGAATCGCTTTTTGAAGTTAGTAAGTATTTTCCCAATAGCGCTTTGTGGTTATTAAGACAGTTATTTTTATTCGGACAGCAAAGTGGAAGACCATTTGTTGAATTTTATTCTGTTCCTCATGTGTATGCTATGAGTATTGCGGCATTATTGCTTGTTTTGATTGGTGTCATAGTAAGCATAAAAAAACTAAGAGAAAAGAAAATTAAAATAGAAGTTGCTCAAGGACATTTATTCTTTTTACTTTTACTTATTTTGGGATGGTTTATCTGTAAAGGGACCAATCCTCCTTTTGGAGTTGAATTTTATTCTTTTATTTTTAAATATATTCCTATATTACAAATATTCAGAAATCCATATGAAAAATTTGGCTCTGTTTTTGTTCTAGCATACGCTGTGGTTTTCTCAATCGGAGTAACATATATTGCAGAAAAGCTTAAAAAATTTAAATATTCTTTCATTATTTTAGTCCTTCTTATTTTTTGCGGTTATTTATTAAAGCCCATGTGGAGTGGCCGATTATTTTCTCCAAGCGAACACGTAGTGGTACCGGATTATTATCAAAACGTTAATGGCTATGTTGATTCTCATGCCAGCACTGATACGAGACTTTTCCAATTACCTTTTTTAAGAGGAACAGAAGTTACTTATGAGTGGAATTATAATGGAGAAGAACCAACAGAATATTTATTTGATAATTCTTCAATATCTCGAGTAGTTTCTATCCCTTTTATGGATAATTTTTATTTAAAACTAGGTGATCCAGTTTATTTTCGAGAAAGTAAATATTTTTCAAATCTGTTGGCAATTATGGATGTGCAATATATTATTTTGCATAAAGATGAGATTATAACTTCTTACTATCAGGAAAAAGTAGACGATACTCGGACGTATATAAAAAATTGGTCAGGAGTAAAGCATGTATATAATAACGGGGAGTTAGAAGTTTATAAATTAAATAATAATTTAGTTCCCGGGAGAGTTTATATTGCTGATAAGCTATTTGATGCTTCAAATTTAGATAAAACATTTTCTCTTATTTCGAGTGCTCGTTTTGATCCTGCTAATGATGCCGTAATTATCCCTTCTGAAAATACACTAAATTATCCTGACATCCATTTAGAAAAACCAAAGTATACTGTTGAGAAATTATCAGACACACGTTATCAAATAAAAATAACCAATAGCAAAAATCCATTTATGTTGATTCTTGCAAATAATTTTAATGACTTATGGTCGGCAAAAATAGGGGATCAGGTTTTGAATGATCATTATCTTCTCAACGGCTATGCAAACGGTTGGTTGGTTAGTAAAAAAGGAAGTTATACAGTTGATATATCTTTAAATATTGGTAATTATTAAAAATTAAATTTTTTGTCCTACAACAATACAATGAGAAGCATGGTATTTGTCGATCTTCACTAGCAATCTTGCAATCGGTATTGGAAATGGGTAAAAACCTGCACCTGTTACCGCTTTGATCTTAAATTTATTATATTCCAATAATTGTACCAAGGATTTAGTTGTCATTACATTTAAATGAGGATACATATCCTTCAGAGTTTCATAAAAGATTGCATTTGGTCTATGTCCGATTGGGTATTTTCTAGACAAAAAAGGACCAGTATAGGGCTGAAGTCCTCTAAATAGTGCGAAAATATTATGATAAGCGGCGAGATTGTCAGTTGAGAGAATAAAAAGTCCATTTTTTTTGAGGACTCTATGAGCTTCTTCAAGAAATAGATCAACATTAATTAAATGTTCAATCGTCTCAGTTGATGTAATAACGTCAACACTATTGCTAGGTATGGGCCATTTCTCATTTAAGTCTCCAAATATTACTTTAACTCCTTTTTTTGTAGCTTTTTTGGAAACATCTTTTAATACATCCAACCCCAAAACTTTTTTTGTGCCAATTGCATTTGCTCTTTGCATTGTTCTATATCCATCATATGATCCACAATCAAGATAGGTGAGGTTACCATTTTTAGGAAGAAAATTTTCGACCGTTAATTCTACTTCATCTTCTACTTGTTTCCCTAAATTCCTAATATATGTACCAAAATTTTTCATCAGTTTCATTTTATCATATTTTATTGTAGACATTCGATATGCAAATGGATTGTTGGTTATAAAAAGGAGTAATACGATTGATATTAATTATAAGGTTTTGCCATAGGTTTACTTTTGCATTTTTAAATTTATATATTATAGTATGCTGCTATCTACAGATTTTATGATTTTCTAGATTTTTTATAGAGTAAAAATGATGCAAAATGTACTATTGACAGTATATAGATACTGTGGAATAGTAATGCTAGAGCTCGTTAAATGAAAAACAAAATCAATTCATTTTTCCTTCATAAATTGGAAGTAGAAACTTTCAATAAGTTTTTCGTAAAACCTTTTATTTTAAAAACAGTATTTGTATTATTTTCTGTTATCATTCTTTCTCTCTGGATTTTACCTTCTTATCATCGTATTCATGCTTCTGGCAGCTTTACCGTATCAAATGTCACGTTCGATCCAACAACCGGCATATTAAAGTTTGATTATACAGGAACTTTCGATAATGGTAATGTAGCGATACTGCAAAACGGAGGTCCCGGCATAAACCTATGGCAGGGCAATTTCAGTAGCTGTACAATGGGCACATGCGTAGATCAGACGACCCCAGGTACTCAGACTAGCTTAGATTATGGAGTTACATCAGTTACTCTTCATGACAATAGCGGTGATGTCTCGCAAGTCTTAAACTATCCTCTGCCTTATGCCACTACTAACTCTCCTATGTCCGCTTATACATCAGTTGTCAACGGCTGGGTTCAAGATGGCAACACTTGGACATATGCATCAGCAGATTCACCGACATTTACAGCGACAACTTCAGGTGATCTTACTGGTATTTATACTCCTGGCATGAGGATTAAATTGACGCAGTCATCTACAATAAAATACTTTCTTATTACCGGAGTATCCTTTTCTTCTCCTAATACAACCATAACACTTTATGGGGGGACTGATTATACTCTTGCAAATTCCACAATCAGCAACATATATTTTTCAACAGAAAAAGCACCTCTGGGTTTTCCTTTGGATCCAGCAAAGTGGTCAGTTGAAGTCTCTGATTCACCATTTACCTATGAAAGCAGTCCTACAGCAAACACATGGTATAACATAGGTGGAGATTCGATAACTGTTCCTATCGGAATTTGGGAACTGTCATATTCAACAGATTTCGGATGGGATAGCGGCACAGCAGCGGGATACTGGGCTTTTGTTACGTTATCTACATCTAGCAGCAGTCAGAGTGACGCTGATATGACAAAAGAAATCTCAACTGGCAACAACAGCGTTTCTGATTATGGATCTGCCTCTGAGAGCGAGTTTATTAATTTAACAAGTAAAACAACGTATTATTTGGATGAAATGACAGGTGCTACTGGATTGGCGCATCTCTACGGCGGTGGGAATCCAGCTGATCCTACCAATCTAAAAGCAGTAAGCTCATATCTGTAAATTCATAGATAGAGAAGAAAAAGGACGCCCTTATTTATTATCAAATAAACTTAACTGGCTCTTGCATATAGAGCCTTAATCCACTATAAATAGAAACTAATGAAAAAAAAGGCTGAGAGAATATTGGATCAACTCCTTGTGAGTACTGGAGATATGGCGTTGAAGAGGCGCGCGAAGAAAATTATCATGGGACTTGATCCTCAGGAAAAAGAAAAAATTCTCGATGTCGGTTGTGGTGATGGATATTATCTTTATCTTCTTGATAATCTCGGATTAAAACTTCATCTTACAGGAACAGATTTTGATCCAAATGGATTGAAAAACGCACGGAAGAATTTGCGTAAAACAATTCCACTTGTTCAAGCAGACCTTATGAAAAAATTGCCATTCAAAGATAATACCTTCGATAAAATTGTTATGTCTGAAGTTGCAGAACATTTGCCCAATGATGTAAAAGGACTTAAAGAAGTTTACCGCGTTCTCAAACCAGGCGGCACTTTGTGTCTTACTGTACCAGATGCTAACTATCCATTTTTGTGGGATCCGGTAAATTGGATTCTTGAAAGGACAACAGGCAAACATATCCAAAAAGGATTTTGGGCCGGCATTTGGAATCAGCACATCAGACTCTACAAAAGAAGTGATATCGTAGCTGTGATGAAAAAAGCGAAATTTCAAGTGGAAGATGCCGGAGCGGTTACCTGTTGGTCGCTGCCTTTTAATCATTACATTATCAATCTTGTAGCGCGTGCGTTATACGGGGGAAGATTGTCCGCAACAACTGCGGCATCTGTTAGTAAGTACAAAAAAAATCCAAAGAGGCCGATGGTTCTTGATGTAGCATTTGGTTTGGTCAATGCCATAGATAAACTGAATGACATGTACCAGTCAAAAGAAATAGGCGTCTCCGTTTTTGTAAGAGCTGTCAAATAATAATTGTGGTAGTTCAGCATTACAGATCCCGTTTCCAAATATAATGATAAAGAAAAAATCTTCATCAAAAGACAAACCGCATTTTTTATTCTTCGCATATGCTGCTGTTGGAAGTGGAATTTCAGGGAGTGACCGGATTTTTATTGAACTAGCCAAACGCTGGAATAAAACTAACGATGTACATATCTATGTAACTGAAGAAGGTTTGGCTATGACAAAAAAACAGGAACTGTCAGATAAGCATATTCATGTAACAAAAATGAATCAATGGTATGCATTTAGTTTCCTTGGTCACTATATTGCACGAATTATTCTTGGCATCTATAAGGGGTTATCATTGACACTTGATAACCCAGAGCAAACGATTATTTATTCTGCATCGGAATTCTGGATGGATTCTTTACCAGGTTTGTTTCTAAAATTGCGTTATCCTACTGTTTGCTGGGTAGGTACATGGTATCAAACCGCACCAAATCCTCTGGCCGGATTTGCAGAAGGAGATAGAAAAGAAACATACCGTTTTAAAGCCTTGTTATATTATCTTGCGCAATTGCCAATCAAACCATTACTAGGACGATTTACAGACTATATCATTGTCAATAACGAAGATGAGCGAAAACGTTTTTCTAGACACAATAAAAAAAATAAGATTATTGTTTTAATTGGAGCAGTGAATCTTGATGAAATTGATTATTATAAAAAAAAGTTTGCTCGAATTGCGAAAAAATATGATGCGATTTTTCAGGGAAGATTTCATCCTCAGAAAGGTGTTGTAGAAATGATTGAGATTTGGAAAAAAGTTACGCAGAAGATGAGCAATGCACAATTGATTATGCTCGGGGATGGACCATTAATGCCAGTAGTTAAACAAAAAATTGTTGAATTTGGTTTGGAGAAAAATATTATGTTGACAGGTTTTATGTTTGATGGAGAAGAAAAATATAAACTATTTAGTCAAAGTAAAGTTGTAGTTCATCCGGCTTTTTATGATAGTGGTGGTATGGCCGCAGCTGAAATTATGGCATTTGGTTTGCCATGTGTCGGTTTTAATTTAAAAGCATATGAATCGTATTATCCAGTTGGTATGGTAAAAGCTGAAATTGGGGATATAGATCAATTTGCTGAAAATATTATAAAATTACTTAAAAATAAAAAATTGTCGAATGATATCGGCAATAAAGCCGAAGAAATTATTCATAAAAAGTATTCATGGGATAAACGCGCTAAAGAAGTGTATAATGCTATTGCGTCATGAGGAAATCACCCTTAGTTTCAATTATTATTCCAACCAAAAATTCACAAAAGTTTTTAAAGAATTGTCTGGAAAGTATAAAAAAACAGACATATAAAAAGATACAACTTATTATTATTGACAACCATTCCACTGATAAAACGGTAACAATAGCAAAGAAATATACAAAAGAAGTTTTTACCAAAGGACCCGAACGAAGTGCTCAACGCAATTTTGGTGCAAAAAAAGCAAAAGGGGAATATCTCTTTTTTTTGGATTCGGATATGGAACTTTCATCAACAGTAGTGAGTGAATGTGTCTCAGAAGTGGAAAAAAATCCTAAAATAAAATCACTTATTATACCGGAAGAATCAATTGGAGAAGGTTTTTGGGCAGCGTGTAAAAAATTGGAGAGAAGTTTTTATATAGGAGTAGAATATATGGAAGCAACCAGATTTTTTGAAAGGAAAGCTTTTTTGAAAGTAGGAGGTTACAATGAAAGTCTAATCAGCGGAGAAGATTGGTATCTTTCACAGCAGCTGGAAAAATACGGCAAACTTGGGAGAATTAAGAGTATGGCGTATCATAATGAAGGGAACTTATCTTTACTGAAAACAATTGAAAAAAAATTTTACTATGCACAATTTATTTCGCAATATATAAATTTGCAGGATAATTTACATATAAAAGAGCAGATGAGTATAACAAAAAGGTATGCATTATTCTTTTCTCAGCCAAAAAAATTATTCAAAGATCCGGTACTTGGTATAGGAATGTTATTTTTAAAAACATGCGAATTCGGATTTGGAGGTATGGGATATCTATTTGCTTCCAAAAATAAGAAAAATAAATAATTTTATGTTGGTTTCAGTAATTATTGTTAATTATAACGCAAAAAAATGGCTCGATAAGTGTATTACTTCTATTCTCTCACAGACGCACAAAAATATTGAAGTTATACTGACAGATAATGCATCTACAGATGGAAGTGTAGAATATGTTGCAAAAAAATTCCCAAAAGTAATTATTAGAAAAAGCAACTCTAATCGAGGCTATTCTGGAGGCGCTAACTTCGGAGCAAAATACGCAAAAGGAGACTTTTTTTTGATTGTAAACACGGACATGTATCTTGAAAAAGATTTTTTGGAAAAAAGCCTTAAAGCATTTGCTGAAAATTCCAAACTTGCAATTCTTCAATCAAAGATTGTTCATATGAATGATCACAATGTTATCGATACTTGTGGGGGATTTTGGACAGATACAACATTTCTTTACCATTATGGGAATAGTAAAAATGCTTCCTTGCCTATTTATAACAAACCTTTTCCTGTTTTTACTGTTAAGGCTGTTGCAGTAGTGGTTCGTGCCTCAGTTGTAAAACGCATCGGGCTTTTTGATGATGATTTTTGGTGCTATTATGAAGAAACGGATTTTTGTCATCGTGCTTGGCTCTCTGGATATGAGTGTTGGTATTATCCATCAGCAAAAGTTTTTCATGAGGGAGGAGCTACAACGCTAACTTTTCCCAATGATTTTGTTCAGTTTCATAATTTTAAAAATAAAACTCTATCCTTTCTAAAAAATTTTGAAGAGTCTTCTTTGGTGACAATAATTCCAAAATTTATTGCATTAAATATTTTACTTAGTGTTATTTGGCTTTTTCAGGGCAAGTGGAAACACAGTCTGAGTCTTTATAAAGCGTTTATGTGGAATATTCAGCGTATTCCTCAAACCCGTAAAAAACGCGCTCGTATTCAAAAACTGAGGGCAAAAAGAGATAGTGAATATATGAAAATATGTTTAAAAAATCCGCGTCTAAGTTATTATTATCATTTGTTGACCATTCAGTTTGATAAATATTCAGATTTATGAATTACATAATAAGATCTTTCGTTTTGGATATACAATTTATGAATTTAGATTTGGCTGTATGGCAAAAGATACAGTTTATCTCAACCAAATATATTGTCCTATTTAAGAATTATTTTTTTGGGTTTACAGCAGGTGTTTCATATGCATCCATTTTTGGCAAAAGGTACTATTATGACGATAAGTTTGGAATTGCGTATTTACAAAGTCTTTATGTAGATAATGCTTTTTTAAAAAAATATATATCATCGAAAAGTACCATTATTGACGTTGGCGCAAATATCGGCCAATTTAATTTTTTTTGTTCACAGTACCTTAGAGCGAGTAAAATTTATAGTTTTGAACCGGTCAAGAGAAGTTTTGATCTTTTGTCAAAAAATGCTGACAAAAATATTTATAATTATGCGATTTCAACAAAGAAAAATGAAACCTTTTTTATTCCCGTTACGACGTTAATGGCGTCGAAATATAAATTAACTCAAGATGATGTCGAAGAAAAAATAAAAGGTATGCATCTAGATTCATTTATAAAAAAATTTCATCTTTCACATATTGATCTTTTAAAAATAGATACGGAAGGTTCAGAGTATAATGTGCTTCAAACAAGTAAAAATACTCTTAAAAAATCGAATTACATTCTTTTAGAAACAAGTGTAGAGAGACAGTCTGCAGGCGATATATTGGACTGTATTAGTTTATTGAAACATATAGTGCCAAAACTTTCTCTTTCAAAAATAGGGAGAACCTTTGAAGAACATGATAAAATCGTAGCAGTTGATTTATTATTTAAACGAAATTAAAAAAATGAAACAGAAAGTTATTTGTCCAGTTTGTTTTTCAGATCAAGTAAATTTATATCTAAAAACATATAACCAACATGGAAAAACTCTTTTGCAACATAAAGAGAAATTTTCATATTGCCGTTGCACTAATTGTCAGACAGTATTTCTCACTGGAGTTGCTTTTACAAAAAACTATTATCAGCAGTATTATACTTTCCCAGAAGTAACAGAACAGTCAAGTATAAAAAATAAGCTTGAAAAATTTCTAAATAAGAAAGGTGTTACAAAAAAGATAGCTGTAATAGAAGAATTAGTGGATAATCATAAAGGTAAAATTCATCTCTTGGATATTGGATGTGGGGCCGGGGACTTCTTAGCAAGTTTGGACAATAAAAAGTACAACGCCGTTGGTATCGAAAAAGACAAAAAAGAATACACAATTTGTAAACAAAAAAATCTTACAGTATACAATGCTGATATCTATAATCATAATTTTGCGGGGGAAAAATTTGATGTTATAACGTTATGGCATGTTATAGAACATATTCCCGATCCACATAAGCTATTAAAAAAAGTTAAGACATTATTAAAGAAAAACGGAGTACTTATTATGGCAACTCCAAATGCAGATTCTCTCGGATTCAAGTATGCAAAAGAAAAATGGTTTCATCTTGATGCGCCTCGTCATATCATTCTTTATGGCAAGAAGGGGATGGAGGAATTAAGTATTCGTAATGGGTTGGACATAAAAAAACAATTCTCTCAAACATTCGAATTTCCTCTTGATTTATTTTGGTCAATTAAGCATTTACCAATTAAATATCTTTTTTATCCTTTGTATCCGTTAATGAAAAAAATGAGTCAGGAAACAATAACATATGTTCTTATAAAGTCTGATGAAAAATAAATCACTAATTCTTTTTATTATATGTTTATTATTACTTTTTATCCCATTTGCCATTTGGGGCAATACCTATCTTGTTGGAGGGGATGATACAAGGCTTTATTACGTTTTTCCATTTCAATTTCTTAAGAATTATGCGTTCAACATAATTTCTGATAACACACTTGCTGGAGCTATGACAGGTTATACATCTGTCGCGTATTTTGCTCCCATGTTTTTCATTTTTTGGATTTTTAAATTTATACCTTATGTTAGTACTCAACTGTTACTGTACGGTCTTAATTTATCTCTTGGCTTTTTAGGATTTTATACGCTGATAAATTTATGGATACGGCCTAAAAATACTAAAGAATTTAGTGCCAATATAATTGCCGGTATATTTTATGTGACATCGATTTATCTCGTAAAAACGATGTATACAAATCAGTTGTTGTCGATTTATTTGATATCGGTTCTGCCATGGACTCTTTATCTTTTTTTTAAAGGTGTAAAACAAAAAAAAGTTGTTTTCGTTCTGTTAAGCGTAATCGTTTTTTCACTATTTAGTAGTACGATCAATACTCTCCCGTGGTGGGCGGGAATGATACTCGTTTTATTACCGCTTTTTCTGTATGAATTTCTTCTTCAGAAAAAAATCTTTTTCATCTACTCTTGTGTTTTCATTGCTTTATTTTTTCTTCTTAATTTTTACTGGATTTTTCATTTTATTTATCCATACATTCATCCAGTGGGATTACAAAGTATATTTCAGTATTATTCTTCGACAAATTTCATCAAAGATAATATCCGTATTATTACTGGAGTTGCAGGGTTATTTACACCGCTAAATATTCCTTTTATACAAATGGATTCAAATTTTGCTAATGATATTTCTCTTATATTATTACCCCAAAGCATTTTTTTTGCGTGTATTATTGCAGCTGGTTTAATCACATTGCGGAATAAGGAAGAAAAAACAATTGTATATTTTGTCGTATTATTTTCTTTCCTTCTTTCTTGGTTTTTCTTTTCTCCAAATATTGGTCTTTACGGTACAAATGTTTTTCTTTTTTTTGGTAATCATATTCCGTTTTTTACTATGTTTCGAAATATGTTTGATAAATTTGCTCTTCCTCTTGCTTTTATGTATGCATTTGCCTTGGCCATCAGTTTGCAAATTATTTTTAGATTTATTCGACTAAAATGGATCTCAACTGGTTTGATAATTTTACTTGCCACAATACTTTTATTCACATCAGTATCTAATGCTCTTTTTTTGAAAAAACAAATAAATCCACTTACTACATTCTCCGGAGAATTTAATTCTGATTTTATGAAGATGGTCTCATATCTCCCTAGTCTTGACAATGCGTCGAGGGTGGCATGGATTCCTCTTAACGCACCAACATACACTAGTGTAGAAGATGGTAAGTATCCTGGACACTTTTATTCAGGGTTGTCACCTCTTAGAGAACTAGCAAATATGTCAGATTATGCAGGAGGATTTAGTTTTATCACCTCAACAGATCTTTTCTTAGGGGATAGACTTTTTACTTTACTTGATCAGGGTAAATACATGCAAGTTGGAAAAATATTGCAGCAAAGAAATACTAAATATATTATCGTAGATCATCAATTACCACCTCCATATTTGCAATCATTTTATTATGGTGGAGATAGTCTGAAGCTTCTAAATGATCAGGGAAACTCATTTCAGAAAATTATTCTTGGGAGAAAAATAAAAGATTTTGGCAGCAGATATTCTCTTTATTCTATTAATCCAAGATTTGAAAATAATAAGTTGTATTTAACAGAAAGTTTTTCAACGTTTCCGAAAGAGTTTAGTAATCTTAGTTATAAAAGACTTACTAGTTACTCATATGACATTTCAATTACTCATTTAAAAAAGACCGAAAAACTTATATTTCTTGATCCCTATTATCAGGATTGGAAACTTAGTCTTACGTCTCAAAACGGCTCAGAACAAGAGTATGCGGCGAATGATAACGTAGTATTTGGATACGCAAATGGTTGGAATATAGATCCTGAAAAAATCAAAGCACAATCTGGTGAGGGCTATTACAGCGCAAATCCAGACGGTAGTATTAATATTACACTGCGATTATATTTTGCTATTCAAAGATATTCATTTTTTGCTTATGCTTTAAGCGGCATTACTTTTTTGATCTCTTGTTGTTATATTCTCTATTTTTTTATAAAACCTAATAAGCCGGTAATATGATACAATTCAATCGATAGACACAACTCATGATAAATCGGCCACCGGTAAAAGTTACTATATACGCTGTGTTAAAATTTCTTCTGATAATTGCTGCAGCTTTTATATTTATACAAACGTCTTTAGTACTTATTGATATAAAACATAATGGTTTTACAACCCTTGCCACAAATACTACTGCTGTTATTACTTCAACAAACCGTCATGATTATTCTTTTAATTTTGCAGTAAGTGACAATTATTTGGGAAGTATAAGTTTGCCACTCACGGTGGGTCATAATGGAAATGTACAAATTAAACTTAAAGAAAAAGGTGCAGCAAATTGGTATTATCAGGGAAGATATACTACTACTGGTATCCAGTTATTGCCACTCTATCCCGTTGGCTTTCCTATTATTGCCAATTCTAAAAATAAACAATATCAAGTAGTTATTGAACCCTCAAAATCTACGAAGTCGGCAAGCGTTTTTCTTAGCTCTAAAAATATTACAACAAAATACTCATATCCGAGAAGTGTTCTTTTGCATAATAAAAAAATGTTTGTCACTTTTCTTGTCAACAAATATTTTGAATCAATTTCATGGGCAACGATATTTTTTTCGTTAATACTTGGGATATTTTTTATTAATCCACAAAAAATTATAGCGAAATTTAGAAAAGTTTTAAAGATTTCTATATCGGAGATAGGACAGGAAAAAATATTAAAAAATATCATACCTCTCTTTTTATTCTGTTTCTTTTTTTATTCAAGTTTGGTCCAAAGTAATTTTTCGGGCGCTCTCGGTTGGCTGGTAGGATTTTGTTTGCTATGTGTATTACTTTTGAGCATAGGTGAGCAATTATTATTTGTTGTGCCTATTTTCTTTTTTGTGCTTTTTTTGATCTACCTCTTTACTGGTTTCTACACATTTGCAGAGATAGTAATAAGTCTTGTTTGGGTTTTTCTTTTTGCTGGTATACTGCAGGTTTTTTTAAATTTTTTTATGAGGTTTTTAAAGAGTAAAGAAACTGTATATATAAAAAAATGGGTATATAAAATTTTTTGGGTCATAGCTTTTTTAGCATTTCTTATTGCTGCAATAGACAAAACATATATTCTCGGAGGTGATGATTCACGAGTTTACTTTCTTTATCCTCTAATTTATTTCCAAAATTTTGTTGCGAGCAATGGATTGAATGGGGGAGTCAGCAGTGTAATTAATTCATTACCGACAACGAGTATGGCTCAATTCGCAATTTTCAGTATTGTTTTAAAAGCAATTTTTGCGCCGTTAAATCTTCAAGCGACATTATTTGTATTGAATATCATCGGAGGCCTCGTATTCTTTTATGTACTTATAGATTACATCTTTCCTGGGAAGCGGTTTGAATATTTCATTGCACGGAGTTTAACAAGTTTATTTTATGTATTTTCTATTTTCAACTTTTATACACTTTTCAATTCTTTGTTAATTGCGCAGTTTCTTATAAGCATGTTCCCGTTAAGTATGTATCTCTATATTAAAGGAATAAAAGAAAAGAAATACTATCTGCTTTGTTTATGTGCAATTATATGGTCAGTATTTTCTTTTGTACTAATTTCATTACCATGGTTTGCAGCGGCTTTTATAGCTTTTATACCTGTACTTGTTTTTCTATTTTGGAAAGAGAAAATAAAATTTATTATTTTGAACATTCTTTTTGGAATTTTACTTTTACTTTTAAATGGATATTGGATTATTGCTGCATCGAGTTCATCCCTATCGAATAGTAATATTTCTACGAATAACTCGATTGTATCTGCTCAATACCGCAATCAAAATGCTCAAGGTATTACTGGTACATCGCAAATTAATAAAATATTTTTCCCATTAGTAAATTTGTATCACTATGACATACAAAATAATTTCAGATGGCCCTATTTACAAATATTTACATCATGGTATTTGAAACTTGTTATTTTTAACAGTGTTTTTATTATTTTTATTCTTTGGACAGGGGTAAAGATAAAAAACAATCAGTTTAGAAAAGCATATATCACATGCTCATTGGGATTTCTTCTAATACTTTATTTATTTACGGTAAATATTGGAAATGCCGGCATAAAGTTGTTCGTATTTTTAACTAACTATCTCCCAGGATTTGTAATGTTCCGGAATATGTATGATAAGTTTGGGTATGCAATGGCCTTTAGTTTCTCGTTATTATTACTTGTTTGTCTTAATTACTTTCTTACCAGTAAAATAAACATACTATATAAGCGAGTAGTTACAATCTTTTTTTTCTTTGTTATTCTTCTAAACGCGTTTCCTTTTTTAACCGGAGCATTTTATGCTTTGCCGGTGTGGACAACCCATAATACATATACAACAACAACAGGTTTCAACCATGATTATATCAATTTGGTTAGTTATGTAAGGAATCAATCAAATCCTTCACGGTATCTTTGGATTCCACTTAATACAGGTAATATATCTCAAATACAAGACGAGAATCAAAAAAATCATTTTTATAGCGGAGTGAGTCCGCTTTTGTTACTATCAGGGAAAAACGATTATTCAGGTCTTATGAGCTTTGGAAGGATAGGGAGTGAAATTAAAAAGGACATGCGTGAAGGAGATTACGAACAATTAGGAGGAATTTATCAAAAATATAATGTCCGGTATATTATTGTTAATAATACGGTTAGCAAAGATATTAAACAAAGCTATATATGTGTTGATACTATTAATATTTGTAATCTTCAGGATAGTAAATATAAGAAATATTTTCTGGGTAAAAAAATTAAAAATTTTGGGTCACGTTATACGCTTTATGAAATAAATCCTCGATTTTTAAATGATACGATATATCTCACCCAAAATGCCTTTAATGTTCCGGATAGCAGTCAGCAGGATATACAATATAGAAAAATTTCAAACCAAGAATATATTGTCAATATAACGCGTTTGCAGCAAAATGAAGAACTTGTTTTTTTGAATCTTTATTTTCCGAATTGGAAATTATACACACAAGACAATATTCCCTTGCCTAAGAGTAATCATACAAAGATATTTAATTATGCAAACGGATGGAGTATTAATAAAGATGTCATTATTTCTAATCTTCCTAAGTCCGCTTATATCAAAAATTCCGACGGCTCGGTATCTGTCACTTTGCGTTTAAAGTTTGTCCAAAACGGAATTGGTGGCATTTTAGCCACAATGGCTGTTTTAGCATATGCAGCAATTTTTGTTTATGCTTTAATAGTTTTAGTAAAGTATAAATGGAGGGACAAGTTATCTCATGAATCTAAAAAAAACTGAAATAGTAATTCTTATTTTTATTTATGGCGTTGTCTTTATTGATATTTTATTGTCGGGAATAAAAATTGAAATCCTTGCGGTAATTATAGGATTGGCGCTATATCTTTTCTCCGCAAAAGTGAAACAGTTGCAAAATATATTTTTTATTTCTGCAATTATTCTTCTTATTTTTGCAGTTATATTATATTGTATTAATTCGCAATATCTTCCTTATAATTCCGCTGCAAATTGGGCATATTTTTTCTTCTTATTTGGAGTCCTGAAAATGCTGTTCGAATTAAAGTTTGATAAAAACAAATAATTACAATGAATCCGTTAACAAATAAAACATACCTTCTAACTTTTTTATTAGTTATAATTTTAATTCTAATTATATTTCCTTTTATTTTTTCTAATCACTTGATTTCTGGTGGGGACTATACATTATTAACAACTACTTATTTACAGTTCATTTCTCATAATTCATTTTCTTCGTGGGTTAGTACCTATGATTTTGGACAAAACGCTACTGCGTTACTAAATTATGCTCCATATAATTTTTTGATGGGTGTTGCTGCAAGTATAGTTAATTGGAATGGTGTTATTATTGAAAGAATTTTTTGGTGGATACCTTTTTTTATCTTAGCTTTTGTTTCGCATTTTTTCCTTATAAAAATTGTATCAATTAAAAAATTTGGTTTTCTTTCTACATTTATTTTTCTTTTTAATACCTATACATTAATGATGTTAGGCGGCGGACAAATAGCCGGTGTAGGGATGGCATATGTAATGATGCCGATTGTGCTTGTGAATTTTATAACATTAATTGATAGTTTGGATCTGAATCGTTTAAAAGGATTACTTACGAGTAAGGAAATTGTCAAAAAAGTTCTACTTTGTGGATTACTTTTTGCGCTTCAGGCAATTTTCGATTTACGCTTCGCGTACGTAACTCTTTTTGCAATCGGAATATATGCACTGTTAAAAATAGGGGTAACGATTTCAAGAAAAAATGCGCGTTTTCTTACGCCATTCATTATTTATGCTTTTGTTATTCCACTTTGTATAACGGGTTTCATTCACGCCTTTTGGATAGTGCCAATTATTGTATTACATCAAAATCCTGTTGCGCAGTTTGGCGCAATTATTACTTCTGTCAAGTCAGTTCAGTATTTCAGTTTTGCAAAATTCGAAGATAGTATATCGCTTCTTCATCCATATTGGCCGCAAAATATTTTTGGTGAAGTATCTTTCATGCGTCCAGAATTTATTGTATTGCCGATTATTGCTTTTATGTCACTTTTGTTTATTAAAAAAGAAAAGAAAGAAAGTTTATATATTATATATTTTGCGCTGCTTGCCTTACTTGGTGCTTTTCTGTCAAAAGGTGCCAATGATCCTTTTGGTGGAATATATCTTTGGATGTTTGGACATATCCCTGGTTTTGTCATGTTCCGTGATCCGACAAAGTTTTATATGTTAGCTATTGTTTCTTACAGTATCCTTATCCCTTATAGTTTGTTCCAAATATCGAAAAGAGTATCAAGTATTAAGTATCAAGTATTAAAGAATTATGGAGCATATATTGTTGGAATTGTTTTTATTCTTTTTTGGTTATGTACAATTCATCAGGCAGTTCTGGGACAACTTACCGGAACATTTATTTCTCAGCCAGTATCCTCAGATTATAAAAAACTTAATTCTTTTCTTTCCTCTCAAAATTCTTATTTCAGAACTCTGTGGCTACCTGTCCGACAAAAATATGGTATGTATTCACTTAATCATCCTGCACTTTCGGCAAATGATTTTCTCCAAGTTTATTCACCAAAAAGTATAATAAAAGCTATTTCACAACCATCTGTAAAAAGAGTTCTTGAGGATTCTTCTATCAAATATATTGTTGTTCCTGATGACACCGATGGAACAATTTATCTTACTGATAGAAAATTTGACAAAAAACAATATACATCGTATGTTACTTCTTTAGAAAAAATAGGTTGGTTAAAACAAGTTAAGAATTATGGTAAGAATAAAGTTTTTGAAGTATTACATACTAAGTCTCATTTCTGGAGTCCTGATACTCATATTGTTATTCACGATAACGAAATTGAACAAACAAAATATATGGTAACAATCAAAAATGGAAAGAAAAATCAACGAGTGGTATTCTCAGAAAACTATGATTCTTTCTGGAAAGCCCAGTTAGGCAATACTATTCTTTCTTCACAAAAGTTTGATGGTCGTTATAATAGTTTTATATTACCAAAAAATGGCAATTACTCAATGACACTTTCTTATGAACCGCAAACGTGGGTTAATAGAGGAATGATAATAAGTATTATTACAGCGGTTATCGTGATTAGTTTAATTATTTTTTTATAATTATGTTTCATTTATTAAAACCACAAGATATTATTTTTTTATTAATAATTGTTTTTTTATTTATAAAAAAGAATCCAAAATTTTTAGTATATGCTGGATTACTATGTTTGATTCTTTCAATACCTTTATTTGCTTTTTGGATATTTTTTACGGCAGAGCGGTTAATTATGTATGCTGCTGGATTTTTGTTTGCATCAATTATTTTATTTCTAATCTAAGTCTATTAAACGGTTATTGATTTAATAAATTATGAAAAACCAATATAACGAATATTTCAAAAATCATTATAAAAGTACTTTCAGTGTAAAAGATATTGAGAATTATCAAAAATGGTTTACAGCTCAATGGAATTTTATTAACAAACAGATTGCTATTGAAAAAGATGAAAAAGTTTTAGAAATCGGGTCTGGCGTTGGAGGATTTTACGCTTTTTTAAAAGGGAAAGATATTGATTATATTGGATTAGAACCCGACAACCAAGC
>Ga0265340_10000015_pt1 | contig 102635 bp, 113 predicted proteins | sample 4CB225metaG_FD_202082 | JGI IMG/M metagenome (GOLD analysis project Ga0265340, IMG submission 202082) | Rhizosphere microbial communities from Carex aquatilis grown in University of Washington, Seatle, WA, United States - 4-CB2-25 metaG | ecosystem: Host-associated > Plants > Roots >...
GCGATTGTCTCTTCAAAAGAAGGTGGATATGTCTTTTTGAAATTGCCTTCAAGTGAAGTACGACGAGTAAGTGCTCTCGCAATGGCGACTATTGGGCAAGTAGGAAATGTTGAATGGAAAAACGAAGTTATCGGTAAGGCAGGACGATCACGAAATATGGGACGTCGTCCAACTGTTCGGGGAGTTGCACAGAATCCTCGTTCCCATCCTCACGGAGGAGGAGAAGCTCGATCTGGGATTGGTTTGAAATATCCAAAAACCTATGCAGGTCGTAAAGCAGTCGGAAAGACTCGAAACCCGAAGAAATATTCAAATAAGTATATCGTATCAAGAAGAAAGGCAGGGAAACATAACCCTTCAAAATAATTATGTCACGAAGTACTAAAAAAGGACCATATATAGATGAAAAATTGCTTCAGAAAATTATGAAGCAAAAAGAAAATGGCAAGCATGAGCCGATTAAAACCTGGTCGCGTGCGAGTCAAATTGCGCCGGAGTATGTTGGACATACCTTGATGATTCATAATGGTAAGCATTTTATTTCCGTGTTGATTGTTGAAGGAATGGTTGGTCATCGTCTCGGCGAATTTTCACCAACACGAACATTTAGAGGTCATGGAAAAATTGTTGCGAGAGAGATTAGTAAGACATAATGTTTAATTATTATGGAAGTAAGAGCAATTGCAAAATCAGTACGAATTAGTCCAAGAAAACTGCGTTTGGTTGCAGATTCGATGAGAAATATGCAGATCGAAGATGCAAATCGAATGTTGGAAGTGACGCACAAGCGAGCGGCGAAAATTTTTCAGAAGGCGCTGAGAAGTGCTGTTGCCAACGCTGTTAATAATGCAAAGTTGGAGACAAATAACTTACTGATTGCTCGTGTCATGGTGAATGAGGCGCCGGCATTCAAAAGATTTAGACCGTCAACGCGGGGAAGGATTCATCCTTATAAAAAACGGGGAAGTCATTTGACAATTGTTTTGAAAGAAAAAGCAGTTACGGTATCTGCGCCTGTTAAGAAAGCAGAAGAAAAGAAAGAGAAAAAGGAGGTTACTAAGTAATGGGACAAAAAGTAAATCCACATGTGATAAGACTTGGAAATGTATTTACATGGAGTAGTCGTTGGTTTGATGAGCGTACTTATAAAGATGTTGTTCTTGAAGATTATGGTCTTCGAAGTATGCTGATGAAACGATTGAGATCAGCTGGTGTTGCAAGTATTGAAATTGAAAGATCAATTAATAGTTTACGTATCATCATGCATGTTTCCCGCCCCGGTATTGTTATCGGTCGTGGAGGGACAGGGTTGGAAGAACTGAAGAAAACAATTACAGCATTTTTTGTCACACAACGAGGCACTAAAGCAATGCCAAAGCTTGATATGCGAGTTGAACCGGTGAAAGAACCTAATCTTAATGCACAATTGGTCGCAATCAACATCTCAGATCAACTGGTGCGAAGATTGCCTTTTAAGAGAATTTTGAACTCAACAGCAGAACGTGTGATGAGTTCAGGCGCGCTTGGAGTGAAGATTGTTTTGACCGGTCGTATCGGCGGTGCAGAAATCGGAAGACGGGAGAAAATTCATATTGGGACTGTTCCTGTCTCAACGATTCGCGCAAATATCAATTATGCACAAGTCCCAGCATTAACTAAAAAAGGATATATTGGAATAAAAGTATGGATTAATAGACCAGAAGGAAAGGAAATAATCTAGGGACTAGATAAAAATTATTATGTTAGCACCAAAACGACAAAAATATCGAAAACAACAACGAGGTCATATGAAAGGAATTGCGTCTCGGGGAACCAAACTTTCTTTTGGTGATTATGGATTACAGTCATTGGATATGGGTTGGATCAGTAGCCGTCAAATTGAAGCAGCACGACGCGCGATCAGTAATTATACGCAAAGAGGAGGCAGAACGTTCATTAATATTTTTCCTGATAAGCCAATCAGTAAGAAACCTCCTGAGGTGAGAATGGGTGGCGGCAAAGGTGATATTGATTCATATGTTGCACCGGTAAAGCCGGGAAGAATAATGTTTGAGATGGCTGGAGTAACAGCTGAAGTGGCAAAAGAAGCATTGCGTCTTGCATCACACAAATTGCCAGTAAAGACCAGAATTTTGGTAAAAGGAGAAATGTAATTATGAAAACGACTGATAAAAAAACATTAGAAACAAAAAGTGTAAAAGAATTGCAAAAATTGATAGAGGAAACTTATAAAAATCTTAATCAATTAAAGCTTGATCATGTACAGAATAAATTGAAAAACACTCGCAGTATTTTCAATACGAGGAAAGAAATTGCAGTGATGCAGTCAATTCTGCAGCAAGTAAAATCAAAAGAAAAGGAGGGTGAAAAGAGCGTCTAGTGGTTAGCGTCGAGTGTCTAGTTTAGAAATAACTAAACGCTAGCAGCTAAACGTTAAATAAAATATGGCAAAAATATTAACAGGAAAAGTAGTTTCAATAAAAATGCAAAACACAGTAGTTGTTGAAGTATCACGCCGTGTGCCGCATCCTCTTTATAAAAAACTTTTAAAAAAGAGTAAACATTTTAACACGGATACGGCAGGCAAAACGGTGGAAGTTGGCAATGAAGTTCGAATTGTTGAGACCAAACCGATTTCAAAAACGAAATATTTCGCAATAAAGGAGGTTATTACTAAAAAGTAATAAAAATATATGTTACAGTTACGAAGTATTGTTAAAGCAGCAGATAATTCAGGAGCAAAAGAACTCTATGTCATTCATGTGTTCGGTGGCTCCAAGAGAAAATTTGCACGAATTGGTGATGTGGTAAATGTGATTGTTAAAAGTGCGATTCCAAATGGCCAAGTCAAGGATTCACAAAGAGTGAAGGCAGTTGTGGTTCGAACTCGAAAAGAATTTCGTCGACTTGATGGATCATATGTTCGTTTTTCAGATAATGCAGTTGTTGTAATTGATAATCCAAAAGATAAGAATGTTATCGGAACTCGTATTTTTGGGCCAATTGCTCGTGAAGTACGTGATCGAGGATTCGCCAAAATTGCCAGCATGGCGGTTGAGGTTGTTTAGAAAGGTACTAGGGACTTGGGAACAGGGACCAGTTTAAAATTATGAAATTGAAAAAAGGTGATTTAGTAACCGTTGTACGAGGAAAAGACAGCGGTAAAACAGAAAAAATTGAAAAAGTATTTTCCAAAGAAGGAAAAGTACTTGTTACAGGCGTAAATCAATATAAACGGCACATTAAAAGCCGTATGCAAGGACAAAAGTCGGAAATTATTACTTTGACCAAACCATTGGCGGTCGCAAGTGTACAGCTTGTTTGTCCGAAGTGTAAAAAATTGACACGTGTTGGTTATAAATTCTTGAAAGATGAAAAAGTGCGAATTTGCAGAAAATGCAATGCAGAAATATAAATTAGGTACTAGGGACTAGATAAAAATAGTTTCTAAAACCTGAAACCTAAAATTATGGATTTACAAAAGAAATATAAAGAAGAAGTAGTAAAAAAATTAGAAAAAGAATTGGGCATTAAAAACCCTATGGCTGTGCCGCACCTTACCAAGATTGTTGTTAATATGGGTGTGAAAGATGCTGCATCTGATAAAAAAATTATTGAAAAAATGAGTGTTGCATTGAGTCAGGTAACAGGACAAAAAGCAAAACCGACTCGTGCACGGCTTGCAATTGCTGGATTTAAAATCCGACAAGGCGATGTTATTGGTCTTATGGTGACAATGCGCGGTAAACGGATGTATGAATTCTATGATCGACTGATAAAGATTGTTTTGCCAAGATTGAAAGATTTTCGTGGCGTTCCGCGAGGAAGTTTTGACGGAAAGGGTAATTACACTCTTGGATTTCATGAGTATTCTACCTTCCCAGAAATTGATCCAGCAAGTGTTGAAAGATTGCAGGGAATGGAAATGATATTCGTGACAACAGCAAAGACTAATGAACACGGACTTGCGCTTCTTGAAGCATTGGGGATGCCTTTTGCAAAAGAAGCAAAACAAAGCTAAAGAATGTATTTTATGGTATAATTCGTGGGTGACAAAAATTTTCAATTTTTAATTTACAATTTTCAATCAAATCACAATGTTTCAATTTTCAAACATTAGATCATTGAAAATTCAATGAAAATTAAAAATTGCAAATTGAAAAATTGTTAAATTATGGCTAAAACATCAGATATTGTAAAATTTAAGAAAAAGCAGAAATTCGCGGTACGAGCAGTAAACCGTTGTGGGATTTGTGGTCGTGCGCGTGGTTATATGCGTCGATTTGGTCTTTGTAGAATTTGTTTTAGAGAACGTGCGATGAAAGGAGAATTGCCTGGAGTATATAAAGCTTCATGGTAAATTAGGTACTAGAATTATGAATTACGTTATCGGAGATTTTATTATTCAATTAAAAAATGCAGCACTTGCTCACAGAAAAGAAGTGGTTGCGCCATATGCAAATATTAGTAAAGCTGTTGCACAGGTTCTTAAGAAAGAAGGATTTGTTGACGCAATAAGTGAGGAAGCAGTTGAAGGAAAGCGCATGTTGTCTGTTGCACTTCGCTATCAGAAGCGTAAGCCAACGATTACTGATATTGATTTAGTTTCCAAACCGTCTCTTCGTACCTATGTTGCTGCTTCTGAAATCTCACGAAAACAAGGACGTGCAACAACAGCAATATTGTCGACCAATGTCGGCATATTAACGGGAAACGACGCAATCAAAAAAGGAGTAGGGGGAGAGTTGTTGTTTAAGATTTGGTAAAACTAGGTGTTAGGGGTTAGGTGCTAGGGACTAGTAAAATATAGTTTCCTAAAACCTAGAACCTGAAACCTAGAACCTATGTTATTATGTCAAAAATTGGAAAATTACCGATTACAATTGGGAATGGCGTTACCGTTACTATTGCGGGACAAAATGTAACTGTTGCTGGTCCGAAAGGAAACGGCTCATTAGCATTGCCTGAAGGAATAAGTGTTGAGACACAAGAAAACAAAGTGCAGGTAAGTGCAAAAAATCTTCAAGATCGCAAAGTAAAAGCGATGTACGGATTGACACGAGCGAATCTTGCCAACCTTATCAAAGGATTGGATGCCGGTTTTGAGAAACAGTTGGAAATAAATGGAGTTGGATATCGCGCGCAAATGCAAGGCGTTGATTTAGTTCTGTCACTCGGATTTTCTCATCCGGTGAAATTTCATCCAAAGGACGGCGTTAAAATTGCCGTTGCAGAGAACGTTATTACTGTTAGTGGAAGTGACAAACAGCTGGTTGGTGAAGCAGCAGCAAACATCAGAAAAGTAAAACCGCCAGAGCCATATAAAGGCAAAGGCATTCGATATAAGGGTGAGCGAGTTCGAAGGAAAGCTGGGAAAGCTGCAAAAGCGGCAGGAGCGAAATAGGTACCAGGGCTTAGGTGATAGGTAATAGAAATTAAGTTAATTTTTTACCTGATACCTAGCACCTATTACCTAGAACTTAAAATCATGAATGATAAAAATAGGAAAATAAAAAGACAAGTACGAGCACGGAAGAAGACTGCAGTTGTTACCAATCGTCCACGACTGAGCGTTTTTCGTTCCAATAATTATGTCTATGCGCAGATTTTTGATAGCAAGGGCAATACATTGGTTGGCGTTTCAGAAAAAGCACTCAAGATTACTGGTAAAACTGCTCCAATAGAACGTGCCAAACAAGTTGGTGCTGAAGTTGCGAAATTGGCAACAGCAAAGAAGATCAAAGAAGTTGCTTTTGATAAAGGAAGATTTGCCTATCATGGGAGAGTTAAAGCGGTTGCAGAAGGTGCGAGAGAAGGAGGATTGAGTTTTTAAGTTTGTTATTTGTTAACGGGTTAACGAGTTCCGAGTTTAAAATTAAAAAGATATGGATAATCAAAATCAAAACCGACAGAATAATCAAAATCGAAATAATCAAAGAGGGCCACGACAATTTACAGAGCGAGCTCCCAGTGAATTTGATGAACAAGTAGTGCAGATAAATCGCGTCTCAAAGAAAACCAAAGGTGGTAACAAGGTAGGATTCTCAGCACTTACAGTCGTTGGTGATAAAAAAGGTAAGGTTGGAGTTGGACTTGGAAAAGCACCTGATGTCTCAAATGCAATCAGAAAAGGAATGTCCCATGCCAAAAAACATATGATTACTGTTCCGTTGGTGAATGGAACAATTCCTTTCAGAATTGATGTAAAAATTGGTGCAGCAAGAATCATGCTGAAGCCAGCGCCTCGAGGTAGTGGTATTATTGCAGGTGGTGCCGTAAGAAGTGTTGTCTCAGCTGCAGGAATTGAAAATATTTCTTCAAAAATGCTCGGAACTGAAAATAAAATTAGCAACATCTATGCAACACTTGAAGCACTGAAAAGAGTAAGTGCACAAGCAGATAGGACAAAGGAACGAAAATTGGCAGTAAAAGGAACAAAGTAATTTTCAAACATTGAGTCATTGAAAATTCAATGAAAATTAAAAATTGGAAATTGAGAATTGACTATGAATTTATCAAATTTACATAAAATAAAAGCAAAATCAAAAAGACGTCTTGGTCAAGGACATGGATCAGGACGGGTAAAAACCGCTGGACGTGGTACCAAAGGTCAAAAAGCTCGCAATAAAGTCGCAATATATTTTGAAGGTGGAGCATTACCTTTGACCAAGCGTTTGCCTTTTCTCCGTGGGAAAGGACGCAATCGATCTCTTCAGGAAAAACCATATGTTTTTAATGTTTCAGCACTTAATGTTTTTCCCACAGGAACAGTGGTTACTCTTGAGACATTGGCAAAACACAATCTGATTGATCTTGAAAGTGTCAAACAAAAAGGAGTAAAGATTCTTGGTGATGGTGAGCTACAGGTTGCACTTACGGTTAAACTACCTGCCTCTAAGGGTGCTGTTGCGAAAATTGAAAAAGCAGGGGGAACAGTTGAGAAATAAATCCGAAGTACGGAATTAGTGTTTTGATGTTTTGATGTTTTGATGTTGGAAGTGAGATATTTTTCGAAATTGAATATTCGATATTTTGATTTTTAGATCAAGAAATCAAAATTTCAAAAGATCATTATCAAGATAGTCTCATTTCTCACGTCAAGAAATCTAGAGAAATTTCGGATTTTATGAACGGGATATTTGATACACTTCGTAATAGTTTTAAGTCGCCTGAGATACGAAAGAAGATTCTTTTTACTCTTGTAATTTTTTTCGTATTTAGAATTTTTGCACACATACCCGTCGCAGGCGTTAACATTGCAGCATTAAAAAATTTATTTGCCAGTAATCAATTTTTGGGTTTTCTCGATCTTTTTTCAGGCGGTACTCTTTCTAATTTTTCCATAATGGCACTTGGCCTTAATCCATACATTAACGCCTCAATTATTTTACAGCTTTTGACAATGGTGCTTCCCAAACTTGAAGAGCTTTCAAAAGAAGGCGATTCAGGAAGACGTAAAATCAATCAGTATACAAGAATTTTGACGATTCCACTTTCAGTTCTTCAGGCAATTGGCGTTTTTGCACTTCTCAAAAGTCAGAGTTTGATAACGACATTGACACCGCTTGATTTTATTGCTTTCGTTCTGACACTTGTTGCAGGTTCAATTTTGTTAGTTTGGCTAGGAGAATTGATTACCGATCATGGTGTTGGAAATGGTATTTCGCTTTTGATTTTTGGCGGTATTGTAGGAAGAATTCCTGTTTCTTTGGGACAGACATTTTCAACGACAAATGCTCAGGCAAGTTTGGGACTTATCAGTTTTATTGTATTGGGCCTTGTTGTTATTGCAGGAATTATCATTGTTAATGAAGCGACTAGACAAATTCCCGTTCATTATGCAAAACGAATGAGGGGAGATAAATTGTACGGTGGACAATCTACCTATTTGCCGCTTCGTCTTAATCAAGCTGGGGTTATCCCGATTATTTTTGCTGTTTCTCTTGTTTTATTACCATCTCTTATTGCTAATGTTTTTCAAACTTCACAGAACCCGACCTTGCGGGGACTTGCCGAATTTTTCAATTATTGGTTTTCATCGACTGGTGCGGTGTATAATATATTGTATTTTGTGTTGGTTGTTGCATTCACCTTTTTCTATACGGCAGTTGTTTTTAATCCGAAAAAGATTGCAGAAGAAATTCAGAAATATGGCGGCTTTATCCCAGGAGTTCGTCCTGGTAAACCGACAGCAAATTATCTTACGTATATTTTGACAAGAATTACCTTGGTCGGTGCAGGCTTTTTGGGTTTGGTTGCTATTTTACCAACAATTACGCAACTTGTGACAGGAGTTCAGACGTTGCTTTTGGGAGGAACAAGTATTTTGATCGTGGTGAGTGTTGTTCTTGAGACATTTAAAGCAATTGAAGCAAATCTCGTTATGCGAAATTACGAAGGGTTTTTGGATAAATAATAATAAGGGAATAGGCACTAGGGACAGGGGACCAGCAAAAAAGATTAGTCCTTGAATCTAGTCCCTGATACCTAGTCCCTAGTACCTAATTTATGAAGATTATACTCGTTGGCATTCAAGGTTCAGGTAAATCGACGCAAGGAAACTTGTTGAGTGAAAAATTAAAAGTTCCGTATCTTTCAACGGGGCATATTTTTCGTGAAATTGCGAAAGAGCATACGCCACTGGGTAGATATATCAAAGAAACAATGACTGCAGGTTTTTTAATCCCTGATGATAAAACAAACGAAATCGTCAGCGAATATTTTTCTCGGCCAGAATATGAGAAAGGATATATTATGGATGGTTATCCCCGAACATCAGCACAGGCACGAGCGTTTAAGAATGGCATTGATAAAGTTATCTATCTTGAAGTGTCCGATAAAGAAGCTTTGTGGAGACTTGCTTATCGATCAGGTGACAATGGTGAAATCAGAGAAGATGAAACAATTGTCGCGATCCGTAAGCGTATTGAACTTTTCCATAAATTTACCGAGCCTGTGCTTGATTATTATAGAGAGAAGAGAAAATTAGTTAAAATTAACGGTGAACAGTCAATTAAAGAAATCCATAAAGAGATAATGGAAAAAATTACAAAGTGAAAAAAGGATTTATTATTGCCATCGATGGACCGGCAGCTGCTGGAAAAGGAACAATCGCGCCGGTTCTCGCCTCAAGATTGAAAGGATATCATTTATACACAGGATCTATGTATCGTTGTGTTACGTTGTACTGTTTGGAAAACAATATTTCTATTACCAATGAAAAAGAGATAGTTGCTGCATTACCAAAGATAAAAATTAATTTTAAAGACAATCGTATCCTTTTGAATGGTGTTGATGTTACACAAAGGATACGGCAAAGAGATATTGATGTTGCAGTTTCATCTGTTTCCAATCATATCCCAGTACGGCAAGCAATGATCAAACAACAACAAGAAATTGGAGAAGAAAAGATGCATCAAGGTAAGATTGTTATTGTAGAAGGAAGAGATATCGCAACAAAGGTTTTTCCTACTGCGGAAGTAAAAATTTATCTTACCGCAAAACCTGAAATCAGGGCACGGAGACGATTAAAACAATTACAAGAAAGAGGAGTTAAAAATATAACATACGAAGAAATCCTGCATGAGACAATTGAAAGAGATTCTCAAGATACACAAGGAAAACTTGGTAAGCTCATGCCACATCCGGAAAAGTATGGGTATCATATTATTGATGATACTATAGAATCAGAAGATCAGACTTTACAGGATATACTAACTTTTTTGAAAGGAAAACATTTACTTAATGATTGATTATAAAACATCTGAAGAAATAAAAATTATGCAGCATGGAGGACATATCCTCGCAACTGTTTTGAACGAAGTAATGGATGCTGCCGTTCCCGGTATTACTGAATTAGAGCTTGATGCGCTTGCTGAGAAACGGATTCGAGAACTTGGTGGAGAACCAGGATTTATGAAAGTCGAAGGCTATCGTCACACGACATGTTTTTCAACCAATGACGTCGTTGTGCATGGCATTCCCTCGGCTTACAAAATTCAGGACGGCGATGTCGTAGGAATTGATTGTGGAGTTTTTTATAAAGGATTTCATACGGATATGTCTGAAAGTAAAAGGGTAACAAAAGTTGGAAGTGGGAAGTTGGAAGTGAGAAGTGATAAAGTTGATAAGTTTTTGGAGATTGGAAAGATCGCATTGGAAGAAGCGATTAAGCAAGCAGTTATTGGTAACAGAATTGGTCATATCTCTCAAACAATTCAGCGGATTGTTGAAAAGGAAGCTGGATATAATGTCGTGAGAAGTTTGATAGGACATGGAGTGGGAAGAGAATTGCATGAAGCGCCTGAAGTGCCTGGTTATTTGATTGGCAGTATCAATAGAACTCCCGAGTTGAAAGAAGGAATGACAATTGCCGTTGAGGTAATATACAATATGGGAAAACCTGATGTTGTTTTGGATCGTGATCATTGGACGATACGAACCATGGATGGGAAATTATCTGGACTATATGAGCGAACGATAGCAATTACCCCAGACGGTCCGTTGATGATTACAGAGTAAAAGATTGGAAAATCTACAAAAGAAATTCACGTAATGAGATTATTTTTATTTTTTGTCGAACATGTTGACAAGCGTAAGCTCTTTATGAAATTATAAACTGTATGGATCAATCAGATAATAATAATCAACCAACTGTTCCACCAACCTCTGTGGCTGCACAACAAGATCCGCAAATGAATGCAACTCCTCCAAGTGGAGCAGCAAATTCATCTATACCTACGCAAACTCAACAGGAAAATATAAGTCAAACAGATAACAATCAACAAGTAACAGTTCCATCAACTCCAGCAGTTGAGCAACAAGATCAGCCGTTTGTTGCCAATCAGCCAGCTGTACCTGTTTCCTCTCAAGATCAACAAGAGAATGCCGGTGTTTCAGCTGCACAACAGTCAGATTCAACAACTAACGTGGGAGATACTCCGCAAGAGGAAGATTATGTAACCAATGTGGGTCTCTCTATGATAGATCTATTTACTGATATTAGTATGAGTGAAGGGCGCAAACAAAAAGTCGCGGAGGCGATGAAGATATCTGTCGCGCAAGTAACAACAATTGTTGAACAACTATTGGATAAAATTGATAATGAGCAAATAACTGAGGAAGAGCTAGTGTTTATTATCAGCTCTTCTGTAGCAGACGAGTTTGATGATTTAAAAAATCCTTAAAATTTACAATTTTCGGTATCCTTCTAGGAATAGAAAATTACAATTCAAAATAATCTAGACATTAGCATAGCCGGGGATATGATCTTGTACTTTTTCAACAACATCCCATGTTGTATTTACGACAACATCTGCTGTGCTTGCTACCATATTTTCTCCAATTGCTCTAAATCCTGAAGTAACTCCCAATTTACTTCGTACGCTTGCCAATAAGTTTCTGTTTTCGGCTCGAAGTTTGCTCGCAAGGTGTCTATAGCTCGCAAGTTGTTTCTGAATACCTTGAAGCTCCCGATATTTTTGCATATCACTATCATTCGGCGCATCCCAAAATCCAGAGGTTTTTAATTCACTTTGTAATTTGCCTCGCCGATCTTTTAGTTTTTTCATATTTGGATCGTTTGGTATTGCCTCTATTTTAATTTTATTTGTAGCAATTTGTCTTAGCATATCGTCTACTTGAGAATCTCTTTTCTCTCTTCGTCTGCTTAATCCATTTTTATCAAACGCATCTTTTATTAATTGTTTTGCTTCTTCTGTAGTAAAGAGGCCTCCTGAGACCATTTGTCTTTCCTGATTCAACCTAAACATTTCATCTGCTTCTTCTTGTGTCGGCATCTCACCTCTTGCCAATTTCTCTGCCAATCTATCAGTTAGCTTATCAATTTCTTTTTGCACTCTCATTTCAGGAGTTTCGGCTCCTCCACCATTTTGTTCATTACGACTAAGTGCTTCTAATTCATCCATTTCCTCTGGAGAAATATTACCCGCTAAAAGTCTACTTTCCAAAACAGCGCGTCGCTGTTCTGGAGAATGTTGGTAATCATAGAGTTCTCTTAATTCCTCTGGTGTAGCAGTATGATTTGCCAATTTATCTCGTAAGTCTTGCATTCGAGCCTCTCTATTAGCTTTATCTTCATTTAATAAATCATTTATATCGTCTTCATAGTCTGGCGCTTCTGGTGCATCTGGCGCTTCTGGTGCTTCTGGTGCATCTGGCGCTTCTGGTGCTTCTGGTGCATCTGGTGCTTCTGGTGCTTCTGGTGCATCTGGTGCATCTGGCGCTTCTGGTGCATCTGGCGCTTCTGGTGCTTCTGGTGCATCTGGCGCTTCTGGTGCATCTGGCGCTTCTGGTGCATCTGGTGCATCTGGCGCTTCTGGTGCATCTGGTGCATCTGGTGCATCTGGTGCATCTGGTGCATCTGGTGCTTCTGGCGCTTCTGGTGCTTCTGGTGCATCTGGTGCATCTGGTGCTTCTGGCGCTTCTGGTGCTTCTGGTGCATCTGGTGCATCTGGTGCTTCTGGTGCATCTGGTGCATCTGGTGCTTCTGGCGTATCTGGTGCTTCTGGTGCTTCTGGCGCTTCTGGTGCATTCGCAACATCTTCTAATCCTTTATGCACAACATCATGTGAAGCAGTATCGGTAGAAGGAACTAATTTTGTTTTAACATTAGCAGCGAGTTGTGATTCTGGCGGTTGAGCAAGATCTGGAGTAGCTTTAATTTCAAGAGGTTTAGCTCCTGTTTCTGCTCCTTGTGGTAATCTTATTTCTTTTGAATCTGACATAATTATGCTTTTGCGACCGCGATTGCCGCGTCAATATTATTTTTTCTCAGGTGTTCCTGTATCTTGGCAACTTTTGCCCGTTCACTTTTCTCTTTCTGATAATTATTCATATGAGTTTTTAATTCCGCAAATACTCCATGTTGTTTGACGAAATCCATAATTTTTATATAGGTCTCCTCAGGTGTCGTGAAGGGTTCTATTGCCAAAAAATCCTTGGCATTTTTTTTTGCTTCAGCAACACGCATTGTTCCAGCATTTAACTCATCAATAATTTTTTTAAGAAACATATATTCCAGCTGATGAGTCAACACAGCTATATCATCCATATTAAAGTATAGGCATATATCAGCCCAAAAAGCAAGATTTATTGTGGCATTTATGAGATTGATTTACTAATCAGTTTTTATTATTATTATGAGAGGAAATACCTACAAGGATAGTCTGTTGCTCTTTTGTGGCTGGTTTGTTATAATACTCCAATGGCTCATCAAGGCTCATTTGAGAAGGATGGCAAAGTTACGGAAGCACTGCCCAATACATTATTTCGGGTGGAGCTTGAGGATGGATCAGTAGTGTTGTGTCACCTTTCAGGCAAGATGCGGATGCATTTCATCAAAATTTTACCAGGTGATCGAGTGAGAATTGAAATGACACCCTATGATTTGGCAAAAGGTCGGATCATGTATAGATATAAGTAATATGAAAGTACAAGCAAGTGTAAAAAAAAGATGTTTGAAATGTAAAATTATTAAGCGCCGTGGAATCGTACGTGTTGTGTGTGATAATCCACGACATAAACAGAGACAGGGATAAGAAAGGTACTAGGGACTAGGTGTTAGGGACTAGAAAATTTTTCCCTATAACCTATAACCTAGCACCTATGACCTAAACTATGAGAATTGTAGGAGTAACCGTACCAGATGAAAAGAGAGTTGATATCGCATTGTCGTATATCTATGGCATTGGGAGAAAAAATGTTGTTGACGTTCTCAAAAAGTCAGAAATTGATGAGAGTAAGCGGGCAAAGACATTAACTGAAGATGAAATTAAAAGACTTACCAAAGTTCTTGAGGCCTACAAAATTGAAGGAGATCTCAAAGCGGAAATCGCAGGAAACATCAGACGGCTACGAGATATTGGTAGTTACAGAGGTATGAGACATGCACATGGACTTCCTGTGAGAGGTCAAAGAACCAGATCAAATGCTCGCACCAAACGAGGTAAGCGTGTTACCATTGGTGCTATTAAGAAAGAAGTAATGGCAAAGATGGATCAAGCCCAAAAGGCAAAGACAACAGGAAAATAAAATGAGGGAATAGGCACAAGGGACTGGGGACTAGATAAGTCCTTAGCTAGTCCCTAACACCTAGTCCCTAGTACCTAAACTATGGCAAAGAAACAAGTAACAACAACAAAAGCAAAGAAAAAAGTAGGAGCAACCGTTACCGATCATGGACGGGTGTATATTACTGCAACATTTAATAATACTTTGGTGACAGTGACCAATGAAAAAGGAGATACACTCGGTTGGAGTTCATCAGGATCTCGTGGATTTAAAGGAACTCGTAAATCAACTCCTTATGCAGCAAGTGTGGCTGTTGAAGATGTTGTTAAAAAAATTGTTGCAAAAGGAATGAAATCAGTTGATGTTTTTGTAAAAGGACCTGGCTCTGGAAGAGATTCATCACTACGAGGTATCAAAAGTGCAGGACCGGTTATTACATCTATTTCAGACATTACTCCTATGCCGCATAACGGCCCAAGGAGTAAGAAGAAGAGAAGAGTTTAGATTAAAAAATATGGCACGATATACAGGACCAAAACACAAATTAGCACGACGAGAAGGAATCAATTTGCTTGAGAAAACCTCAGCAAGTTTGATGCGCCGTCTCAATGTTCCCCCAGGGGTTCATGGTAAAAAAGGGAAAAGACGACCATCAGAATTTGGTCAGCAGCTTCGAGAAAAACAAAGAGCAAAGGTAATGTATGGTTTGCTCGAAAGGCAATTCCGAAAAGTAGTTGAATTGGCAACATCACAAAAGGGAGACACAGAAGATATCTTGCTTGCACTTCTTGAAAGACGGCTTGATAATGTTGTCTATCGTTTGGGTCTTTCCAAATCTCGTATGATGTCCCGTCAATTTGTAACTCACGGTCATGTGTTGGTTAACGGGAAAAAAATGACAATTCCTTCTTACACAGTTCAAGAAGGAGACGTTATCACATTGGATAGCAAAATTCAGAAGAATCCTGACGTTATCAAAGTAATGGAAGAAAAGAAAGAAGTTCTTGGTTTTCTTGAAAAGAAAGGTCCAGCAGGTAAGCTCGTTCGTATGCCTGTTGCTCAAGATATTCACGTACCATTTAGCACAAGACAAATCATTGAGTACTATTCAAGGTAATAGTTGAATATTGCTTGAGTTAATGGTATAATAGCAATCTATGGATGAAATTAACTTTAAAGTAAAAGAAATTACAACAGCTCCAGATTTTGGAGAGTTCGTTATTGAACCATTTGAACCAGGTTATGGTCACACAATCGGAAACGCTTTGCGAAGAGTGCTCTACACTTCAATCGAAGGTGCCGCTGTCACATCAGTAAGAATTACTGGAGTCAAACACAAATTCTCAACATTGCCAGGACTTAAAGAAAATATTGTTGACTTATTATTAAATATTAAAGATCTCAATCTTCGATTACTTGATAGTAAAGAGAGTGCAACAGTCAAACTTTCTGTCAAAGGTACAAAAAAAGTAACAGCAGGTGATTTGGAATCGACTGATGGTGTTGAGATTGTTGATAAAGATCAATATATTGGTTCCCTTTCAGGTGATAAATCCAAACTTGAAATGGAATTGACTGTTGAAAAAGGCTACGGATTCTCACTCGCTGAAGAAAGACGCTCAACAGCCCTTGGCGTTATGACAGTAGATGCAGTCTTTACTCCTGTCAGAAGAGTGACTTATGAAGTTGCAGCAACTCGTGTGGGACGACGTACTGATCTTGACAAATTAACACTTAAAATCTGGACCAATGGAACTGTTGCTCCAAAAGATGCATTAATGCACGCAGCAAAACTGTTAAGCTCTTATTTCATGCAGATTTTTGAGCCAAAAGAAGTTGCTGTTGCAGCAGAAAGTAACCCAGTTGTAACGTCAAATATCCCACAAAATCTTTTGAGTATGACAATTGATGAACTTGATTTGCCGACAAGGATTTATAATAGTTTACGAAACGGCGGAATTGAGACAATTGAACAGCTTCTTTCAACACCACGAAAAGAATTGGTCTCAATGCGCAACATGGGAGGCAAATCTATCTCAGTAATAGAAGAAAAACTCGGAGAAAAAGGAATTTCCTTAACGAACATATAGTATTCTAAAGCTAAAAGTTAGAATTCAAAAGGCAAAATCACAATTCAAAAGTAAAAAGTTTAGTAAGTTTTGAATTTTTACTTGTATTTTTGAGTTTTGACCTTTGAGTTTTAACTTTTTTTTTATTTATCATGAAAAAGCAGGTATTTGGCAGACATTTAAAAAGAGATGCAAATGAAAGAAAGGCATTGTTCAAGAATTTGCTGACATCTCTTGTCATTGAAGAGCGCATCACAACAACTGAAGCGAAAGCAAAAGCCATCAAAGGTGCTGCTGATAAATTGGTTACCAAGGCAAAAAAGGGTGGAACCGACGCTATGCGCAGGCTTGCTCCTGATGTCCGATATGATGCTGTTACCAAATTGGTAAATACGATTGCTCCACGATTTGTTGATCGTCAAGGCGGCTATACAAGAATTATAAAAGTAGGCCGTCGTGTTGCTGATAATGCACCTCAGGTCGTTATGGAATGGGTAGACCGACCAGAAGTTGTTGCTGATATAAAAGCAAAAAGTACTTTGGCAAAACTCAGTGCAGGTAAAAATCAAAAGAAAAATGATAAAAAAGAAGTGAAAGACGATAAAAAGGCAACAATAGCAGTTGCAAAGCCAGAAAAAGAAGTAAAAGTATCCAAAACTTCTGCATTGAAACAATTGGTAACAAGACAGAAGAAGGGGTAAATAGATTAAAGATTAATGATTGAAGATTAAAGATTATGAATACAACAATTGCAACAAAAGCAAACGATATAAAAAGAGAATGGCATTTGATAGATGTCAAAGATCAGACATTAGGTCGTGTTTCAAGTAAAATTGCTCAATTATTGATGGGTAAAAGTAAGTCATATTTTGTCCGTAATCTTGACTGTGGTGATTATGTTGTTATCGTAAATGCAAAAAATGTTAAAGTAACCGGTAGAAAAGAAGTACAAAAAAGATATAATCGTCATTCCGGCTATCCAGGTGGATTCAAATCCGAAACACTCAAAGAATTGCGTATACGCAAACCTGAGGATATAATTACTCACGCAGTCAAAGGGATGTTGCCTGATAATCGATTGCAAGATAGAATGCTTGCGAGATTATTTGTTTTTTCAGGAGAAGAACACAAGTATCAGGATAAATTTAAAAACTAGATTAAAGAATAACGATTAATGAGTAAAGATCTTTATTCTGTATTCATTAATCTTTAATCAGAATAAGAATTATGGCAGAAGAAGTACAAACAAAGAAAAATAAAAACGCAAAGAAAGACTATGTCTTTGCAGTTGGTCGACGCAAATCATCAGTTGCCCGCATACGGTTGCATCAACATGTCAAAGCAGATTTGGTCTGGGGAGACATAGCAGTTAAGAAAGGCGATATTTTTGTTAATAAAAAACCAATTGCTGAATATTTTTCAGGAGAAGTTTCACGACGGTTGTATACTGAACCATTGCGAGTGACCAATGCTCATCAGCAAAATTACGCATTCACGATAAAAATTGTCGGTGGCGGTCCATCAGGACAATTGCAGGCTGTTATTGCCGGTATTTCTAATGCTCTGGCAAAATTGGATGAAGTAAAATATCGACCAACGCTTAAGAAAAAAGGTTTTCTTACTCGTGATTCACGTGTCCGTGAACGACGTGTTGTCGGTATGGGTGGAAAATCTCGCCGCAAGAAGCAATCTCCAAAACGATAGAGAAAAACTACTTCTTATACAGTTGTTCATGCGTTCCCAGCATATGAAAGATAATAATTGTTTTTTTGCCTGTCTGTGTTACTTTAAAAATTGCTCTGACATCGTCTGTGACATTTATACTTCGATATCCTACAAATTTGCCTCGTAATGCGTGATTTCTGAGTGAAGGATGATCTTGCTGATAAAAAAATAACTCAAGAGTCTGCTCGAAAGCAGTTTTAATGTGTCTATCTGCTTCTTTGTAGTTTTTTCTAAACCTCGTCCCGTACTTTATCTCCATTGGCATACGTGGCGTTTGGATCATCGAGCCAAGCTATTGCGTCTTTTGCATTCGTAAAGTGAGGTGATACTCTTCCTACTTTGACATCTGCTTCAGATTCTTTTAATGTTTGTATCATATAGTCGTTTGGTTCTTCCTGTAAATCTTCCCCTTGGGTTTTGATAAATGTTTTGAGATATTGGTCAATGACGGTACTAAGGTTCATCCCAAGACTTTCCGCAATTTTTTGCGCTTTTGTTTTTGTTTCGGTTGTTGTTTTAATATTAATGGTGGCTGTGTTCATAAGGAGAGTATACAGAATAGTACGTTATGAAGTCAAATTTTGTCCTGGTTGCCTAGATAGAGAACGGTAGTCCTCCTTTCTTTTGCTGAAGCATAGTAACACATTCAGCAGGAGTTTTGTACCCTAAAGAACGATGAAATCGCTGGTTGTTGTACTTGGTATTAAACGCCATGCAGCGTTCATTAATCATGTCTAGATCATCTACAAGGTCTGTTTGATAATTAAAATATTCATACTCTGCTGTCTGATGGAGTCTTTCAACTCTCCCGTTTTGCTTGGGACAATGCGGATTCGTAAAGTAATGCGGAATACCCCAACCCTCAAGCTCTTTATGAAAGTTAAGCAAATATTCACTGCCATTGTCAGTATTCACGGCATGGATTGGAAAGGGGAAATACTCCCGTACACGTCTGAGAAAATCTTGTCCTGAAGCACTGGAAATAGTTTTGTAGCAATACAAAAAGCCATAGCGAGATTTGCAATCTATTGCCGTAAAAAGATAAAACTTCTTTGTTAATACATACAAATATTTTGTATCCACTTGTACCAGTGAACCAAGCGCTCGTTCTCGCAATTCCACGCTCGCTTTCACTCGTGCAATAGCATAATTTTTGTGTTTGCGTACTCGTTTCTTGTGCTGTGCATTCTGCAGCTCTGCGTTTCTGTTAATCACTTTTTGGATACTTGTTTGCCCAACAGCTATCCCTTCGCGTTTCAATTCTTCCTGGATCTCGTATTTGCTCTTCTCAGGATCTCCTTTTCGAATTGCAACTACTCGTTGCTGTACCCACAATGGTGTGGTCATCTCCCGTACTCGCCTCGGTCGTCTCGTCTTTGTATCAAACTCCAAACTTTGCAAATTTGTTCTATCAAACCGTTTGAACCATCGATAAAACACACTTTTAGAGAGACTAAAATGTCTGCATGTTGCTTCTGCATTCTTTCCATGCTCGTAATACCAATCAATCCATCGCAACCGTTGCAGTCCTCCTTTTGTCAATGAGGTGATCTTTATCTCTTTTGTCGGTAAAATATTGTAGTGACGCATCACCGCGTCAGTATATCGTTTACTCAATCTAGCTTCAACCGTTCTCTATGTATCGCAACCTAGACAATTTTGTCGTTCGTGTGATTAATTACGATTGGAGTTTTTCTTTTGCATGTATCTGTTAATGAGTATACCAGCTCCTGCTAAGGCAAGTGCACCCGCACCAATCAATCCCCAACCGAGGCCATGTTCTAAACCATTAGTGGTAGGAACAGTATGAGTAGTAGGTTCAGTGATAGGATGTTTATAGTCATAGAGAGGTGGGTATCCATGTGTTCGTGGATAAGTAATATCGTGAACAGTCTTTTCTCCTCCTGATGACAAGAGAAGACCCACGCCTGATCCTACTGCAGCTATTGCGGCTGTAGTTACAGCTATAATAGATTTACCTAGCCTACTTATTCTTCCCTTTGAGGCATCAGCTTGTTTATTATATGTTTCATCCATGATGGCTGTCGGTGTCCGATTGCCTTCATTTTCGTATCTGGCTCCCTCTTTCATAATTGGCTTATAGTATAACAAATAAGTAAGGAGATGTCAATAATACAGGATATATCACCTCATATGGTATACTTGGCACTAATGTCAAAGCCAAAAAAACAAAATAGTGAAGAAAAAAAAAGAATAAATCGTAAACAATGGATTGCTACCGCTCACGAGGCAATTGCTGCACAAAGGTTACAAATCGTTCAGTCTAAGGCTCCCCATAAGGCGTTCAACGATAAGGAGATTTTCTTTGTCCAAGAATGTACATACTCAAATGGCGATCACGTTATTGTGAAAGTATCTGCACCTGATATAAGAGATAGAATTACTTTAAAAAAAGAAGCCTATTGGTGTAGACGAATACAACAGCTTGTAACTGAAGCAAAAGAAAAAGGTATTACAATACCAATCCATTTTCCTGAAGTTGTTGATGTATTTACCTACAAAGAACAAGCAGGGATTATTACCCGATATATTATAGATGATTGGGTTGGTTTTAAAGGTCTCTCTAAAGAAGAACGGGAAGATATCATCATAAAAATAATTGATAGCATGCAAAATCTGCCGATTCCTGAAGAGGAGTTGGTACAGCCTTCAGATAAAAGGCTTATCCCTGTGATTACTGCTGAAGATTATCCGAAAAGAGCAAGACAATATCTTGGAGAATTGGTTGCCTCAAAATATATTACAAAATTTGATAAAAATAAAATAGTATCTTTGATGGAAAAGAATGTTGCTGTTATTAATAGTTTTCCTCTAAAACTGAATCATGGTGATTTCCATACGGGAAATTTCAGGTATTCGAAAGATCCACAGACAGGAGATGATATCATCACGCTTTTTGATCTAGAACTTATTACAATTCAGAATTCGTTCAGTATGGTTGCTGCTGTTGCTAATCTTTTTGACCTAGTAGCATTGGCAAATGTTCATCCTGGGCGGGATAAGTATCCTGAAGTCTTTGGCGGAGTTCCACTATTCAGTACATTATTTTCTGTACCGCAAATGATTCATAGACTTGAAAAAAGATTTGTGATGAACAACAAGAGGAGAAAAGATGCCGAGCTTGTCTATCGACTTATGAGAATAGATGATTGCTATGTCAGACTTGCAGATGCAGTTTATGAGGCGCAGTCTTCTAGGGAGGAGCTTAATGATGTCGAGGTGGATAGTTATAGAGAAATATTACTGCAGCAATTGCATCATTGTCTAGCTAAAGATTAGAAGAAGTTGATAAGAGAATATTTCACTACTTCGTTTGGTGCTTGAAAACAAAGTCTTCCGTGTGATATGTTTAGTCTTATTATGGATACAATTGACGCGGGTGTTCCAAGGCAAGACGAAGAACTACAAAGAGAAAGAATTGAGGCTCCTAGAGGATCTTCATCAAGAATAGAACGACAGTTTCATGAACATATTGTTGGACAGGATGAAGGTGTTAAGGCATGCGCTAGGGCTGTAGATAGAGCAAAATCCACAATTCGGAGTAGTAGAGACCTAGGCCCAATTATGGTTATTGCAGAGTTGGGAGCTTCAGGTGCGGGGAAGACTGAGATGGCAAATGTAATGGGTGAAGTACTTTCTGGAGATTCTAGGAATAGAGGGACAGCTATTAGAATAGATTGCGGGACTTTAGGCGGTGAAGCAGGTAAAGCTCGACTTATCGGTGCAGAAAGCGGATATAAAGGATATGGCGACGCTCCTGCAATTACACAACAGAAAATAGCGGAAAATGCTATAACCTATACAGATAGAGGCGGGAGAACTCGGACAGTAACTATTATATTATTTGATGAGGTAGAGAAGGCAGCGCCTGAAGTACGTGAAACATTATTAGGACCTTTTGACAAAAAAAATGGCATTTTACAATTAGGAAATGGAGAAGTAAGTTTTCGCGATACAATAGTTGTCCTCACTTCTAATTTAGGCAATCCAGCTGCAATCGCTGAACGAAGAAGATTGGAAGAATCCCCTGCTGAATTAGAGCGTGCAAAGAGTGAATTTATAGCTAGTGGCGAACTTACGATTTCAGATGATGCTATAACCGCACGGACAGGTGCAATTCTGAAACAGAATTCAGGAATGGATCAATCTACCGCTAGAGAACAAGCTTTTCTTGAGCTTCAGAATGAAGCAACCCTTCATTTGGCGGCAAGACGGGAAATAATGAGAGCATATTCAGATGCTATTGCTCCTGAATTTCGAGGAAGGGTAGATGAGGCTGCTGTTTTTGACCCTATTAAACAAGAACAATTAGGAGAAATTCTCGATATGCGTGTAGCTGACGTTATAGAGACTTTTGCTGAATCAGGGATTAATCTTCGTCTTGCTATCACAGATAGGTTAAGGGCTTGGCTTATCGAGAGAGGATATGACCCAGAAACAAACGCTCGTGCAATGGGAGGAGTAGTAGATCAATATATCCAAACTGAGTTAGAGTTAGCTCATGATGGTTGGCTGAAAGAAGAGCCTACAGGGTTTCATAGAAAAGACGTAGTTATGGATTTGTATGATGTGGATGACCCTGATGACCAAGGCTATAATAATCCTGATTATCCCTATCCCATACGCTTTAATATTGCTAGAGGATTTCAACTAGAGGAGCAAGATGCCTCAGCTGTTTTACCGGATCCTGAGAGTGGATCAGGGGGTTCTTCTGCTGAGGTAGACCCTGCAGCCCGGCAAGCGTTTGCTGATGTAGCAAAATCCTTCAGAGAAGATATTAGTGAAAGAGGTTTAACTGAACCCGTATTGCGTTTAATAGATAAACTACCGGCACATGTTATGGCAAATACAGAAACGATTCCTGTTATTCTAAATCCACAAGCTGCTACATGGGTAACAGCACCTGGATCTCAGGGGCCACTCAGTCCTGAACTGTTTGAAAGACGAAGAGCAAGACTTGTAGAACAACAAGGTGTTACCCCAGAACAAGTCAACGGAGATCCTAATGTGAGAAAGGCAATTGCAAATCTATTACAAGAAGCAAGAGAAGAGAGCTGGGAGGCTTATGAAGAGCTCAGAAATGATTTTGCGGAGACGGGATTAGGGACGCCACATGAGATAGATCTGATGTTCATCACTATGAGAGGGAGTTCTAAATAATATTTTAAGTACTGTTTGAAAAAGCTTGAAAAATTCCTTATTGACTTTTTTCTAGCAAATTTTATATAATTATTTCAATATGACTGAACAATCAAATGAAGGCGGAAGTGGCGGATACCAAAATAGAGCCGCAGAGATGAGAGCTAGGCTTGCAAAAAGAGCGGCTGCTCAAGCAGCGGTGACAGCAGCAACTCAACAAGGAGGCGAAGACCCTGCTTCAGAAGTTCCAATGGATGCAAGAGAAAGAGGCGCTGGTCCTGGAACCACACGTGATCAAGTAACTGGTCTTGGAGATGCAAGACCAAGAGGTTTGGCTGCTGCTGGTGATATGAGGGCTTTACATGAAACAACATCTCATATACGTCCTGGGAATCCTTTTACAACAGAAGGACTCATAAGAATGGATGCAAGAGGTGCACTCGCTAATCAATCTTTAACCGCTAGAGTACAAGCTGATCAGGCTGGTGCTACTGATAGAACAGAAGCTGTGCAAGCTGGGAGGACGAGTAGAAAAATTGCTAGAGAAGAAGGAGCAACTAATAGAACAGAAGCTGGACAAGTTGGGAAGACTGATAGGGCCAGAATTACAAGGAATGAGAGAGCAACTAGAAGAGCTTTGCGCAATAAGCACGTCACGGGGGCAAAAACTGAAGCAGCTGGTATGAGTGAAATAGTTGCTTCCGAACAAGCTAAGCTTGATGCAGAGGAACAGTTAGTAGATTTAATGGAAGATAGACAAAAGTTAGCAGATAGACGAGCAGGGTTTACTGTAGAAGATCCATCTGCTAAATTTTTAGGAAGAGGAGATGAAGATAGAGATAGAATGGGTGCAGCGTTATCAGAAGGTTCAAGGCAGAGAGGGCGAGCAGAAGTATCAGATGAAGATTTAGATTTGCCTGCAGATATTGCAGCAGCTGGAGCTTTAGCGGCAACGGCAGAAGCAAGTGCACAAGCTGGAGCAACTGCAGCTTCTGAATCTGCGGGGCCTGTTGCATCTGCTGAGCCTGTTGTACCAGCGCCTGATGGCGATGCAGGTGGGTCTAAAGGCGGCATAAGGTACGCCGGAGACAAAAAACCTGGAGATGATGCCCCCGATTCTCTGTAACTGTAAATTTTAATTTTTATAAATAAATTAAATATCCTTCAAATTTTACTCTTTTAATTCATTTTTGCCGCCTACTTCAATGAAAAAAATGTAGCTTGCTTTATCTAATTCGGTTCGTAACCATATGTTTTACCTTTGTCATCGTTCTCAAATCCTCTCCATGCTTTCACTCCAATTCCAGCAATACTAAGTATCCCGCTTGCAAGGATTGGTCCTCCAATACCTGCAGGAATTGTAAGGGTTCCAAAAATAAGCGCTAAGAGGGCTGCTATTGTGCCAGCAGAGGCTCCATTTTTCTTAATTTGAGTAAAAGCTTTGTCCCAATCACTTCTGTTAATATATCCACCTTTTTCAGCAGCACCTTTAACATCTCTAAATATTTGATGATGTGCAAGCATGTCAGCTATGACACCCACCCTCTCAAAACGATCAGGATGAATCGCTCTACTCGAGGCAAGCTTATTGAAATCATTATCAGACATAGGAGGGCGTGCACTCATACGTGCAGAGATAATTTCTTTTGCTGCCTCTGTTTGAAATTTTTGTTTCAATTCAGGATTTTTGTCCAATATATCTCGCATTTCCGCATCATCATCCCATAGACGATCTGGATTTCGCACAAAACTTTCAAATAGAGGTATGACATTTTCATTATATGCTTCAGGGCTATAGGATCGCAGACGTCTTGTCAGTGCATCTAATTTTTTCTCTACGACAGCATTATTAATTTGCTCATCATCAGTGCTCGTTTCTCTGGCATTTTGAAGGTATCTTTGCTGCAAGATGTTTACAGCACGGCCATGCAAGTTTTGGATGTCATCTATAAGAGCACTTTGGTTTTGTGTGACCAGCTCTTGTCTAGCAATTTCTCTCATTGCATCTCTATCTATCGTAGGATCATTTGATCTTATTAGTCCTTCTCTATCAACAATTCTTTCGTCCATAAGTTCTTGTCTTCCTTGTGCTTTTGCATCATCTTCACTTTGGGGAGAGCTTGCTATTTGTAAACTCACAGCTCGATCACTGGCAGCATTTCCAACAGCTTCTCTTAAAAGTTCTTCTCGAGCACGTTGTTCAGCATTGGCTGAAGTCATTCCTAAATTATTTCTTTGTATAGTATCTCTGCGTGTCGTTACATCAGCATCCGTTATAGTAAGTCTGTTATTTGTTAGAAATTCATTTCTTGCCCGTACGTTTGCAGCATCTGCTGTTAAGTTTTCCGGAGCACCCCGTAATACTGTAGAGCGATCACTGATAGTCTCGTTAGCAATTCGGAACATTGCTTCTGTTACAACTTGCGTTTCATCTGACCCATGGGGTAATGCTCCACGTGCTGCAGTTATATAGTGAGCTAAGTCATGGCCGCTTGCAGGTGTATTACTATTATAAAATTCTCTCCCTGTTCTTGTTATTGCTTCATCCTCGTCAATTGTTGCGGTTGCCCATCGTAAATCATCAGCTCTTGCAGCGATATCCGCATCGGAAGGAGGAATTTGACCTTTTCGCTGAAGATCTTCTATTGCAATTCGTCTTTTCAATTCAGGAGTTAACGTATCAATAGTTGCCAAAAGTGCTGCTGCTTGTAAGTCAATATCCTGATCGTTTGGATTAACGTTTCCTTCTCTAGCTAGCCTTTTTAATTCTTGATCATAGATAGCTATATATTCATCGTTTCTTAATAGATCAACAGCTATATTGTTTTGTTCTCCTCCGGGCAATCTGCGAAAAGCAGATCCCATGCTTGAATTTGCAACAAAATCTCTCATTCCATTCTGATCTGCCATCCCGGGTACTCCATGGATTCCATGGACTAGAGCATTTTTTGCATTACGAGGAAAACTATCATAGCCTTGCGTCAAATATTGATTGGCATCAGCTATGACTGCTTCAAAATCTGCCCTGCGTGTCGGATCATTAATTTGTAAACGTAATCTATTTATTTCTGCAGTAGTAGCACCTCTAGGCCCTTGGGCCATCATTTCTTCTGTAGCGCGTGCGCCGCTTTTGGCGAGTCTTTCTCGTAGGTTCTTGGCATATACTTGCGCCCTATGATGTTCTTCTGTTCTTCCACGGACAACAACAGCTTCTCCGACTCGTGCCGTAGACTGATCCTGAAAGAAATTTTCTGCTTTTGATGGTTGCGCCATAGGGTAAAAAATATTTTATAGTTGTGTTGTTGCGCTTTTTGCAAGCTTTATCGCGCTGTCGAGCTTTCCATGTTCGAGAAGCAACAAAACGCCATCGGCAACTTCGTCTTCGATTTGTTTTTGCACAATTGATTTTTCCATTATCAGAAGTGGTTCAAACATTTTCCACTGTTCGACAAGTGCTCCCAGAAAAAGAATTGCACTTTTGTTGTCGATAACGGCAGTGACGTGATCAAGAACATAGCCTGAAATTACAGACATTGTTTCTTCTGTAATTTCTTTCTTTTCCAGCGCATCTATCAGCATATTGACAATTTTTTCTTCAAGTTTTTCTTGATAGGTTTGCAGCTGTGCCATACACATATATTAGATTAAAGTAAAAAATATGAAAAGTCAATAGAAAGGGGTAACAAATATAAAGAAATATCTTATTCTGTTTCAGCTTGCTGAGAAGGTTCTTCAGGGTTTTTTTCAAGAGACGCAAGGTAGGTATCAAGTGCATCTGCTTGTTCTTCTGTAAGATCTGGCTCTATGGTTTCTAGAAAATTTTCAAATAATTCACTGGTTGCTTGTTCGATCGTTTTTTGGTAATCATCTATGGATACATATTCTCCGATAATTTTTTCTGCTTCATTGGGGTCTTCGATATCTTTTATTTTGTTTACCAGTTCTGCTTTTTTATCTTCTGAAAGTGGCTCTGTAACAGAGGCAAGCGCTTTGCTGATACACATATCACCAAATTCTATTATAAACTCCTGTTTTTTATCTTCAGGGTAATTAATGATTGTTAGTACTTGGGTGAGGATTGATTGTATACTTTCTTGCATAGATTATGGCATTAGGATTAGTGTCCTTGAGCTTCTTGTCTTTTCCTTGCGCGTCGTTGTCTCCACACATCAGCGCCTTTTGCAATTCCGACTACCCCAGCGCCTACAGCAAGACCTGTCCAGCCTGCTGTCCAATGATGAGGTGAAAACAATGAGGGTACATGCTCTTGCAAAAAGTGCCATGCATGTTTTATTGCTTCCCATGCAGATTTACTCCACCGTTCAACAGTGCCAAAGATACCTTTACCTGCTTCATGGAGCTCATGTCCTGTATTTTCGACGTGCTTAAGAATTGGACCACCAGGTTCTGAATGGGTAGCTGGATGACTAGCGGTCAATCCAGCATCGCTAGGATTTTTATGAATAAGATGTCCAGTTTTATCGATAGTGCTTATACCATTAAACGTATCTGGAGGACCTTGTGTAAGACCAGCCTCTCCTCCCTTCAACTGATTCATAGATTCTGTTATATCGTTTATAAATTGCTGCTCTGTGGGTGGTTCGCTTGACATAGCATTATTTTATACAATAAAAAACGCGAATGCAAGTGGACAATTTATAAAGAGAGTTTTTAGATGACTCAATGTTTGGATCTCATCAGTGATTCTGTTGCAATGCGTTCTTGTTTCTTATATTCTTATGATAGCACCTAATGGATACTGATACTATTTATAAAAATAGAATTAAACAGAGACTTGCTGAGATTCTCATTTCCGCGTGGGAAAAACAAGAACTGCAGCGGGCAAATGTTTCGTATCTTGCTGGTATCATCCGTGAAGAATTGGACGGTGCAAAAGACAGCTCTGAAGTGTTTGAATTTGTTGAAGCGTTAGTTGAGGAGTGGCCTATTTTTGCAAGTGTGATAAGTGAACCAGGTATGCGTCAATTGGAAGAGCCTGGACAATAAATACTATGTCAGAAGAATCAACAATAGCAGAGAGACAATCCATAGCAGCCAATATGGCTTTGGGTGTCGAGCATGACGGGCATTCAGAACACGATAAAAAATTATTAAAGAAGGCCAAGGTTGCTCTTTATGTCCATAAAGACGCAGAGAGCGCGCTTTTAGCAGCACAAGGAGATGCTGTGGATGTCTTCATGCATCTGGGACAACTCGGTGAGACAATGGGACTACCTCACGCAGTAAAGGATCGCTCGGGTAACATAGTACGAAATCCTGATGGCAGTCTAAGAGTTGAGCGGCGGCCCGGCCGTTCTCAAGAACGGTATAAGCGGTATACAGAGGCATTGCATAATGCCAGACGTTTTATCGAACTACGAGAAGGTTATGATAAGGTTCCAGGAGTTCAGCAAGAAAAAATCCGCGGTGAATTGAAAGAATTATTGAAGCGCGACAGGGGAGCAATCGGGAAAAAATTCCGCCATCTTCCTTCTGAAACAGCACGAGATGATGCTGTTATCAAAGTTTTACAAGATCCAGATATTGCCCGATATGTCCGAGATGAACTCGTTATGCTCCAGGGCAAAAATTTATCGATGAGGCAACGGAAAGAGTATCTAGAGCAAGTAGCAGCTCGAGCTCAACTTGTTGATACTCATGAAGAAAGCGATAAACTTGTCAGTGAAGCAGGGGGAAACACTCAATCGGCTTCTCAATTATTAGCAAGCATACGTGGAGTTGATGGAGCGGATCCGACCCTTCTTACCGTTGCACAAAAAGGGCCACAAGTAGTAGCGATAGAAAAACAAATAGAAAAGCTGCAAGAAAACCTAAGCGTTCTTCAAGGGCAGGTGCCTGAATCAGTCAGTAGTGGAAGATTAGTTTCATCAGGAGCAACATCTATGGGTAACGAAGCGGTCAGTGCTAACATAGCTCAACAACAACTTATACGCAATCAAATTAATGAATTGAGTAGAAATCTTATAGCTCTCCTTCCTAGTGTTGCTGGCGCAGAAGATAGTAATCTTACGCGCCGACAACAGGAGATTGCTTTGATAAGGCAAAGAGCAGCAGAGACTGCTAATGAACTATCTGCCAATGCGGAAATTGGTGATATGGAACGGGAAAGGGAAGAAGAAGAAGAAGAAATTACGAGTGCATTGGAAGGTGTTTTCGCGCGGGCTGCATATCGAAAAATACTGACTGACTTCCAAACATCACTGAGAGTAGTTGGAGAACAACAGCCAGTAGTAGAGGGGAAATTCATGGAAGCGATTGACAAAGGAATCGTTAATCATTTGGAAAATAAACGGTGGAGGAAAAAAGTATTAAAGAAGAGAAAAGGAATCTTTGGTTTCTTGAGAAAAAAACAAGAAGATTTGGTAATTGATACGGAAAGAGTCAGACAGGATTCAGACCTTTTATTTAAGCGGGGGCCGGAAGTGTTGCTACGACGTGTTTTGCGGGGTGTTCGTGTACCACAAGACGGTGGATTCCCTCGGTCGCTTACGACAGAGCAAATAGATGATTTAATGGATGAGAAAGAGTTTGTAGAAAAATGGGGAGGAGTAGTTGCAGGGCAGGTCATGGGAAGAAAGCAGCTCTTTGATGGATATCGGCCCACAGAGGTACATCATTTTATGGACACAGAATGGGGGAAAGAGGCAATGCACAAAGCTTATGCGACTGATGAAAGTTATAGGGCATTTATTAATATGTTTGCTGATAATGGAGTGGTAAATTTTGACAGTCCAACTTTTAGAAATAAATTGGCTGAGTGGGCGGCACAATTTCCCGGATCATTGATCTTTCCTAGGACGTCATTTAGATGGGCCGCAGATGGGGGACACGTAGATCAAATTGTTGATAGACCACGACCAGAATTGGTTCCGACAGCTGCATAAGAAAATGCTTTCGTGCGTCTTGACAATAGGGTGAAAATATTGCTATAACAATACATATGACAGACGGACCAGCACATGAAATAGCTGAACATCCAGCGATGATCGCACCTTCACGACCTGTTTCACCGCTTGAAGAGGCGGTAACCAATGCGGTACAGGAAGAAAAGAAAGCGCGTCTTTTGAACAGACTAAGAGATAAATGGGATCACAGAGCGGGCACTGCATTTGCTGTTATCGGAGGAGGTACCGTTGCATTTGAAATTTCAAAACGGTTACTACATGTAGGTTCATTCCCCGCACAGCTCGCTGGAATAGGTATCTTTCTCCTTGGGTATGGTGCATTTAGAGGATTGAGAGGTTTGTTGGGCACAACCATACAAGATGAAAAAGCAGTAGCACATACCAGAGCGTAATCAGTTTCCCTAGTAACAAATATAAAAACATGTCCATACAAGAATTAGTCATAGCGGTACTTACCATAACCGATTATCCTGAAAATGACAGACAATCATTTAGTGAGAAGTTAATGTCATACGCGGCGCAAATTGCCATGGCTTCCTACATCAAAGAGTGGCCACAAGAAAAACAAAAAGAGATGGAAGAGCAACTTAAGGCAAAGTCTCCTGAAGAACTTGAAACACTCTACAAAAGCTATCTCAATGAAGATGCATACAAAAAACATTTCGCTCAGGAAGTAGAACATTGTATTGCTGATTATATCGAAGAGGTAGCTCCTGAACTTACTGAAGAGCAAAAGAAAAAACTTGATGAATTATTTGAACAACTCCCCCACGAGGAATGATAAGCTTCAGAGTTTTGCTTCCCGTTTGCATTCAAAGTATTCAAGCACTGTAGTATAATATGAGAGAATCCTCCAATTTTTATGATTTTCAAAGATGTTTTTATCCGTAATATTGAGGCAACGTCGTATCGCGAGAATTTTTTGGTAGCAGCGATTGTGAGCGTATTTGTGATCCGGCTCTATCTGCATGTCACGCATTATCCCACGATTGGCAGTGGTGAGTTTCATATTGCGCATCTGTTGTGGGGAGGATTTTTTATGATGGCGGCACTTCTTATTCTCCTATCATTTCTGAATGAGAAAGCAGCTGTTGTATCATCACTTCTTGGCGGGATAGGCTTCGGGGCGTTTATTGATGAACTGGGGAAATTTATTACTGCAGATAATAATTATTTTTATCAGCCTACAATAGCATTGATTTATATTATTTTTGTTCTTCTCTATCTCATTTCGCGTTTTATCCCCCGATATCAACCATTCACTCAGCGTGAATATCTGGTTAATGCGCTCGAAATGATTAAAGAATCTGCTGTTAATGATTTTGATGAGGAAGAAGAACGGCGTGCTTCAGAATACCTGAGTAAATGTGATCCGACAAATCCTATCGTAAAAGCATTAAAGCGTTTGCTTTCTCAATTGGCGGTTGAGAAAAATCCTCCGCCTGGATTTTTTTCTCGCATTCGCCGTTCACTGAGACAGCAGTATTATGTTATTGCGCGATCTGGCTTTGTTGTTAACGCAATCATTATTTTTTTGGTACTTTCTACGATTTGGACTATTTTCAAGATAGTCAGCTTGTCATTGTACCGGCCTATTTTGCCATTTAGTGAATCGGGACAATTGTATGCATCAATATTATCAGGAATTTTTGTTATCATTGGTGTTGTTTCTCTTCGTATTTCACGTGTTGAGGCGTATCGATTTTTTCGAATTGCGGTTTTGGTGACAATTCTTCTGACACAATTTTTCGTTTTGATGCGTTTGGAATGGTATGATATTTTCGGTTTGGTACTTAATGTATTCGCATTATTCGTCATTAATTACGCTATGCTAAGAGATAGAAAAAAATTCAAAACGAATACTGATTTATTGTAATTCTTTTGCTTTTGTGTTTTATACCCAACTTATTGAGTTTTGAAAGGGTATACCACAAGGGCACTAGCTTTTTCAGAGCGTCGTAACTTCTTCTAGGCTGATTTTACAACATAAGTTATTTTTAACGTTGTAAAATACAGCAAGAAGAGTATAATTGAGAAAATTACTGATGAAACAATTCCTCTTTACATCAGAATCAGTCTGCGCCGGCCACCCCGACAAAATTTGTGATCAAATAAGTGATGCAATTCTTGACGCTGCACTTTCTCAAGATCCATATTCACATACTGCTGTTGAAACAGTTGCGTGTGGTAATCAACTCTGTCTATTTGGTGAGGTTAAATCAAAAGCCAAAATTAATTATGAAAAAATTTCGCGTTCAATTATTCGAGAATTAGGCTATACCGTTCCTCAATGGGGGTTTAGTGACACGTCAGAGTTTCATAATGCAGTTCATGAACAGTCACCCGAAATTGCAATGGGTGTTGATAATGACGGTGCAGGTGATCAAGGAATGATGTTTGGTTTTGCCTGTAAGGAGACGCCTGAATTCATGCCATTGCCGATTATGATGGCTCATTCATTGACCAAACGTATTGATGAGGTTCGCGAAAAAGGGCTCCTTTCTTGGCTGAGGCCAGATGGAAAAGCACAAGTAACCATCCGATATGAGAAAGGGAGACCTGTCGCAATTGAGAAACTCGTTGCAGCAGTTGCCCATGATGAATCCGTGACACATGAGGATGTGATAGAAGGTGTTATCAAAAAGGTTTTTAAACCAGTATTGAAAAGATACAAGCTAGAGATGCCACAAGAAAAGGATATTATCGTTAACGGAACAGGGTTGTGGTATATTCCAGGGCCACAATCTGATGCCGGACTTACGGGTCGGAAAATTGTGGTTGACACGTATGGTGGTTATGCCAGGGTTGGGGGAGGTGCTTTTAGTGGGAAAGAACCGAGCAAAGTTGATAGAGGTGGCGCATATGCAGCCCGCTACATTGCAAAAAATATTGTTGCGGCAGGTTTGGCTGAAAAATGTGAAGTTGGGCTTGCCTATGTCATTGGGCAGCCGCGTCCACTGATGCAAACTATTGAAACGTTCGGAACTGCAACCGTAAGCGATAAAGCATTGCATGCTTTTAAAGACAAGCTTTTGGATACTTCGGTTAAAGGAATTATTTCAACACTTGACTTGCTCCGTCCAATATATAAAAAAACAGCTTCTTACGGACATTTTGGCCGTAATGAATTTCCATGGGAGAAAATTACATCAATTTGAGCTTTGTTGTTTTTTCTCGGACTGATAATGACTTTTATCAAGGAGTTCTGCGGCAAAATTATATCCCCAGTAAAGTGAAAGTTTGACGTAATCCCAGAATTTGCGTTTGTTCAAACGATGTCCTCGAATGCTGAATTCATTTAAATCCATTTGGGTGGTGATATTTTCAATAATGATCGCGATGATGTTGTCAGCAAGTGGGGTTGAAAGAAGATCTCCTTTCGCGGTTCGTGAGAGTGTATCTTTTTGTGCCTTTTTTACGATTTTTTTATCGTAAGGAAGTGTATATGGCTGAGAGTTTGTTTTGAGTGATCGTTCTTTGAGATAAATATTAAACCCATATGTCATAAGTGCATAAAGAAATGACAGCATCGTCGCATCAACCGTTATCTTTGGGGTAAGATTTGGTGTGTAAATAACAGAGGTAAATCCCGCAGTTAAACTATAGCATGAAGATGCGATCTCGTCCGTCAGAAAAAATTTAGAAACATAACTGTCATTGGTGTATTCATTAATAAGATTGAAAATTTCATTGGCAATCAACAATGCCTGGTCTTCAAGATGGGTTGAATCTTTTGTGGGAAGTTGTGCCATTGGAGTATCATTATACACGATCAAATTCGAATATCGAAGTAATAATCCTAGGGTGAAGGGTAAAGCGTCAAGGGGAAAGTTCTTTATGATGCTTCACCCTTTACCCTTGCCTCTTAACCCTTATTTCTTATACACCCATACTGTCTTTGTCGTTCCGCTTTGAAGAATGCCAGTGCTTATTAACTGCTCTCTCAGCCAGTCCAAGTAGGCGATTGGCACGTAAGAATACGAGAGAAAGGAAACATTTGGATCAACAAATCGATCAACAATTAGAGCAAGTTCTGAAGTCATCAGAAGAAAATTGCCCGGATATCCGCCATAGTAATACATAAATGCAAGTGCTTCTTCAAGATCTACTTTTTGTACGGGGAAGAGGATATTTGCCCGTTCTTCTTGTTTGCCTTTATCTGCATCTGAGAAACGAAGTCCCTGCATTAATACAAGTCCGAGATTCCTTCCTGTGCTAATTCTGACAATGGTATTGTGATCGCTCTCCTCAAGCTCCCATTGATGTGCAAGTTTTTTCAGTGTGTAGAGTTGTTTGCCATTCAGTTCGTAGGAATAGCTTTCTTCTGTGCCATTTTTAATATGACTGTTGGGAATGCGGTCGCAAAAAGCGATTACCTCCGGAAATTGTTCCGTTGAGAAGTGTTCTTTATTAGAGAATTTAGGCTTGTTGTTCATTAAGCTCTTTTCGATTATAGCAAAAAATTTAGGAAGAATTTGCAAAATATTTTTTTTGTGTTATAGTGGGTAAATACTATGACGATGAAGTCTTTAGCAAGTCTTTTCAGTCTAATTGCTATTTTAACTCTCTCTCCTCAAGCAGCATTTGCAGATTCGACAACAACGATTAATCTTTCCAATAATGGCGAAAATTCCCAAAATGATGTAACGGTGAATAGCAACACAGGAGGAATGAATTGTGTTAATGGTAATTGTACAACCCCTTCAAGTACTGATCAGGTGACTAGCTGTATCAATGGACAATGTCAAACATCTGATAATGGCAATCTTCATATGCAGTCAAGTGATGGAAATGATCAAGTGACTGTTAATGACGCAGCGCCAACAATTTCCGTAACTATGGTTCCCTCACCAACACAAGCTGAAATCACTATTTCTCCAAGTGCATCAGTTGCAATAAGTGTATCTCCTGTTGTGTCAACAACTCCATCTGCACAAATACATCATCTCAAGAAGCAAATAAGAAAGCAGATAGAAGAGTTAAAAGAGCATATGAAGGATCAGAATGCAACACTTTCTTCATTGATGCAGTCGCTTCAGGATTTGTTGAATGGGTTGTTTAAATAATTTTTTTAGTACTTTGTGCCGACAAAGTACCAAAGCTCTCGGCATGGCTGTACTCGCTAAAAATCTTCTTCATTCCGCTAAAAATTTTGCAATTTTTTTAACGCTTCATTACGAAGATTTTTTTAACGCTCCGTGCAGTAATGCCGATAATAATAGAAGTTTTAGTTTTTGATGATATACAGGTCTTGGTTGTAGCCGCCTACTCCGACAAATTCTGCTTCTTTTTTGATAATTCTTTCAAATGGACGGCAGGCAAAACATCCTCCTTTTGGACAGAGATATTCTCCTTTGAGACGGGCAGTTTTTACCAGCATTGCTGTTTCAAAAACTTTTTTATTCGCATCTTCTATATTTGGTAGCTTTATTGCAACCGGTTCGTTGTCTCGATCTAGATACCAATAACTTGCCTTGCTGACTTTTCTTTTCTGCAAGTTGTGTACCAAAAGAAGATAAATTGGTAATTGTAGTGAACCTGCTGCTTCGTCATTCCGTCCTGTTTTGAAATCAATGATATTGACTGAATCATCTTCGGGAAGATATTCCAGCCAATCGATTTTGCCGCACAGAATGATATTTTCTTCTTCGGAGAGGTAATAATTGGGAAGTTCTTTGGGAATTTTTACTGCTTTGTTTTTCAGTGGACCCGGATGATCCATAACGCGTTTAAGCATTTGTGCTCCTCGTTCTTTTACTGCCAATTCTTCATTGTCGTTGGTAAAGCCGCCTAGCTTGCCGCTGACTTTTTTCCAGACAGTTTCATACGCATCTAGAAGGGATGTTTGAAATCTCTCTTCAACGGGAATAACCGAGAGTGCTTCCAAAACTTCATGCACTGCTTGTCCAAGTGCGAGGGATGGATTGATAATGTTGATTTTATGGCGACTCAGTGGATCTTTATAAACGTTTCGGAGATAGTAAAGACGGGGGCATTTGATAAAATCACTCATTGATGAGCTTGATACCCAAATAGCGGAATATTTGTCAGATGGCATAGCTTCAGTATTATAACAGGGACTAGGTAATAGGTGCTAGGTATCAGGTAATAGTATTTTATTGATGAGTTTGTTATAAAGTTACTATGATAAGTTCCTATAAAAACCTGCATGTATGGCAGAAAGGAATGAAACTCTGTGAGGATATCTATCTGGTTACAAAACAGTTTCCTACAACTGAAATGTATGGATTAATTTCTCAAATACGCAGATGTTGTGTATCAATTCCTTCAAATATTGCAGAAGGTAATGCGAGAGGTTCTAAATTAGAATATAAACACTTTTTGAGTATAGCTTTTGCTTCAGCAGCTGAATTAGAGACACAACTAATTCTTTCAAAAAGAATAGGTTATATCAAAGAAAGAGATTTTGAAAAATTACTTATGCAGTTAGAAGAAATTATAAAAATGTTAAACAGTTTAGGCAACTCTCTCTAAATTAGCTTTAATTTCTAATACCTAATCCCTAGCACCTAGCACCTAAATTTGTTATACTATTTACGTGGCAGATCCGAAATTAAAAATTGAAGATATCAAAAAGGGGACTGGGGACGCGGTCAAAGATGGTGATCATGTGGTGATTCATTATACGGGTTGGTTGGAAGAAGCACCAGGAAAACCAGGAAAGAAATTCGATAGTTCTGTTGACCGAGATGAACCTTTTGAAACACCTATTGGTGTTGGCTATGTAATTAAAGGGTGGGATATGGGAGTAGTAGGCATGAAAGTAGGCGGCAAAAGACGGCTTATTATCCCTCACGAGCTTGGCTATGGAAAATATGGAGTGGAACCTGATATTCCTGGATTTGCCACCCTCATTTTTGATGTAGAACTCCTCAAAATTAAATAACTATGGTTAAGTACAAACAACAAGTTCAGGATATGTTAGAAGCCCATAAGGAAGTTTTTCAGGCTTTTAAAGAACTACACGATAACTACGAAAAAGATCCAAAAAAATGGCAGAAAGAATTTAATGAAAAAGGATTTGAAATACAAGCACTTTTGAGGCGCTGGGAGAACAATCTGTGCGGAAAATCTGAATCAGGTCAGTTTGGAAAGTTTTCAAGCAATTTGGCAGAAAAATTTCGTGAAGAAGTAAAAGTTCATTTTCCTAAGATTGATTTTATTGGGATGAAGAGCTGATCAAAATAATTAGTTTTCCTCTATAAAATGCAGACATTGAAAAATAAGATTATATTAATTACAGGCGCATCTAAAGGAATTGGTAGAGCAGCAGCAATAGCTTTTGCAAAAGAAGATTGTACGGTTATAGTTAATTTTAAATCTGATTCACAGGCTGCTCAGAATGTTGTTAACGAATGCAATAAATATTCACAAGGTAATATGGCTATCAAAGCAGACATTTCAGACGAAGAGGCTGTATCTTCGATGTTTAAAACTCTCAAAGAAAAATTTTCTCATTTAGATATACTCATTAATAGCGCAGGAATTTTTATTGAGGGAGATAATTATGCGAATATTGAAATCTTCACAAAAATATTCAAAAATAATTTTTTGGGTTGTGTACTCGTGACAAAATATGCATTATCATTAATGACTCAAGGTAAAATTGTTAATGTATCTTCAATTAATGGAAGGCTTGGCTATGGAGAATCAGATTCTATTGCATACTCTTCTTTTAAAGCTGCGTTGGATAACTATACAAAAAATTTAGCAAAAGAACTTGCTCCAAAAATTCTTGTAAATGCTGTTGCTCCAGGCAGAGTTGCTACAGCTATGTGGGGAAATCCTACTTTTGAGGAACAAAAGGAATTAGGGAAGGCTCATCTTACAAAAAAAATGATTCAACCAGAAGAAATTGCTGACGCGATACTCTTTCTCGTTAAGAATGATGCAATGTGTGGCGAGATATTGACTATTGATGCAGGGAATAGCTTGGCTAATATATAAAATTTATTTTTTCACGAATGAAAGTTTTTTGTGGAAGAAAATGGCATTCATACCTAGTGCCTAACTAATGATTTCAAGAAGATCTATTCCTTGTTCTTCTGCGCGTTCGATTGCCTCGTCTTCATAACCAGCAAGATATGCTCCCCGCAATTCTTGAACGAATTCTTCTGGAAAGTCGATGCTTTTTTCTTTATCGTTTAATTCCTCATAGTTTCCCATAGAAAAGAGATAATACTATGAGACCCGTATTTTGTCAAGTAGTATTTTAATAATGCTCACTATATGAAATCTAGTTCGGTTTAGCTATTTTTTTGCAAATATGCACAACAAACGCTTTATAGCTTTTATATAATAGAAGATATGCAACGTTTGGTTTTTGTTATTCACAAACATCACGCGACAAGTCAGCACTATGATTTCCGATTGGAGATAGGCGGGGTGATGCCCTCCTGGTCTATCCCCAAGGGCCCAACACTTGATAATGCGGTTAAAAGACTTGCCATGGCAACCACCGATCATGATATGGACTATCGGCATTTTGAGGGTGTTATTCCTGAAGGGCATTACGGTGCAGGGCCTGTGATGATTTGGGATGAGGGATACTATATCCCTGAGATTGAAATTTCCAAAGGTGTTAGAAAGGCAATTTCTGATCGGGAAGAAGGGGAAAAGGTAATGAAAGAAGGACTTAAAAAAGGTGAAATAAAATTTATCCTGCACGGCAAAAAGATACACGGTTCGTTCGCTCTTGTAAAAACAAAAGGGTGGGGACCGAAAAATAGTTGGCTTCTTATCAAGCATAAGGATGAATTTGTTGAATCAGGTTATGATGCCAATGACTATGATTTCTCTGCAGTCAGCAAAAAATCAATAGAGCAAATCGCAGGTGAGGTATCTAAATAGTTTTAGTTTTTTTGTATCTCGTTATTGTAACTCTATAACTGCTGGAATATTCAGAAATTTTTCAAACCTTTCTGCCTGAGATTTAATTGCTTTTTTCTGCTCATCAGTAATTTTTTCAAAGAGTCGTATTGTTATCACAACGGTTTTCCTACTAAATTTCCGTTTCCATCCGCCAACCATGTGTTCATTTATAATAACTGCACCATTTACCATTCCTCCTCCTTGATTAAGCTCTTTTGCATAATTTTTATCCAGAACATCGCTTCGATCTTTATACGCAATAAAATATTCATCAAAACCAGGCAGCAAGTAACCATCTTGCTCAGATTGTTTTTTTATCTTATTTTCAATAAACCAGTAGGTTTTGCTTCCTTTTTCTTCTTTTGTAAGTTTAGGTTTTATCAATGCAACGCCTTTTTTTGCGTCAGTCAAATTTAAGCCCGACCACCAGGAAAAATCTTGAATTTGTGCAGGTCCATGGCTTTGGAAATACCGTTTAGTGAGTTCAGCAAGCGCTTCTTCTTGGGTCAGATCTTTTTGTTTCGGAACCCGTTCATCAAGAAGCATGTAGGTAAACTGCTTACCACGCCTTGGCCCGCTTACGATAATACCCTCAAGTTCTGCTTGCATAATAGTAAAGGTAAGTCCGAGATTTTCTGTTGGGATGTGCGCTTCCTTGAGCTGAGTATCTAACTCATTCCGAGTTAACTGTTTGTCACCTGCCAATGCGTTCCTGATTACTTTGTTACTTTTTTCAAAAATTGTTTTATCAAGTCCTGATCGTCGATAATAATAGCCATTACACTTCTGAACTTTTGGAGAAGTCAGTGCAAGAAGCCACCTGATATCTTGTGGCGTAACAAAATGCCAGGTTGGACGCATGATATGCGTACGCAGAATTTTCCCTTCGTTAAACGCTTGTTCAATATCCTCGTCAGTTTGGTTTGTTGCGCGTTGGGCGATTGCCCATTTTGCCGCAGCAAAATCTTGTGCTTGTATCGCACCAAACCAAGAAACAATATCTGCTGGTTTATCAAATAGGTGATTTGAGATTTGCTGATTGTGTAGCCGAGTGTAGGCAATATCCAATGACATTTTAGCTAGTATACCATACGAATTTGTTTCTTAAATTTTTCCTCTTGACGAGAAAATTAAAATAACTGTAGACTAGTTAGTGAGGGATTAGAGACTAGGTGTTAGGGACTAGTTTTTGATTTTAATTTCTTTTAAAGAGTAATTATTTAATCCTAACCTAAGGGGGTGATTTTATATGAGTCCGGAAACAAAAAAATGGATACACATTGTTGCTTTTATTCTTGTTGTTGTTGGAGCAATTGATTTAGGGCTGTTTGGTATTATCCCAGCAAATGCGCAAGGTCAAGGATTTGATCTTTTACAAGCGATTTTTGGATTTTCACCAACACTTCTTGAAATTATTTACTTCTTAATTGGTGTTTCAGGAGTATATCTGTTGGTCATTCATAGGAAGGAATGCAAAGTTTGCAGTAAAACTAAATAAGATATTTAAACCGTTTTGTTTATTTTTTAATTCCTACCAGTTCTACTTGGAAGATTAAAGTAGAATTTGGTGGGATTGAACCAACTGCTTGATTGCCATATCCAAGAGATGGGGGGATAACAAGTTTTCTTTTCCCCCCAATTTTCATTCCAATGACTCCTTCATCCCAGCCTTTAATAACTTGTCCAACGCCAATTTGTGTGGTAAATGGTCCATTATTATGAAGTGCAGTCGAATCAAATACCTGTCCATTTGTAAGTGTTCCGACGTAATTAATTTCAACAGTATCACCTTTTTTGACAGCTGAACCGCTACCTATTTTTTCATCAACGATTTGTAGTTTGTCAGTGTTTGATGCCTGCATTTGCGGAGTCGGAGATATTGGTGCCGTTGTATTTGAGGTTCCATTAAGCCCAAAAATAAAATAAGCAAAAACAAAAAGAACAACAATGCCGATTATGACAGAGATGATAAAGTTTTTGGACATGGAAGAAGTATACTTGTATAATTCCCAATTTTCAATAACATAATTTAAAAATATTGCCGCAGTGAAGTTAGTTTTTATATATTGGTCTCAGGAGAATAATAATAACAGCATCAATAGCGAGAGGAATCAAAAGAAATAATGATCCGCGTTGAAAGACTTGATGGATAAGAGGTTGTGATAAAAAACTGTTTGGATTAAATGAAGGAAGCCGGACTCCTAAAAAATATAAAACGATAATAACGAAAATAAGTATGCCAAAAAGTTCGAGGGCTCCTTCCATATCTTTTCGGCTTGAGAACATCGTATTGCCCACTTCGAAGATGCCATAGCCGACAAGAATGGCAAAAAGATAATTATCGTAAAGTCGGTTTTGTACAAAATAAAAAAGAAGACCCATCATAATTGCTGTTCCAAATAAGAAAGGAGCAGTACCGATAAAAAAACGACGGATCGGATCAGTATGTGCAACTTGGACACTGCCAAGTTTGACGTGTTCTCCTTCAATTTGAGGCATAAATTCCATTGTTCCCACATGGACACCAAGGAGTCTTGCCGCGATTGCATGAGAAAATTCGTGAATGATAGTGCCTGGCAAGAAAAGAATCGAAAGAGTAATGATAGTAAAATTTTTACTTTTTGAGATGCTGTAAAAGAAATGCGAAAGATTGCGACTCAGGTTTCGAGAGAGAAGAAAAAGGAGAAAAAGTTCGATAAAGAAAAGGGTAAAAAATAACATACGTGATTTATTATACGTTTTTTATTTTGGGTCTTGCAAAACCCAAAATGATTAGTCTATGATAAAAGTAGGTATGCCAAAAAAAACACTTGCCCTTATCTTAGGTTTGGTTATAGTAACAATTGTACTTTTCATCATCGCTCTTCGCGCTGGACAGCAATCACAAGCTCCGTCTAACACACAACAATTAACGATGAAAAAGCCTACTCCTGCAGTTCCTGCGCATACTGTATTGCAGTTGGGTCCAAATCCTCTGACAGTAGGTCCATATCAGCAAGGGTCAGTAAATGTTACCATCAATACCTCAGACAATGATGTGACAGCGGTTCAGTTAGAATTGGGTTATGATCCCAATATAATTAGTAATGTGAAAGTTACTCCTGGGCCATTATTTACTAATCCTGTTGTTCTTATTGATAAAAATAATTCTACAACTGGAAGATATACCTATGCATTTGGGATTACGCCTACTGCACAGCCAGTTAAAGGAACGGGAGTCGTTGCTACGATAACCTTTATTGCCAATGCAAGCGCTGTCGGCAAAGAAACACAAATCGGTTTATTACCAACATCACTTGTTACGGCACGAGGTGTTGCGCAATCCGTCTTGAAGAGCGAAAGCGGGACAACACTTACCATTAGTACAAGCGCTGCAGCCCCAGTGAAATATAATACTGGTACAAACGGAGCAGCAACAACAAATAGTACAGCAGGTGCTCCAGTAAAGTCTTCAGGGTATTAATTAGTAAATCTTCTTTTTAGAGTCGTAAACTGTGCTTTGAACTTCTATAAATTCAATTTATTTCGACAAACTTTAGTTTATAACTTTGAATTTAGAATCACAGTTTTGTTATTTTATAGAGTCGTTAGCCCTGAGATTGTCGAAGAGTCGGGGTGCGGAGAGTTGAACTCCAGCCACACGGCCCCCAGCCGCGTATTCTACCGTTAAACTACACCCCGGACTCGCCTTTGGCGAGAATAAACCAATACTACCAATTATCCAATAGACAAATCAATAATAAAATTCATTATTGATGAGTTTGATCGGTTTTGACATATTGTATTTTAGCACAGAGCTGTTATTATTATCGTATAATTTATGGCAAGACATTCCACTAATTCTCAAAAAACAGGAGTAGTTGAACAACAAAACGACGCTTCTAAAAAACTTGAATCCATCAAAATGGCGATGGATCAGATCGAAAAGCAATACGGTCGCGGTTCCATCATGCGATTTGGTGAGGCGGCGCAGAAATTTGATATTTCTGTTATCTCAACGGGATGTTTGCCTCTTGATTTGGCGCTTGGTGCCGGAGGATTACCACGAGGGAGAATCATTGAAATTTATGGACCCGAAGCCTCTGGTAAGACGACGGTTTGTCTCTCCACGATTGCACAAGCACAGAAGCATGGCGGCATTGCAGCATTCATTGATGCTGAACACGCGCTTGACCCACAATGGGCAGAGAAGCTTGGCGTCAAATTGGATGAGCTACTTATTTCTCAGCCGGATACCGGTGAGCAAGCACTTGAGATTACAGAGAGTTTAGTTCGTTCGGGAGGTATTGATGTTCTCGTTATTGATTCTGTTGCGGCACTTGTACCGCGAGCTGAAATTGAGGGGGAAATGGGAGATTCTGTGATGGGTTTGCAGGCACGTCTTATGTCTCAAGCACTTCGCAAATTAACTGCCGTTATTTCAAAGTCAAAAACTGTTGTGATTTTTACCAACCAGTTGAGACAAAAGATTGGTGTGATGTTCGGTAATCCCGAGACCACAACAGGAGGCTTGGCATTGAAATTCTATGCATCAATCAGGATGGACATCAGAAAGATTGAGACACTTAAAGACGGGGATAAAGTAGTTGGGTCACGTCATAGAGTGAAAGTTGTCAAAAATAAAATTTCTGCGCCTTTTAGGATTGCTGAGTTCGACGTACTGGGTACAGGAATTTCCCGTGAAGGTGGTATTGTAGATGTCGCGGTAGAGATGAATGTGATTAATAAAGCAGGTGCATTTTATCGCTATAATGATGAAATGCTTGGGCAGGGGAAAGTGGCCACAATGGAAGCATTGAAAGAAAATCCTACAATGGAAAAAGAAATTGTCGCAAAGATTATGGCACAGAACAAAGACGGTCGCGCACCTCTTGTTGTCGGCGGCGAAGACAATGATGAATCGGAAGAGGAAGAATAATCTTGGTTGAGTTCCCCTAGTCTTCTAGATATACTTCATATATGAATAGTGAACGTTTGCAAGTGCCTTCTGGACAATTATTGAATGAAAGAAGCCGTTACCTCAATGAACTCCGTTTGTTAGGATTTCATATGACAGAAGCAAAAATGCCCTCAAATCCTTTTAATGCCATTGTTTATCAACAAGAAAATCTTATCGAAAATGATCATCAACAGATGAATAATTTAATTTTTATTCCTGGTGTAAGTGGTGAATCAGGTGGTACTTCACATATCAGCGCATCATTCCTGTCAGAGTTAAAACCAAAAATAGATACGGTAATTGGTTATAATGCCGCAATAAGCAAAACATCATTAGAAGCAAAAAAATATGATCACAATTTAGATCATCAATCAAATCAAATTGTTGAACTTTATGAGCAGGCGATTCCAAAAGATAAAAGAGATCAACCACTTGTAATTGTTGGTCATTCAATGGGAGGATCAACTGCGCCAATAGTTGCAAGGAGATTATTGGAGAGAGGGTTTACTATTAATAAATTAGTGCTTATTGCTCCTCCGGGCTTGACGGAGCGGTCAGATATAAAAATGCTAAGAGATTTCTTGACGTTATCAAGTAGAAAACGCATCTATGACGATATCGCTATTCTTTATCCAAGTCCAGCAGATATAGCAGGTTTTATCCCGCGATTAGAAGAATTATCAAAGAAAGAAAAATTGGCTCCTCAGGAGAAAGAGGAATTTGCTACCTATCAGTTGGCTATCCAAAGACAGACAGAGCCAGATAAGCTCATATTAACTAATATCAATCAAAGGACACGTTCAAGAATCAGAAAAATTGATGAAGAGATGCAATACTTATTGGATCCTACTAGAGTGAAAGGTGAAGCAAGAATTGATAAATTGCAGAGAAGAAGGCGGAAAATGCTTCTTAAGCCGATCAGAAAAGTCATAGCAGGAAAAATTTATAATGAACAGTTACAAAAAAAAGCAAAGAGTATGCAGGCTCTGAGAAGAGCGGGTAATAGATTAAGAAGTACCGGTGAGTTAGTACGAACCGTTTCAGATATGGCAAGCGAAATTACACTGCAGTCAATACGGGAATTAATTGATTATCATAATGATAGTAGGCCTGAACAAAACCTTGAGATTGCTGTTATTGCAGGAAGTCGAGATACTATTGTTGGTTCATATACCGTAGGAGATGTAAGTAAAAAAGTTGCGGGAGAAAATGTTACCCTTACCGAAATCGGTTTGACAAATTTTGATCATTATTCTCTCCCGGATGATCCTGTCAGAGTTGCTCAAGTAATTGATAGATTAATGGAAGACAAAAGTAAGATTCAGGAATCCGCAATGGTATAATTATTCAATCATGGATTTGCAGGCGCTGTTTGAAAAATATCTCACTCTCTCCTATCGGTATCTTAGTATCCGAAATCGGTCAGAAACAGAAATCAGAGAGTATCTCGGCAAAAAAAACGCTGCGCAGGAAATTATTGATAAAATCGTCACGAGTCTTAAGGAAAAAAAATTCCTCAATGACGAAGAATTCGCACGCTCGTTTGTTCTTAATCGTGCGCGGTTGAAACCTAAAGGTAAAACGCTTCTCATCCTAGAGCTACGGCAAAAGGGGATTGCAGAGGATCTTATAAAAAAAGTTTTAGATGAGGTGAGGGGAGAAATTCCAGATGAATTGTCGCAGGCAAAAAGTTTGATTATAAAAAAAATGCAGAAAATGGTTGGCATGCCAAAACAGGAGATTTATCAAAAGGTTGGTGGGTTTCTTGCTCGCCGCGGTTATAGCTGGGATGTTGTTAAAAAAGCAATTGATTTTTATCTATAGTAAAATCATCAATAAAGCCCTATAATGATTCTTTACCCTATGCAAGAACGCGGATTTACTCACGAAGTACAAAAACCTATAGAATCACTCGCGGAACAACAAAAAGCAGCTGCGAGAATCGACTTTTACTTGGGAATGCAGCACTACCTCAAGCATGTTGCTAAGGAACATGTTTCTAATCACGTCGACCTAAATAAAAAGCAAAAAAGAAATATGCGAAAAAATACGGTAAATGCTTTACTCGATTTATATTTAATAAAGGAGAATCAGCTTCCTGAAGAGCCATTTCGTGAATCATGGGGAGAAAAAGCTCACACATTTGAAAATTTACTTTCACCACATATACCCGTATTAGAGAGTCTTGAAAAACGTTATAGCGGCAAAGCAGACGAATATGATGCAGCAAAACGTGCAAGGGTTGCCATCCAGGCAACTTCCCGACTCAAAGGACTTTCTGAAGAACAACGTGAGCGACTACTTAATTATGCTGGCTATTCAGCAAAACAACAATTGGAAATCACAAAAAAGCTTACAAAATCGCTTAAAGCATCTTTAGCACTTGGCGGCTTCTCATATGCTTCAATAATAGCTGGTACCGCGCTAGAAAAAGCATCACCTCTGGTACATCTTGGGTCTATGAGTAATACTGGTACATTGCTAACTGTTTTATTTTCGTATGTGGCAAATTATGGTGCTACCTATTTGAATGCACGAACCAATCACAAATTGCTTGAAGACAAAAATGTGCAAAATTCGCCGAATTTTTTTGTAACCAGCCTTTATCTGCTTGCAAAAAAGGTTCTTCCTGAAATGCATGTTGGTTCTCGTAAAATAGATGTTCCACGTCTATCTACAAGGCTAGGAACGCTTGGTCCATTAGTTGCACAAGAACCCATAATTATTCCTTCTCTTTTTAATTCGCTGCTTGGTCCACAAGTTGCTGTTGCAAAAAATACCATAGGAGCCGCAATTAATTTAACAGAAGCTGTCGTTTTTAGGCGTTCAAAGACAGCTAAGAATTATTTAAAGTAGAATCAATACAACCAGTGTCTTGCATAAATTGAGATAACTGCGTATAATATTAATGTCGCAAAAGAGATTGTTTATGAAGAACAGACAACAAACCTTCATAGTAACAGCTTAAAGCTTTGAGAAAAGCTCTTCTTTTGTTCGAAATTTTATGGCAACATCACAACAAGATTTATTAGATTTAGAGAAAAAACTTATTGAACGGCAGGAAAAATTGGAAGCCAAGCAAGAAAGTCTTGAAAAAGAAAAAGTTGAGATTGAGAAGCATCGACTCGAGTATATTAAAAAACTCGAAGGAGTAACACATCTTACAACTGATGAAGCAAAAGCTCAACTCATCAAAGAAACTGAAAAAGATGCTGCAGCAATGATGGCAAAAATCATTCGCGAAAAAGAAGATGAAGCAAAAGCGACAGCGGACGTAAAGGCACAAGAGATTGTACTTGATAGTCTCAAGCATGGAGCACTTCAGTTTGTCCCCGAATATACTGTTTCAGTTGTCAAAGTCGCTGATGAAGAAATGAAAGGGCGCATCATTGGGAAAGAGGGGCGCAATATACGGGCATTTGAGCAAGCAACTGGTGTTGATGTTGATCTGGATGAGGAAGGGATTATTCGTTTGTCGTCTTTTGACCAAGTTCGCCGTGAAATAGCTCGAAGGTCCCTTGAGAAATTACTTAAGGATACCCGCGTTCAGCCGTTCCGCATTGAAGAAATTATCAACCAAACCCGTGAAGAAGTGGATAAAATTATGTTCCAAGAAGGCGAAAAACTTGCCAATGAAGTAAATGTCTACAGTTTGCCTGCCGATTTATATCCGCTTCTTGGAAGGATGAAATTCCGCACGTCGTATGGCCAGAATTTGCTCGTGCACACTCTTGAAGAGACGAAAATTGGTGTGCATATCGCACAGGAAATTGGCGCAAATGTCGATATTGTCAGGATTGGCTGTCTTTTCCATGACATTGGTAAAATTTTGGAAGGCGACGGAAGTCATGTGAAGTTGGGCGTTGAGCTTTTGAAACGGTACAATTTTCCCGAGCCGGTTGTTAATGCAGTCTGGGAACATCATGAAGATAAGCCATTTTCATCAGTTGAATCAGTAATTGTTCATATCGCCGATGCAATTTCTGCGTCACGGCCAGGTGCTCGTTATGAAGACCTTGAAAAATATGGTAAGCGTCTGACAGAGATGGAGCAAATAGCCAAAAATTATGAAGGAGTAGAAGATGCATACGCATTTGAAGCAGGAAGAGAACTTCGGGTCATTATTAATCCTGGTAAATTGGATGATGCACAAACAATTTTGTTATCTAAAAAAATTCAAGAAGAAGTGAGTAAATCAATGGCAATCCCGGGTGAGGTAAAAGTCACAGCAATTCGTGAATTCCGCGCAGTGTACCCTGAAACATCAGTTGTATAAATACCTCGATTTTTTTCGTTTTATTTTCCAATTTTGCACCTAAATGACATAGAAAGATTACTTGACAACGTGTTGTTTTCCTTGTATTGTTAATCTAATCGCATGATTTACTTTGTTCAATTTTTGCAAAGGGAGGTGATTTTTTTTGACTAAAAAAGATCTCATTGAAATTGTTGCAAAAAAAGCAAATCTCACCAATAAGGCGTCCCGCGATGCTGTCCAAATAACTCTCAATACTATCCGTGATTCACTCAAACGCGGAGAAAAAGTTGTATTGACAGGTTTTGGAACATTCAGCGTCAGAAGCAGACAACAGCGCGTCGGGCGTAATCCCAAGACAGGAGCAGCAATCACATTAGCGGCCCGCAAAGCACCTGGATTTACTGCCGGCAAAACTTTGAAAAAGGCAATTAGATAATTGCGTATAAAAGAAGAAAAAATTCCAATAGCTTACACCATTTATGATGTAGCTATTGGATAGTGACATTGACGCAACCTATACCACGATTTACATCTCCATCAAAGATAAGAAATTCTACCTGATATGTTCCGGCAGGTAATTTTAAATCTGACACATTCCAGATGTATTCTGCAGTCTGTGGTGTTTGTCCGTTACGGAGTTGAGGATCTTGTGCTGTTCCCGTGATTTGATCAACCGTTGGGCCAGTTTGTATATCTTGAGGAGGTATATTCGGTTGATAGTATGGCTGTGGAGCATTATTCATGACTCCTTTAAACAAATCAGGAAAATACGCAGCACCCCCTGCTTCCGCAGTATATGGAGCAACATACAGTGCAGGTTCGTAAAGGTAATTGTCCGGTGCTAAAGCGAGTTGGTTTCCCTTATTCACAATTTTTCCATTAGAATCAATCGTTTCTCCAGGAGCAATATAAGGAGGGTTTTCATCGGTTACCCATACTTTTATTTGTCCTGTTTGACCAACCGTTTGTCCTTGGGCAGGGTAATAACTTGTAAGAATGTATGGCTCTTCATTGATTCCTCCTGCGGTACAAAGAGAACTTTTTACGGGTGCTATTGTAGGGGTAACATACCCAAATGTTTGCAATTGAAGTGTATTATGGGTAGGATTTGGTGTTGGAGTGATGATATTAACTGTTGGCTCTGTTTGTGGAGGATTCGTTGACGGTATTCCGCCAACTGCGACATATCCAAGTACCATTAACAGCCCCACAACACCATAAACAAAAAAATTGCCAATAGATCCTTTTTGTATTTTTTTTGACGACAGCTTTTTCTTTTTACGAATTACGGCCATATATCCATATAAGATGATTTTTTTCTGCTTGTCAATGAGGATTACATATTGACAAGTATACCCAAAGCAATTAGGCTTAAATAAGTTGCTATGAAAAATAAGAATAAGAAGTATATTCTTTTATTTGCAGGTGTAGTCATCTTTGTTATTATTTTTGCAATTGTTGTGTTCTTTACTTCGGGCGGTAAAACAAACACAATCACTCCTTCTTCAGAATCAACGGGACAAAGCACACCAGCCAATAATATGCAGAATGGGACTTCTTCTTCTGTCACTCTGCCTCCTTTGGCATCAAATGCGTCTGATGCTGCGAAGCAATTCTACACCTACTATTTTTCTTCATCAACGAATCCTTTGGCGAATGGTGCCTATAAGAGCAATCCGTATATCTCTCAGATCTTTAAGAATATTATTGCAACGGCTTATGATAATGGCAATGTGCCTATCTTTTGTTCACAAGATAAAACGGCAAATGTCAGCATTAGTAGTGAACAACAGGTTCCTTATGGTAATGAAACTTTGACGGAAGTAATAATTAGTGAAGTATCTCCCCAGAAGAAAGATCTTGATGATGTTTTGTTAGAAAATACGACTGATAAATGGCAGATTGTGGATATCAATTGTATCCCGTAAGTAATAGTTCCGGGAAGAGAGTAAGCCAGATTTTGTTCGTGACCACAATTTATCTCATTGATGATATTTCCGTCATCATGCCCGCCTTTTTGGCGAGGTGCCCGCAAACTTTAGAACTTCGGTATGCACTTATTCGTTCTTCGACCCTTTGACAAGCTCAGGGCTCAGAACGAGCGTTCTGCTCGGCGGTTGCAGCAGGTAGGATTGCCCGTTTCATACTCATTCGTCTCTGTTGCTCTCATATAGTGTTACTTCACTACATGCTCCAAACTTCGTTTAATGAGATAAAAGCTTGGATACTGGCTATCACTAGCCGGAGATTTCCCTCCGTTCCTTGCATACTGCTGTCTGGACTTTCCTCTCCACTTCGTTAAAGCTTTGCGGAGTAGTGGTCCTTCTTCCCGGAATAGAAATAGTATACCCTATAGCAAATTTTAATGCAATATTAGAGCCATGTCCAAAAATAACTTGACCAAACTGACTAGTCTTTTTTGCAAGCTGCTGCGTTGCTGATTTCCTCAAGTATACGCCGTATACTATTGTCGATCAGCGCCTTGCATCTTACAAAAATCCTAAGTGATTTTGTTCAACTTATTTTCGGACAAGGCTCTAGAGGGGGAGTTCATTACCTGGACTTTGTGCAGCTGATGGTGCGTAGATTCGAATATTAATACACTTTACTCCTAAGTTTTCATTGCCGTCATGTGCTACAAATTCAATTTCATACTCGTTAGGAGTCAATCCAATATTTGCCACATTCCAAATAAATTCAACAGTATACCCTTTTTTTGGTAATGCATCTGTCGGCATTACGTCACTGTTAAAGGTGTTTTGCGGTGTTCCGTTATTAAAGTCGCCTCTGATAAAATCAGGATAATAAGGTTTTCCATTAGTTTCCACTGTATGAGGGAAAATATATAGTTGCGGCTCAAAGCGATATCCATCGGGTGCTGTTTGGTCCCTTTCTCCTGAGAGTTTAATAGCTCCTGAGCTTCTGCTCGCTTGTTCGTTTGGAGCAACATATGGTGGTTTATTATCAGTGACCCATAGACTAATTTGTCCAACGGTGCTAACAGCGGTTGATTGTGCTGGTGAATAGGCGATAAGAGCATCCGGATTTTTATTGTTGCCACCTTTTGTGCATAAATTGGCAATCGGTGGAGTAATTGTTACACCGTTGAAGTTATATAATTGCAGCTCTGATTGTGCCTTATTTGTTGTGTTTTTATTCAAGACTACTTCTGGTCCTGTAAGAGTAGGTGTTTGGCTCGGTGTCGGTCCTGAGGTAATATAAGCAAAACCAGTGATTGCGAGCATAATAAAAATAATGTAAAGTGCGCCAGTATTAATCCCCATATATATAATAGTGGCCTATTTTATAGTTTTTTTCAAGTTGGTTAGGGGATTTAAAATTTTATTATATTTGCTTCTTTATAGTTTTTGCCTTTTACCATTTTATATTTAGCATAGTCTTTAGTCATTTGAGAGTCATGTACTTCTTGAAAAATAGCTTCCATTTTATCTTGTAATCCATGTTCAAGTATAGTTCCATAAACGGCATATAAAATATCTGCCAATTCTTTTGCTACATTTTCAATATCACCTTTCTTTGCTCCTGCCAAATATTCTTGAACCTCATCATTCATTAACTGATATCGTAGTTTTATCCGGTCTTCAGAAATCGTTGTTGGAGACTTTGCAATTGGGCCTTTGAATTTTTTATGAAAGTCTTTGACTAGTGAGATTTGTTTTTTCATAATTCAATTTTTGTCTGCTTGGCAGAGCATGTGATATTCGCAATTTTTGCAAAGAATACTGTGACTGCAGGGAAAATCACTCGTTTGTATTGCTTCAACGATAGAAAGAATATCGGCTTTAGCTTTTTCGAGATCATCAGACGTTCTTATTGTCGACATTTTTTTATCTTCTTCAAGATAATACAGGCTTAATATGATGTCTTTTGGATCTCTTCCCAAAATATTGTTACTGTCTTTTATTTCCGTTGCAGCCAATGCATAAAATGATAACTGAAGATCTTCACGGACTTTTTTTTCTGTTGGAATATTTTTGCCGGTTTTATAATCAATAATTTCAATTTTGCCATCAGGCAATTGATCAATCCGGTCGATTCTTCCGCCGACTTTGAGTTTGCCCAGCCAAAAATTAAATGGTAGTTCGACTGCCAATGTATTAGGCGGTTTTTGTAGCGTTTCTTTTGCAAGTGAAAGGAGCAGCGTTTCTGCTTGGTGATAGGTTTGTTCTTCATGGGATTTGCTTGTGAAGCCCTGATTAATCCAATTTTTTTTCAAAATTTCTTGAATGATTTCAGGTTTTACAGATGGCTTCTGTTGTAACAAAAGGAAATAGTCGCGGAGTGCGCTGTGAACACTTGTTCCATAGCTCAGTGCCGCAGATGGTGGTGTGGGAAGATGCATTAAATATCTCAATTTATAATGCAAGGGACATGTTTGAAATGTTTGTAATTGTGAGTAAGAAATGTAGGTTATAGGTGTTAGGGTTTGGGGACTAGCTGTCTCAGTTTTTTTGTTTTCATTTTGGTTTTGGATGTTGCTGTTTAATACTTCAAGCAGTGAGAGTTGCTGCCCTAGTGGTTCAGCGGTTTGTTTTTTAACGATTGACTGAACGAAGGTTTCTCCAAGCGTCTCAATAACAAATGGCGAAATTTTCCTTTCTCTTTTGCCTTCATTATAAAAACGTGCTGCTGTTAAAAAGAGTTTGTCTTGCGCGCGAGTAATTGCGACATAGAAAAGTCTGCGTTCTTCTTGTAATCCTTCTTCTCCTTCGGGAAGGGTTTCTCTGATCAGATCCGTTGGCACGGGAATTTGTTCTTTCCGGTCACGAGATGGAAAACGCTGAGAAACCAAATTGACAACAAAAACTACAGGGAATTCCAGCCCTTTACTTGCATGGATTGTCAAAATATTCACTGCATTATTTCTCGTCCAATCAATTTCTGCAGCTTGTGGGCTTTCGCCAAGTTCCATTGCCAAATCAAGCCAATCCACAACCGCAAATACTGAAGCATCTGTATGATTTGAAGCAAAACTTTGGAGTTTCTCAAAAAATTTGGCAATATTTTGCGCTTCTTTTTCTGTTCGAGCAGATCCAGGATCGAGATAATATCCAAGCAGCCCTGAGTCTTCAAAGAAATAGTAAAGAATTTGTCCTGCTTCTTCTTTTGGTACTTTTTCCAAATGTTGTTTGATCATTGTGGTTATCCGTGTTACTTTTTCTTTGCCATCTTCTGTCAAAGAAGATAGATCTACTTGTTCCATTGCTTCAAACAGTGAAAAGTTGCTTTGTTTGGCAAAATTGAGAAGCGATGCGACATCTCGAGCTTGGAGAGCAAAAACTGACATTGTGATGATTCGATACAGTGATGACATATCGTCAAAGTTTGTCAAAACGTGCAAATAGGCAATAAGATCTTTTATTTCAGACTGCTGAAAAAGATGGCCGGGGCCTAAAAATTGGTACGGGATGTTAAGTCTTTCAAGTGCGCGCTGAAACGGCACTGAATGATCATTAGCACGTACCAGAATTGCAAAGTCATTATATGAACGACGTGTTTTTTTTACCTCTTCCAGGATAGCCTTTGCGACCATTTCCGCCTCCTCTTCGCCCCTGTTTGCATAAATAAATTTAATTTCGTCTCCTTTTATTTCCCGCATCGCGGCGAGTTTTTTATCAATTTTTTCTTTTACCTCAAGACGATCTGGATTGTTGTTTTGTATTAATTCGTATGCACCGTCGAGAATCGTTTGCGTTGAGCGGTAGTTTTTATTGAGCGTTACAATTTCTGCTTTTGGGAAGTGATCTCGAAATTGCATCATATTGGCAATTGCTGCACCACGCCAACGATAAATACTTTGATCATCATCTCCAACGACAGTAATATTCTGTCTATCTCCTGCAAGAAGAATTGCCATTTCATTTTGCGCGTAGTTGGTGTCCTGAAATTCGTCAACAAAGACATATTGAAATTGTTTCTGATACTGCTTAAGAACTGAGGGGCGTTCGCGGAAGAGTTTTAGCACATTACTGATAAGATCTGAGTAATCCATAACGCCTTCTTTTGCTTTCAAATTTTCATAGGTTTCAAAAGCGTGTGCAAGTTCCAGAGTTTTTTTTATTTCGTCGACATTAGGTTCTAGGTTATAGGTGCTAGGTGATAGTTCTTTTTGGTTTCGTATTTCGGATTTTTGATTTCGGATTTCCTCAGCAAACTTTAAATAGTGCTGAGGTGTTATGTCGTCATCTTTGAGGCGTGAGAAGTGGGTGAGCATTCCTTGGAGAAATTTTGTCGGATTTCCCAAAGGACGAAAGTAATCGAGATGAAAATCGAAAAGATGTTTCCTCAGAAAAAGAAGCGATTCAGCTTCTGTGAGTAAATCAAACCGGGGATTCAGTCCGATATTTATTGCTTCTTGTTTGAGAATTCTGTCACAAAAAGCATGGAAGGTTTCAATCCATAATGTCGTATAACCATAGGGAAGAATTTCATCGATACGGGTTTCCATTTCCTGTGCAGCTTTTTCAGTAAACGTAAGCGCGAGGATATTTGATGCAGGAATTTTCTCATCAATGATGAGATGTTCAATGCGTTTGGTGATAACGGTGGTTTTTCCTGTTCCTGCACCTGCGATAATCAATAATGGTCCACTACCATGAGTAACTGCTTGGAGTTGTTCTTTGTTTAGCTTTGAGAAATCGGGCATGGAGGTATTGTAACATAGGGAAGGGACTAGGGACTAGGCGCTAGGGTCTTTTTCTTGTACTGTACTTCCGAGTTGTTTGATTGTTGAGAGTTTTTGACCAAAACCGAGGAAGCTTTTGTTGACGTTCACATACTGATTGGAAGCGTTGCCAAGATGTTTGCCCAAGACATCCATTGAATCAGTTACTTTTTCGTAATCTATCTGAAGTCCATGTAACAGTCTGATAATTTCTCGCGACTGTTCTTCAATTTTTTTGCCTTCATACGATAACAGGATTGCCTGTAAATGCGCATAAAGGGTTGTTGGTGAGACAATATACACTCGTTGTTGTCTTGCATACTCAATAAGATCATCCATAGTAACAATTTCATAAAAGACCGATTCTGAGGGAACATACATCAAGGCAAAGTCCATCGTTCCTTCGTTTGGTAAAATATATTTTTTTGCAATTGCGTCAATATGTTTTTTAATATCTCTGGAGAAATCTTTTTTGAGAAGAGTGGCTTCTTCTTTTGTCTTTGCGTTAGATAATTTTTGAAAATTTTCCATGGGAAATTTTGCATCAATTGGTAAAATACCGGCATCTGTTTGGATTGCCGCATCGACTTTTTCACCAGAAGAGAATTCATACTGCAAATGAAAACTTTTTTTTGGAAAGATTTGCGTAATCAGATCTGTCAACACTTGCTCTCCGATGTTGCCGCGGAGTTTGGGACTTTTGAGAAAATCTTGCAGATCTTTCATACTACGACCAATCTCACTCATTTGTCCAACTTCACGTCCGACATCTCGTATCACTTCCGCTGCTTTATCGAGGCGTTCATTGAGTTGTTTGGAATTTTCTTGAAGTGTCCGTACCATCGTTGTGGAATTGGATTGCATTGATTCATTGAGTGTTCTGTTGGTTACCTCAAGGGATTGCTGCATTGTTCTGAGCCATTCGAGAAGCGTCTGGTCTGTTTCTTGTTTGGTAATTGTTGAGAGTTTTTTATTAAGAAAATAAAAGAGTAGTCCAAATCCAACAAGGATGATAGTGATGAAGATGAGCAGATCATTCATAGCGCTATTGTAGCATATTAGGTGCTAGGTGCTAGGTGCTAGGTGCTAGGTGCTAGGTGCTAGGTCAAGGTCAAGGTCTCATGCCTTCATATGCATAATAAGGTCCGTATTGTTCGATGCAAACATAGGGAGTGTTGTCGCGCATGTTGGCTGCGTGTTCGGGAGAATTTTTCCAGAGTTTGACGATTTCATGATAATCAGGTGCTTCTGCAATATTTTCTGTTGCGTGAGCCCACCAACTATACGGTAGGGTGTGGTTTTTGACTCTTTCATAAAATCCGTTGTGATTAAATCCATGTGAAATTTCCTGTGCACGTATTGCAGCAAACGCACACGTTTCATCACTTGCCTGAACAGGTGAAAGACCAAGTGATGTGCGATATTCATTAACACCGTTGAGAATATATGTAGAGATAATCGATAATTGTGGTGTTTGTATTGGTGGTGTGGGCTGTGAGGTTGGTAGTATGGTTGGAAAGAGCGTTGTCGGCGCGATGGTTATCTGTGTTTGTGCGGCAAGGACGTGTTGGTTAGATATACCAGAAGTATATGCAAGTATTGACTTTTCTAAAAAAGAAAAGAATGAGTTATTCTGTGTCTGATCTGCATTTGCTGTGCTGATTGGGAAGAATGTGAAAATGAATATGCTGAGGAAAATAACAGATACTATTCGGATCATATATTATCCAAATATAACAAAAAATTATTTGGTTTGCATGAGGAAAAATAACAGAAAATGTATCGATTTTATCCTACGGCCAGTTCATGTTGAGGTGTCGCAACTTGCCGATGAATTCTATTTGCATAATCTGAAAGCTTACTTAATCGGGGTTGCATATAGACAACATAGCCTCCTTTATCTTCAAATCGATTTATTTCAGGAGAATCTGGATTAATACTTCCTTTTGTCGCAATAAGCATAACAGCTGGACTTGCTTCAAAGATGTCTCCCAAAACACCATGAACGCGATCCAAAGTCCCCCTTCTAAGGAAGAGGTCCACCCTTTCTCCTCCATGTATTCTATTATGCGCTTTTACTTCACTTATTGTAGGCACTACTCCGTCTTTTGTATTAACAAGAGCAAAGTTATCAATTTCTCCATGATATGTCCCTCTTCTTTTATTGTGAATGGTTATTCCGCCGCCACCTTCTCTTATAAAAGTGTATCCTCTGAAATGCCAGGTATTTTTAGGAGCGGTTTCTATGAGACCTTTAAGTCCATTTGCTTCAGCTATTTCCTCCCAAGCATGATCCACATGAGTTTCAGCAACATCTCCAAGCAGCTGGCCTGGGTACATTTGTGATGGGTCCCACCGCAGATTCTTCACTATGGAGGGGAAATCCGCTGGTCGCTGTGCTAATTCCTCTGCGATAGTATCATGCACAGGAGTTCTCGCATAAGGTACTGCACTAGTTGTGACAACAGTTCCTCTCATTTGTCTTAGCGGCCAAGTCTTTTCATCGCTTTCAGTAGTCCATACACTTCTTTGAGGGGGTGTTGCAGGGGTTAAGTGAGCTTCTCTTTCCCGTTGACGAAATTCTTGTAATCTGCGTGCAAAAAGTAGAGGAGTTACTTGGACTCCTTTAGAAGGTTCAATATCTGCATTTGGTACAACTGTTAAATCCGCACGAGATGCAGCATTCTCACTAGTATAAGGTCCGCCACAGACCTCTTGCAACGCCATTGCAAATTTATTGTAGTGCTATGGGATTATTTCCACAAGAAGTAGTTTAAAAATACAATTCCGGGTCAGCGGTAATATCTTTCCAGGGCATTGGATTGAAATTGAAATATGCTGCTGAGGCAATCATTGCTCCATTGTCTGTGCAAAGTGATTTCTCAGGGAAAAAGAGTTGAGTCTCGGGAAGTGTTTGTTTTATATTTTCTTCAAATTGCTCTTGAAGTAATTGATTTGCTGATACGCCTCCTGAAAGAAGGATTGATTTTACCTTATATTCTTGTGCGGCTTTGAGTGTTTTTCGTACCAGTACTGTAACAATTGCCAGCTGTAATGATGCGCATAAATCATAAACAGTTTGTTTTTCTTTTGTTGAAAGTTTGTTTTCAAGAATAATTTGTTGCCAGCCAATCGTTTTATCGCTTGTTCTGAGAATCGGAAAATGTTCTCTCGTGGCATTAAGAAAAGCAGTCTTAAGTCCTGAAAAAGAAAAGCCATAATCATGACTTCCAAGCATTGGTCTTGGGAAAGCAAACGCTTTGGGATTGCCCTTTTCTGCAAGCTGTGAAATTTTGGGTCCGCCTGGATACGGATATCCAAGAAGTCTAGCGGATTTATCAAAACATTCCCCTGCAGCATCGTCGCGGGTACCGCCTAAGAGTTTGAAATCACCATGGTTTTTCATTAATAAAAGATCTGTATGTCCGCCGGAAACGACGAGGGCAAGAAGAGGGAAAGTAGGGACTAGGGAATAGGGATCAGGGACTAGACTTGTATTTTGATTTTTCCTGTTTCCTGTTCCCTGTTCCCTTGTTTCGCGAATAAAATTCGCGTAGATGTGTCCTACCATGTGATTTACCGGAATAATCGGTTTGTTCAAGACAAAAGCGAGCGTTTTTGCTGTTTCGACTCCCACAAGGAGAGATCCGATAAGTCCAGGACCATACGTGACAGCGATGGCATCAATTTGTTTTAGAGTATCAAAAGTATCAGGAGTATCAAGAGCTTTTTTAAGAGTTGGGAGGATATATTTGATTTGTTCTCTCGCTGCTTGTTCGGGGATGATGCCGCCTGTTTTTGCATGAAGAGCAAGCGATGTGGCAAGAACATTTGTTTTTAATTCCACATGATCCGTTTTCCCTTCAACGATTGCAATTGCGGTCTCATCACAGCTTGTTTCAATTCCCAAAATTGTCATAAGCTATTATATCATTCGAGGAAGATACTTTATTTTGAGAGGGATACGCTGACAGTGTCGCCTTTTTTGAAGCCATATGCTTTTGAAAGACCTGCATTTATTTCCAATACCTGATTTGCTGGAGCAACAGGCGTGTAAATGGGAAGTTTGGCGTTGCTATTTTTGGGTTGAGGGACGTTTTGGAAAATATCAACGATTTTATTATTGTTAATAAAAATCATATCAAGAGGGAATTTCATATCATTCATCCAAAAAGGATACGGTTCGGCTGTTTTAAAAATAAAAAGCATCCCTTGGTTTTGCGGCAGGGAAGCCCTCCCTGATAATCCCTGTTGCAGTTGTGCAGATGTTGTTGCTGTTTCTGTAGAAAAGGTATGCTTATCAATTGTCACTTTTGATTTCGGCAGAGATGTATTATTGAGTTGAAACACGATAATACCGCTGAAAATAAGAAGAATTATGATAAAACCGATGATAATTTTATTAAGACTCATACAAAAAAGCGTTCAGTTTATATTTTTATTTTACTACAATTCATTTAATAATTTAATTAGTTTGGTTGTTGATTTATCAGTTATTGGCATTGTGACATCAGCAACTTTCGCTTCTACCATTTGTGCTTGGCGTTCTTTATGCTTTCTGTTTACATCACCTTCTGTTGTTGCGATTATAGCAGGTTTTAGAGTAATTACCAGATTGTCGTATGCATTATTATTCATCTGCGGATCTAATAGTACGACATAATCAACAACTGCAAGGGCGGCAAGTATTTGTGCACGGTCATTCTGTGTGTTGATGGGGCGTTTTGGTCCTTTGATTGCGGTGATTGTTTCGTCTGACTCAAGAAGTATTATCAGTGTATCGCCATATTTTTTAGCAGATTCAAGAAAGACAATATGTCCGATATGAAGAAGATCAAAACAACCGCCAGCAAGAACTATCTGTTTATTCTGTTCATGAAGTTTGGTTGAAATTTGAGCAATTTCTTTAGTTGTTAGAATTTTATTCATAGTTCGGCCTTTAAGTTTTAGTGCCTCTCAAGTATACTGCCTGCCAGGGTTTGTAATCTGAAGTGAATTTATCATAATAAAGTACTTTGCCATTTTTTGTTACGGTCCTTGTGAAGTAGACATCAGCGCCATTTGCCGAAAAATCGACTTGCTTTATTTGTCCTGCAGGAAGCGTTGGGTCATCTTGATATAAAGCCGGTGGAGCAGGTGTTGTTGAAGTAACAACCGGTGTTGAAATACTTGAAATTCGTCCGTCTTTGGTACCATACAATGAAAATGTGAGTCTGTCTTCGCTAAGATCCAGTGCTGTTTGGATTAACAGCGCATGCCCTGTGTCGTTTTTGAATTTCAAGTCAACAGTGGGTGAATAAATTGCCGCATCAATTCCAGGGCCTGAGTCTTCTTCATAATATCCTACACGGTATGCGTGTTGATTTCTCTCAATAATTGGCAGACCGGCATTCAGTGCTGCGCGAAACATCGTTGTTGAAACTTGGCATACCCCGCCGCCGTCACCTAAAACAGTATGACCGTTGTCAATAACATAGGCTTGTCTGTATCCCGTAAGTGTTGAGATATCTCCGACTGTTTGGTCGAAGGAAAAGACTTCTCCTGGTTTTATGATAACGCCGTTGAGTTTTTCAGCAGCCAAAGAAATATTATAAATTCTATCTGCACTAGAACCGAGGAAAATCGATGTTCCCTGTGCAACTTCTTCTTTGAGCCCCAGCTTATTTGCTTCGTCAGTTGCATTTGTGGCGTAAATTGTTTTTACCGGCATTGCCAAGGCTAATTTTTCTGATTGGTTGCTCAATACGGAACTTTTCAGATAATCAACAATTTCATTTTTCAACGTTTCTTCATCAAGTGATTTTCCATTAGCACCAAGTTGGAAAGTAACGGCTCTACCATTTTGAAAATTGAAAAGCGGTTCAGTCGGTTTGACATCAATTTGCTTTGCGAGAGATGAAATTAGTTTGTCGAGCTTCTGTTCTGAATAATGGTAAGATGCAGGGAAGTCAAGAGTATTCATATACGCTTGCAAAAGAAGGCTCATGTTCGTGAGGGTATTGTTGCTTGACCTTCCTACAGTCATTGCTTGTGTCGCGAGAAGATTGCTGTCATAGCCAAAACCGATCTCTTTTGCCGAAATTGTTGCAACCACTTTATCATCGTCATCATGCAATGTGATCAGTGTTTTTTGTATGAATTTATTTTTATTATCAAAATATTCCTGTACGTTTTTTGGATTTTTCCCACTGAAATCAACGCCATTGACCAAAACTCCATCATAGATCCGGTCAGTATGAGTATTTTTATAAAAGAGATAAAGGAAGCTTACAAAAAAAAGTAACCCGAGAAACGCGCCAAGCGAAAACCACAGAAGTGTCTTGCCTACCAATTTGGCATGAGCTTTACCCCATTTGTGTTTGAGAAGCTTTTTGAGATTTTTTGTAATGACGCTATAATGAGGTAGGATTGCCATGCGCTCCTTTGATATTTATACTATAAGAATAATACCATATTATGGGTGAAAATGTTCTCTTTAATCAGCCTGGACAAAATGATCAACCTGCTCCTCAAGAAGGATCTGTCCCGCAGGATGCGGGTACACCTGATACAACTGCTCAGCCAACCGATGCTCAAACGGAGGGGGTTGAAGCTGAAGAATCAACCGGTGAGGAAACTGCGCCACCAGCTGGATTTCTGGGAGGCGGCTTATTTAAAAAATTACTCATCGGGATTGGGGTCATTGTCATTATCAGTATTATTATTGTTCTTTTACTGCCCAAAGGAGGTCAGTCACAAAAACCCGTTACCTTGCAGTGGTGGGGCTTGTGGGAAGACGCGAGTACTATGCAGCCGTTAATTCAAGGATTTGAGAGAACGCATCCGAATATTACAGTTTCATATACTAAAGATGCCCCTGGGCAATATGAACAGCAGTTGACAACAAGAATTCAAAATGGCAACGGTCCTGATATTTTTTTGTATCACAATACGTGGATGCCAATGTTGGTTGGAGATTTGTCTCCTTTGCCATCAAGTGTTATCTCTCCTGATGAATTCAAACAGACATTTTATCCAGTAATGCAGCAGGATTTGACGCAAAATGGTGCGATTTACGGTATCCCGATGGAAGCAGATACGTTAGCACTCTTTGTTAATCCACAGCTCTTTGAAGATGCAGGTGTTCAAGTCCCAACAACATGGGATGATTTTGTAAAAGCTGCTCAGCAAGTGACTGTTAAAGATCAAACAAGTGGAAAAATTAAAACATCGGGAGCTGCTCTTGGCACCTATAATAATATAAATCACGCGTCCGATATTGTTTCATTACTTTTTCTTCAGCAAGGTGTGCAGATGAATAATTTTACTGCAGGTGCACAAAATGAGGCTGACGCATTGCAATTTTATACATCATTTGGGACTGGGTCAAATGCTATATGGAACGACAATCTTGATAATTCGCTGCTAGCGTTTAGTAAAGGGAATCTCGCGATGTATTTCGGATTCTCATGGGACATTTTTCAAATTCATCAGCTTAGCCCAAATTTGCAATTTAAGATTTATCCGGTTCCTTCTAATCAAGGGGTAAAGACAACCGTCGCTAGCTATTGGGTGAACGGCGTTTCTTCGAAAAGTCCAAATCAAACAGCGGCAATGGAATTTATGCAATATTTGGCTCAAAAGTCTACTGCACAGGAATTTTATTCAGATACAGCAAAAATTCGCTCTTTTGGCGAACCCTATGCCCGAAAAGATTTACAACAAAGCCTTGCAGGGAATCAATTAGTGTATCCTTTCGTGAGTCAGTTAGATAACGCCTCATCGTCATATTTTGCAAGTGACACAAATGACGGTGCGACAGGGATTAATACTGAAATGAATACCTATTTGCAAGCGGCAATAAATAATATAGTTGCTGGGAGTTCACCTAATACTGAAGTTTCAACTCTTGATAACGGAGTAGCACAAGTATTGCAGACATATGGTCAACAGTAAGAGAGATTTGCCTTTTACTCCTGCCGAAAAAGCAATTATCACAACAATTCTTTATAGCGATATTTTTTCTTTTCCTCTTACCAGAGATGAGTTGTGGAAGTTTTTACTGAGCGAAAGAAAAATTACGCAAGCAGCATTTGATTCCGGTTTAAAAAGATTACAGCAGGTTGTTTGCATAGATGGTTATTACTGTTTAAAAAACCGCGAAAGAATTATCGTTCGTAGGCAAAAAAATATTGCTGAGTCGGCATATAAAATGGAAAGAGCACATGATGTTGTCAAAAAATTATCAGCGATTCCATCAATTTTGTTTATTGGTGTGAGTGGAGGATTGGCAGCTGGTGATGCAGAAAAAAAAGACGATATTGATTTGGTTGTCATTACAAAAAAAAATACTCTTTTTACAACCCGTTTTTTAGTTTTATGTATTTTGCAAAGATTGGGAATACGCAGGAAACGCAATCAAAAGAACGCTGCCGATAGAATCTGTGTTAATTTACTTTTTGATGAAACTGCGATTGGATGGTTTGGTCAGCAAATTGATGTTTATACCGCTCGTGAAATTGCTCAAATCGTTCCGCTTTTTGAAAGAGATGATATGTATCAGCGTTTTTTAGAGGCAAATAGTTGGATACGGCAATTTTTTCCTAATGTATTGCAAAAAGTATCATTTCGAAAAAAACAAAAATTTAAAGAGGCGCTCTTTTATAGGATTTTTCTAAATTCATTTACAGAAGCTGCATTGTATATCTTACAGACGCAATGGATGAAGAGACATAAAACAAAAGAAGTGGTTACAAAGCATCTTTTGGCGTTCCATCCAAATGATTATAGGATTTTTATACTTAAGAAATTAAGGCTAAAAATGCGACAATTCGGTTTATTGACAAAGTTTTGAATATTCTTTATACTGGCACAGACTTACGAAGTAGAAGGTCTCGTCAAGAATATAGTAATGAAACTGACGAGCCCTTTTTTTAAATAAGCAATAAGCATAAATTAAGAAATTACCAGTAATCTTGCTTTATGAATAACAAAAAAATTTATCTTACCAAAAAAGGATTTGAAGATCTTCAAAAAGAGTATGACGATCTGGTCAGCAAACGACGGCCGGAAATTGTCGAGCGACTTTCTGCAGCTCGCGAAATGGGAGATCTTTCAGAAAATGCGGAATATACCGCTGCGCGAGAAGAACTTTCCTTTATTGATGGAAGAATTGAAGAGCTGGAAGAATTGTTAAAACAGGCAGAATTAATCAGTGACGATAATCATAAAACACACTCAGTGGATTTGGGATCACAAGTTATTGTTAAAATCGGTGATAAACAGGAAACATTTACTGTTGTTGGTGAATGGGAAGCAGATCCTGTTGAAAAGAAAATTTCTCACGAATCGCCTCTTGGCAAAGCATTGATTGGAAAAGCCGTGGGAGATGAAATTGAAGTTGAAGCGCCCGCGGGAAAAATGTCCTACAAAATCATCTCCATAAGTTAAGTTTATCTTATTTATTCACATGCACGATACAAAAATAGGGATTATTGTACGGATTGATTTGGAAGTATGGCAGAAATTAAATGTTACTGCATTTTTATCGTCCGGTCTTGCGTTTGATGCCCTGGAAAGTAAAGGCGAGCAATATGTTGATGGTTCGGATAATCGCTACTTGCCAATTTTTAATCAGCCGGTATTTGTTTACGGGGCAACTTCTGAACAATTGCAGCGCACCAGAACTCGAGCATTGAGCCGCGAAGTTCCAATAGCTCTTTATACCAAAGAAATGTTCTCAACTGGTGATGATGTAGCGAATAGAGCCGTTGTCAAAGCGGTAAAAGCAGAAGATCTCGATATTGTCGGTCTTGCACTCCGAGCTGATAAAAAGACATTTGATAAGATTGTGAATGGTTTGAAATTACATTCATAAATTGCTTTCAATTCTTGACCCGTCTATCCTGAACCTTTATAATCCTAGTTATTGTCATGGATGTATCGATTGAAAAAATAAAAAAATATGTGCGGGCGGCAAACTATCTGACTGTCACGCAAATTTATCTTCAAGACAATTATCTCCTCAAGCGATCTCTAAAATCAGAAGACATTAAACCCAAGCTTTTCGGTCATTGGGGGACTTGTCCTGGTATCAATTTTGTCTACGGCAATCTTAATTATCTTGTGAAGAAACATCAGCAATCTGCTGTTTTTGTTCTTGGTCCAGGGCATGGCATGCCGGGTTTGCAATCCAATCTTTTTCTTGAAGGGACTCTGAAGAAATATTATCCGCAAGCAACTCTTGATGAAAAAGGTATTGGCTATGTTTCAAAAATGTTTGCATGGCCGTATGGATTTTCAAGTCACGCCAGTCCAGAGACACCAGGTCTGATTCTTGAAGGAGGAGAGCTGGGATATAGTTTGGCCAGTGCATATGGGGCAGTCCTTGATAATCCTGATTTGCTTGCTGTTTGTATGATTGGTGATGGTGAGGCAGAGACTGGTGCGATTGCAACGGGTTGGCATATCAATAAATTGGTTGATCCAGCAACGAGTGGAGCAGTATTGCCGATTTTGCATGTGAATGGATCTAAGATTTCTGGCCCGACTGTTTTTGGTCGTATGTCAGATCGTGAGTTGCAAGAATTATTCAGCGGATATGGATATGAGCCATTTTTTGTTCAGGGACCAGATATCTATGAAAATATGTTTGAAACACTTGAGACGTGCTATCAAAGGATTGAAGATATCCAAAAACGTGCACGAAAAGGTGAAATTTTTACTCCAAAATTTCCGATGATCATTTTTAAATCTCTCAAAGGATGGACAACTATTAAAGAAATTCACGGGCAAAAGGTTGAAGGAACAATTCTTGCTCATCAAGTGGTGATGCCAGGGGTCCGCGGAGATGATCAAGAACTTAAGGCACTTGAAGGATGGCTCAAGTCGTATAAGTTTGATGAACTCTTTGATGCGAAAAAAGGATTATCAAAAGATATTTTGGATATTCTGCCGTCTGACAAATTACTAATCGGAGACAATCCTCATATGTTTGGTAAACCGTATAAGTCCTTGGTTTTGCCAGAGAGTAACAAGCTTGCAAAAAAAGTTGGCATGCCCGGCGAAATTCAATCTAACGCCATGCGTATGGCAGGAACTTATTTGCGCTATGCGTTCCGACTAAACAAAAAATCGCGGAATTTGCGTTTATTATCTCCTGATGAAACATACTCCAATCGTCTTGATGAAGTTTTTCAAGAAACATCGCGCGGCTGGGTGTGGCCGATTGAGAAAGATGACAAGGATATTACCCGTGATGGACGGGTGATGGAAATGCTTTCTGAACATAACATGCATGGACTTGCGCAAGGATATGTGTTGACGGGACGGCATGCTGTTTTTACGACCTATGAAGCGTTTGCTCAGATTTTTTCAAGCATGGCGCATATGTATCAGAAGTTTCTTAAATGGACACGCAGCACTTCCTGGCGTCACGATATTCCTTCAATGAATTATTTGCTCACATCAACTGCATGGCGACAAGAACACAATGGTTATTCGCATCAAAATCCATCGTTTGTTTCTGGAATGCTTGAAAAGCACAATGATTTCATCAAAGCTTATTTCCCAGTCGATGATAACAGTATGCTTGCGGTGATGGAAGAAATTATGGCGTCAAAAAATCAAATGAATATTGTTACGGCTGGAAAAACACCAGAGCCGCGGTGGTTGACATACGAACAAGCAAAAGAGACATTGAAGAATGGGTTGCTTACTTGGGATTTTGCGAGTGATGAAAATCCACACATTATTTTTGTTGGAATCGGCGATTATATGACCAAAGAAGTTCTTGCCGCAATTGAACAACTGAGAAAAGATGCTCCTGAAATTAGAATTCGTTTTGTAAATATCTGCAGACTGCAGGCAGCATGTTCCTGTGAAGACGCAAATCATCCTCAGATTCCTGATGCTGAGAAATATTTCACTATTGATAAGCCAGTAATTGTCAATTTTCATGGCTATCCTGAAACGATGCAGGCGATGCTTTTCCATGTGAAGAATCCTGAAAGGTTCTCCATCCATGGATATGTTGAAGAAGGAGGCACGACAACGCCGTTTGACATGCAAGTTCGCAACAGAACAGATCGGTATCATCTTGCAGAAGAAGTTATTGTAAAAATGGCAGAGCAAGGGGTTGTTGCAAAAGAAAAAGCGGAAAAGTTGGAAGAAAAATACGAAAAATTTTTGGGAGAACATTATGAATATGTTGTCGCTCATGGCGCAGATCCTGCGGATATTGAGCGGTGGCAGTGGGCAGGTAAATTGCCAAAGGCAACAACCGTCGCGGAAATTAAGCATGCTGATATTCTTAAGAATTCCAGAACGATTGCATTTATTGGTTTGTCTGCTGATCCCAAACGTCATAGCAATATTGTTGCAAAAACATTTCAAGAAAAAGGATATCGGATTATTCCAGTAAATCCAAATGTGTCAGAAGTACTCGGTGAGAAATCTTACAAGAGTTTGTCTGATATCTCCAAAGATGTTCGGATTGATATTGTCGATATTTTCCGAAAGAAAAATGAAGTGGTCGCGCATATGGCAGAAATTGTGGAACGTGGCGGCATCAATACTGTTTGGTTGGCAGAGGGAGTACAGAGCCGTGAAGCAGAAGATTTCGCTGAAGATTATGGTTTAACATTGGTTGCAAATTTTTGTATTCTCGAAGCATATAAACAGATAAAAAATTAGAGTTTTTTGAGAACTGTTTCCAATTGGGTGACATCAGAAATAATATATTTTACTCCCATTTCTTCCGCTGCTTTTCTCTTTAAATGTCCTGTGAGAACTACAATTGGTGTTACATGTGCGTTATATGCCATTTGGACGTCGGTATGTGCATCTCCAACAAAAACTGTTTCTTTTGGTTTAATGTTTTGTTTCGACATAATGAGCTCAAGCATATGAGGATGCGGCTTGGTCATTTCCGGATCTTCAATATCATGAGAGCTAACTATTTGAGAAAACACGTCAGGAAAATTAAAGTGTGGGAAAATATGTTTGTTTAACATTTCATGCCGATTTCCTGTAGCAATGGCAAGAATATATTTTTGATGCAAGCGTTTTAATAACTCTATAGTTCCTGGCAACACTTTTAATTCATTTACAAAAGCACCCTCCCAAAAGGCTTTATCATAAGCTTCATATGCGTTATCTACGAGTTGGAGATGTTCTTTGAGTAATTCTTTAAGAACTTCCCGAAAAGGTTTACTCCATTTTGAAAGTATTCGTTTATGTTCTTCGTCAGGTGATAGTTGCACATTAACAGCATCTAATGCTTTATGATAGCAAGCAAAATATCCTTCTTTTGATCCAAGAGTAAATACATCATCCCAATCAAAAATAATCAGTTTAATCATAATTATTTATTATTATACCAATCAATAATTGCTTCTCTATGTTTATATGCAATATTTTCAGGTAGATTATCGGGTGAAAAATATTCCCAGTTTGTATCTTCATTATTTAATCTAATTTCCTCATCTGTTGTTCCTGCAAAAATTATATCAAGATGCATGCCTCGAGAATCGTTATCGATAAGATATGTTCCGATTATTTTTTCAAGTTTTATTTCAACGTTTATTTCTTCTTTTGCTTCACGTCTTATTGCTTCTTCCGCAGTTTCACGATAGCTTGTAAAGCCACCAGGCAAAACCCAATAGTTTTTAAACGGTTCGTTTGCCCGTTGTATTAGTAAGACTTTTCCGTTTTTATGAAAAATAATGCTGACGACGGGTTTGGATTTATTCCAGAAAATAAAATGACAATTTGCGCAGACTTTGACTTTTTCTTTATTAATAGTTTCGGAATGCAGATTTTGCCCACAGTGAGGGCAAAATTTATAAAGTTCATATTCATTTGGAGGCTTTGGCATATAAGTATTATAGTAATTTACTTTTTTAAAATCTATGGTATACTACTACGCAAATGATAAAAACAGAAATGCCTTATGTAAGAACACTTGAAATGAGCGGAGCCGAAGCATTCCGTAATATAATCGGAGGTCCCGCTGGTGAAGCGAGGTTATACACGATCGTTGAGATGCCAGGAGTAGAGGAATCTCACGATTCTTCAATGGTTGGGAGAATTAATGGCGTGAGTTTTTCTTTAAGAGATGGTTCTGAGCCAGGTTTAGATATAGTTAGGGCAAGAGTTACCTCTAGTACAGGTACAAGCAGATTTGGACCTGTTAGAATGCCGCTGCCAAGAGTCGATGACACAGTCACTCTCACTACAGCTCGAGAACATGAAAACCCTGTGAATGTTGCGGCAGGAGATGCGGATATTTATACTTGGGCAAGGACATCGAAACGTGGAATCCATAAGTCTTTTGCTTTAACCCTTTTTCCCTTAGTCCAATCTGGGAAATAACTCTTTCTCTTGCAAACTTCGTATTTGAATGCTACTATCGTAATGTTCTATGGATCAGCCGAAGATTATCAAAAAAGATCTAAAGAAATTAAAACCCGCACCGAATCTCCTCGACTACGACAAAACCTACAAAGAATTCACCTGGGAAAAAGCAGAGAAAGAGTTTGTCACCCTGTTTGATGACGGTACACTCAATATCGCTTACAATTGCATAGATCGGCACGCAGAAGGGAAAAATAAAGACAAAACAGCATTATTATTTAATGGCGCAAATGGCGAAAATGAGCAATATACATTTTCTGATTTAAAAAAATTAACCAATAAATTTGCCAATGTTCTTGTTGCCAATGATATAAAGAAAGGTGACCGCGTCTTTATTTTTCTTCCCCCAATTCCTGAAAGATATGTTGCTTTTCTAGGGATTCTTAAAATGGGAGCAATTGCAGGGACATTATTCTCTGCATTTCAAGAAATGGCACTTTTGGATCGGTTGAAAGATAGCGGTGCAAAAGTAGTTATTACCAATTCCACACTTCTTCCGCGGCTTGAAAAAGTATGGAAAGATCTTCCCGATCTTGAAAAAGTGATTCTCGTTGACCGTGGATCAGATGAGATACCGAAAGGTAAAAAGTATGTTTCATTTGATGAAGAAATGGAAAAAGCGCCTGATAAATTTGCAGTCGTTCATATGAAAAAAGATGATTATTCGTACATGTTGTATACATCCGGAACGACAGGAAAGCCCAAAGGAGTAGTCCACGCGCATTATGATATTCTGCAGGCAATGGTGACGACTAAATATTCACTTGATTTGCAGGATGATGATATTTACTGGTGTACAGCGGATTTGGGTTGGGTGACGGGTGTTGTTTATGGAGTTCTCGGCCCGTGGGGTTTGGGAGTTACTCAGGTACTTTTTGAAGGAAGATTTAGTCCTGAAAGTTGGTATACGGTTTTACAGGATAATAACGTAACTGTTTGGTATTCTGCGCCGACTGCAATCAGAATGCTCATGGGTTCCGATGTCCAGCCGAAGTCGTTTAATTTTAAATCACTGAGGCATCTATGCAGTGTTGGAGAGCCGTTAAATCCCGAAGCGATTTGGTGGGCACTTGAAAAGTTTGGTTTGCCTTTCCATGACACGTGGTGGCAGACAGAACAGGGTGCAATAACGATTCCCAACTATCCTTCAATGGATATCAAACCAGGCTCTATGGGGAAACCGCTTCCGGGGATTGTTGCTGCGATTGTTGATGATGAAGGCCGCGAATTGGGAGATGAACAAGAAGGGAATTTGGCGCTTCTTGCATCAACCGTATCATCTCTCATGAAGACGATTTGGAAAAATGAAGAAAAGTTTAACTCCTATTTCATGGGCAAGTGGTATATCTCGGGTGATCGTGCAATGCGGGATAAAGATGGCTATTATTGGTTTATCGGACGTGCAGATGATGTCATCAATACTTCGGGGGAGCGGGTCGGACCATTTGAAGTTGAAAGCGCGCTTGTTGAATATCCTGGTGTTGTTGAAGCAGGAGTTATTGGAAAACCTGATATGCTCCGAGGAGAAATTATCAAAGCATTTGTTGTGGTAAAAGATGGTGTTGAGAAAGATGATGTATTGAAAGAAAAATTACAAGCACACGTTAAAAAACATTTGGCGGGTCATGCATTTCCGAGAGAAATTGAATTTATTGATCATTTGCCAAAAACAAGATCAGGCAAAATTATGCGAAGAATCCTCAAAGCCAAAGAACTCGGTCTCCCAATCGGCGATACCTCAACGCTTGAGGATTATTAATCTATGATGAAAGATATTACTGCTATTTTAATTTGGTCTGAAGATTATCGCGCATTGGCGGATTGGTATAAAGAAAAACTCGATCTAAAAGTTTTAGAAGAATTAAATCATCCGGAAGACACAGGCGTATTGTTTGTCGTCGGAAATATGCGATTGTGGATCGGGCAACATTCCAAAGTGAAAGGAAAGAATAAAGACGGCCATAGACATATGTTCAATTTTGCTGTCGATTCTGTTTCAGAAACATATAAACAATTGGAAGCAAGAGGCGTTAAATTCCTTGCAAAACCTTTCAAAGCACCGACTATGGATCGCTATTTTGCAACATTTTACGATCTTGATAATAACCTCGTCCAACTGATTGGTGGAAAGTAATTTTTTCTTTTTCCGTTGCTTCTTAGTAAAAAATTCTTTACAATAAACGTCATCTATGCAAGTATATAAAGATTTTGATCTTTCTCAGGTGTTATGGTTCCGAATCGGTGGAAAGGCAGAATATTTTCTCCAATGCGAAAGTCGAGAAGATGTCATCAAGGCGCTTGATTTCGTTGAAGAACATCACCCAAAAAGAGTCTTCGTTTGCGCTCAGGGATCAAATCTTATTTTCACTGATGACTATTTTGAGGGTGTGGTTATTCACCTTACTGCGGGCAAGAAACCTCAGATAAGTTTTTCTGGAACTACTGCAACAGCATTTGCAGGTGAAACACTGGATTCTCTGATTCAGCTTTCTTTTAATAATCAACTGCATGGCCTTGAGTGGGCGGGAGGACTTCCTGGGACTGTTGGCGCGGGAGTTCGCGGCAATGTCGGCGCTTTTGGTGGTGAAATAAAGGACAATTTGTTTGCTTCCGAAGTGTTGGAATTTGATGATAAAAATATTGATGTGCTGGAGATGAAAAACGAAGATTTTCATTTTTCCTACAGACACAGTATTGTGAAAGAAAAGAAAAATATGATTATCACTTTCGCGCAATTTCAACTAGAACCTGCTGACAGAGAACAACTTGTAAAAGCAAGAAGTGTATATGCTGGAAATAAAGAGTACCGCAAAACGCATCATCCACTTGAGTTTCCTAATTGCGGGTCAGTTTTCAAAAATATCAAAAAGCCTGAAGAGGTTTCAAAGATAGTAACGGTTTGGCCGGATATACGAAGTTTGGTAAAAGAAAAATGGCACGGCAAAGTATCGATGGGGTATGTGATAAATCGTCTCGGTTTTAGCGGCTATACTATTGGCAGGGCAAAAGTGAGTGAAAAACATGCAAATTTTATCAACAATCTAGGCGGAGCAACAGCGCAGGATGTCCTCACCATTATCAAACGCATCCAGGAAATGACGTTAGAAACCTTTTCTGTCACGCCCGAAGTGGAAGTTGAAATTGTGAAATAATTTTGTTAGAATGTTTTTATTGCTATGACAACAGTTTCACTTATAGTAAAGAAGACCAAGAAAACTCTCTCCTGAGGGAATCTCTTTGCGTTTTCAAAAGAGCACCCCTCACATGAGGGGTTTTTTATTGTCAAAAATGAAAAAAACAGTACCATTTACAAAAGCAAAAATTAAAACAATTATAAAGGAGCATCCGACGCCGTTTCATATCTATGATGAAAAGGCGATACGGAAAAACGCGAAAAAACTTCTGAAAACTTTTTCGTGGAATAAAGGGTTCAAAGAATATTTTGCTGTAAAAGTATTACCTAATCCACATATTTTACAAATTATGAAGGAAGAAGGATTTGGTGTCGATTGTAGTTCTCTCTCTGAACTTGTACTTGCAGAAAAAGTGGGTTTCAAAGGCGAAGATATCATGTTCACTTCTAATGTCACCACTATTCAGGAATATCAAAAAGCATATGAACTTGGAGCAATCATTAATCTCGATGATATTAGCCATATTCCCTTTTTAGAAAAACATGCCGGTATTCCGGAAATTATATGTTTTCGCTACAATCCCGGCCGTTTGAGAAAGCATAAAGGCAATGCATTAATTGGCAACCCAGAAGAAGCGAAATATGGATTAACAAAAGAGCATCTTTTTGAAGCATATAAAATAATGCGTGATAAAGGTGTAAAAAGATTTGGTCTACATACAATGGTTGTATCAAATGAATTACAAAATTCTGCTTTTGTCGAAACAGGGGAAATGCTTCTTGATCTTGTCAAAGATCTTTCTGAATCATTGGGCATACAGTTTGAATTTATTAATTTAGGAGGAGGGTTTGGTATCCCGTATAAGCCAGAAGATAAACCTATAGATATGAAATTTATTTCTTCAAAAATTAAAAAATTGTATCAACAAAAAGTTGATGGTAGGTTATCTGTTTTTATGGAATGCGGGAGATATATTACCGGACCATATGGTTATTTAGTTGCAAACGTGCTTCATAAAAAAAATATTCATAAAGCATATGTTGGGCTTGATGCAACAATGGCAAATTTAATGAGACCTGCAATGTATGGAGCATATCATCATATTACTGTTCTTGGGAAAGCAAATAAGCCATATACACATACCTATGATGTCACTGGTTCATTGTGTGAGAATAATGATAAATTTGCAATTAATCGGAAGCTTCCTGAAATTTTGATTGGAGATATTGTCGTCATTCACGATACTGGCGCACATGGTCATTCGATGGGATTCAATTATAACGGTAAATTGCGTTCCGCAGAATTATTGTTGCAAGAAAACGGAAAAGTAAAACGTATCAGGAGAGCTGAAACGCTTGATGATTATTTTGCCACATTGGAATTTCCAGAAATAGCAGAAATAAAAAAGACAAAGAAAACTTCCCAGTGAGGAGTGTTTTTTTTGTCCAAAAAATAGCACCCCTCATCTGAGGGGTTTTTTTGTGGGAGAATCTATGAACAAATCACATGTAATTGAAAATGGATTAGGATCAATAATTGTAGGGAAATATGGCGGAACGTCAAATGCAAATCCTGATAGAGTCAGAACTATTGCAGACATTACGTTGAGTAATCCCAGCAGAAGAGTAATTACCGTTTCTGCACCTGGAAATGGCGATTCAAATGACCCATTGCAAAATTTTAGAGTAACGCAGGCTCTTAGGAAAGGAAAGTTTGATTTAGTATGGCAGCGTTTCGATAGGATGGCAAGCGACTTATTTGGTCATGATGAGCGTTACGATAGGATAAAAAGAGAAATTGACCAAACTCAAAGAAAAGCTGCATTTACAGGAATTAGTCCTTACTCTGAATCACGAGGAGAAGATATACAGGGCAAAATTGTTTCTGAATTAATCGGCGCAACATATCTTGACCCATCACAATTAATATTTTTAAACTCAAACGGAACAATTCATCCAAAAACATATGAAAGAATACGAAGAGTAGTAAAACCAGGGAAAAGATATGTTTTAGGGGGCTATTTCGGAACAAATATAGATACAGGAGAGATACAGTTACTTCCTCCTGGTGGTACAGATCTGACAGGTGCAATTGCATCTAAAGCACTTAATGCTGTCGTATACGAAAACTTTACTGATGTTAATGGAGTTCTCTCGGCAGATCCTCGTATTGTGTTTAATCCAAAAGGCGTTGAAGTATTAACTAGCGATGAAATGGGTGAGATGGGGCATAGGGGAGCTGGTATATTACAGGTTGATGCAGTGGAACCATTAAGAGGTACAGGTACACCCATTAATATAAAAAATTCTTTCAATCCAGGTCATCCTGGGACATTGGTTGTGGATCAAAGAGTATCACCTCCTGGAGAATATATTATCGGAATTGCGAGTAGAGAAGGTTTTGTTTCATTTGAAGTCGAAGAGCCAGGTATGGCAAGAAATCCTGGTGCACTTGCTAAAATCACTAATATTTTTGCAAATGAGGGAGTTTCGCTTGAACAGGGACCTGGAGGAAGAAATCATGTTTCGTTTATTACACATTCAGACCAATTCACAAATGGTCAAGATCAACAAGTAATGCGGAGAATTCGTTCGGAAGTTAAACCAACTCGGCTCACCCGGGTAGATAATTTAGGACTTGTAGCCATTGTTGGTCAAAGACTTGAACATGACGCAACACATATAAATGCTATTATGTATCCTGCTTTAAGTAAGGCTAATATAAGAACAGGAGCACACATTCAATCGACTAGTCCAAACAGTGTTGTTTTTTCAGTAGATAACTGTGATGTCAATAAAACAGTAAATGTTTTATATGAGTCTTTAATACTCTGATATTTGTTATAATACATCTTATGTTCTGGGCAGATAAAATTTTACAAAACAGAAAAGGAAAAGAAGTGATTGAAGATGGATGGACTCCATCCGGCATCGTGCATATGGGTGGAATGAAAGGACCTGTTATTCATGATGTTTTATTTCGGATCCTTAAAGAACAAAATAAAGATGTACGATATGTATTCAGTTTTGACGATTTCGATCCGATTGACGGATTACCTCCGAGTCTTAAAGATTCATTTGATCACTATATGGGGATTCCGACATTTTTAGTTCCTTCACCTGATGGCAATGGAACATTTGCCGATTTTTATGGTAAGAAAATGCGAGAGATGTTCAAAGCCTTTGGTGTCGATGCAGAAATTTATCTTGCGTCAGAGAATTATAAAAACGGTTCCTATAATGAGGGAATCAGAATCATGCTTGATAATGTTCAAAAAGTACGCGAAGTTTATGAAACGATGTATAAAAAACCAGTAAAAGAAAGTTGGTATCCGCTTCAAGTTATTTGTCCGAAATGTGGCAAACTCGGAACAACCAAAGTGACTGATTGGGATGGAAAAGAAGTAACCTACACCTGTATGCCTGATATGGTGACTTGGGCAAAAGGATGCGGAACGACGGGGAAAATTTCTCCTTTCGATGGCAACGCGAAAATGCCTTGGAAGCCGGAATGGGCAGTAAAGTGGTATACCTATCACGTAACAATAGAATGGTCAGGGAAAGATCATATGTCAGCAGGAGCCTCTTTTGAGATAGCTGCAAATATTTACAAAGAAGTATTCAAACAAAAACCTCCAACGGCAGTTGGATACGAATTTTTCTTGTGGAATGGGAAGAAGATGTCCTCATCAAAAGGGTTAGGATTAAATGCTGAGGAACTGTTGGAAATATTGCCACCACAAGTTGCACGATTTCTAATGATTAAAACAGAACCGACTCGGGCCGTTGAATTTAATCCAAACGAAACGGATATTATCCCAAAATTATTTGATGATTATCAAAAAGCAGCAGAAGCATTTTTTACCAAAGGGGACGAAGCTCTTGCTCGGGCTTTTGAATTGTCCCAAATTGGTGATGTTATAAAACCGCCTACAATTCGTTTTTCTGTCCTTGCTCAGTGGGTGCAGATGCCAAACATGGAAGAACAAATCAAAAAAGAAGGTTTGGAAGAATGGGCAAAATACGCACGTGTATGGGTTGAAAAATACGCTCCAGATTCTGCGAAGTTTTTAGTTCAAAAAGAATTGCCTGAGCAAGCAGTCGATTTATCAGACAAACAAAAAGAATTATTGCAAAAAATCGCAGCAGAATTGGACAGTACAATAGATGCCGAAAGCTTTCAAACACAAATTTATGAAATTGGGAAAGAATTAGGTTTGAATGGGAAAGAGACATTCGCGGCAATTTACAAAGTTTTAATCGGCAAAGATCACGGGCCTAAAGCCGCATGGCTCATCCTTTCACTTGAGAAAGAATTTGTGAAAAAAAGATTTGAAGAAGCTACAAAAGTGAATCTTGAATCAGGAATTATGAATCAGAAAAAAGTTTCAATTACTGTTTTAAATAAACCTGAAATATTTTCAATAGCAAAAGAGGTTAAAGAAAAATATCCTTCAATTTCAATCGGCATTGCGGTTATCAAAGGAGTTTCAATTGCCAAATCACATCTTGATCTTGAAAAAGAAAAACAACAATTTTTAGATTCTTTACAAGGATTGACAACAGAAGAATTAGGCGAGTACCCTGAAGTTTTGTCCTATCGAAAATTGTATAAAGAAATGGGAGTTGATTGGCATTCGCGACGTCCAAGTCCTGAAGCCCTTCTTCGTAGAGTTGCTTTGAATAAAGGATTATATACAATAAATACCTGTGTGGATGCGTACAATCTTATTGTTATGAAATATCGTGTGTCAATGGGTGCGTTTAATTTAGACAAAATTTCTTTTCCTACAGAAGTTCGTTTTGCGAAAGAAAATGAAGAGCTGTTATTATTGGGCGATACTGAGCCGACAAAATATACCTCGAAAGAGCTTGGTTATTTTGATACAAAGGGTGGGTTTAGTTTGGATATCAACTATCGCGATGCGCAGAGAGCAGCAGTAACTCTTGATACAAAAAATATTTATCTTAATGTCGATGGGTTTTATTCTATTACTCCTAAACAAGTTGAAAAATCATTGAGAGAATCTTGTGATAGGATTATGAAATATTGCGGAGGGACACTCGAAACATTTGGAATACTTACTGCATGAATTACTCAGATTTTATAACTACTGTTTTCCAAGAGTCATCAGCAATCGCCAATGAAAAATAGTAGTAGCTCTCCTAAGAAAATGAACAAAATTACAGCACCCTTGGGTGCAAGTTTGGTAGTAGTTTCATCAATTTTCTATGCAAGCTATGGCATTTGGACAACCCTCATGGGCAATTTTTTTGGCGGGTATACTGCTTCGGCATTACGAAGTATTTTGGTCTTAGTTATTTTAGTTCCGATTGCATTCCTATATAAACAACTAGGTCCAGTGAATTTACGACGCAATTGGACTTCTTTAACAGGACTGATTGCTTCATCACTCTTCGTATGGGGACCACTTTATTACGCAGTTTTACATGCAGGTATTGGAATTGCATTAGCCGTTAATTATGCGAGTATCGTCATCGGTATGTTTTTCTTTGGGAAATTATTTGCCGGAGAACGGTTTACACGAGATAAACTACTCTCTACTGTTTTAGGAATTATTGGTTTATTCTTTGTCTTTTCACCGGATATCTCAAATTTGCGATGGATAGCTCTTGCTGCTGCTGTTTTAAGTGGATTGAGTTGTGCTGCCAATAGTGTCGCTGCAAAAAAGATATCATATAATCCTACTCAATCTACTATATCTGTGTGGGTCACATCAGTTGTGGCAAATATATTCATGGCACTATTAATTGGGGAGAAAATTCCTGCAATTGGTTTGCATATACAATGGCTATATCTCGTTTTTTTTGCTATTGCTTCCGTTGGCGCCTCATATACTCTTATAAAGGGGTTAAAACTTATCGAAGCTGGAGCAGCAGGTATTCTTGGATTACTTGAAATTGTTTTTGGGGTTCTCTTTGGTCTTATTTTTTTTGGTGAACGGATTGGAGGGATCGTCTGGTAGGTTTAATTATTATTATCGTATCAGCAGCAATTCCGTATATAAAAGATTATAATGTCAAACGGGGTACATTGTGAAAAATTTAGTTTGTTAATCTCAATTCCTCATGCTAATATGAGAGATATTCTGTTTGTTCTGCTATGAAAAAAATTGTTTCCGTTTTTATCATCTCATTTATTTTGGCGCTTGGTATTTTTTTGGGAATACAATACTACCTCAATATCAATTCGGAAAAAGGAGCATTGCAGGTAACATCTAGCCCTGCAAGCAAAGTTTATTTAAATGATTCTTATATCGGTCAGACGCCGCTTTGCAAATGTGATGCAAACGATATGATAGCGCCAGGTGATTATACAATTCGTTTGGTGCCGGTTGATAATTCTCTGCAAGAATTTGATGAAAAAATTACTATTTCACAAGGTGTTTTGACAGTAGTAGATAGAAAATTTGGTAATGATGGGCAGTCCGAGGGGAGCATTATTTCTCTTACGCCTTTGGATAATAAAACGTCATCTCAATTGATAGTTGTTTCTTTTCCGCAAGACGCAACAGTAACGCTTGATGATCAAAATATCGGCACGACGCCACTTTCCTATAACAACCCTACTGAATCTGATCATGATTTGCTTCTCAGTAAAGACGGGTATACTCAGAAAGAAATCCGTATTAGAACGCCACAAGGATATAAATTGACTGTAGCGGCGTATTTAAGTACAAGTACGACGGGTCTTACTTTCCCATCTAGTTCAACTTCAGCAAACGTGTCTCCATCTCCAACCTCTTCGGGTACCCCTGCTCCTACAGCAACAAACTCTGTTCTTATACTCAGTACACCAACAGGATACTTGAACGTAAGAGCAGGTCCATCATTATCGGCTGACGAAGTAGGACAAGTGAATCCGGGGAAGACGTATCCATTAATTAGTGAAGAGTCAGGATGGTATGAAATTAGTATAGATGACGGAACAACAGGATGGATCAGTTCTCAGTATGCAGAGAAGAAATAAATGGTAACTCGTTAGACTTTCCTTGCAAATATTTTTAGTTTTTTGAATGGGTGCTGTCCAGGTTGCGGCATTGTTGACCAATCTTTAATGAGAGAAAAGCCAGCATTTTTTAACAGCTCTAGAGCTTCGTTACGTGAAAATACGTTAACAAGAGCTTCTTCATAGGGAGGAAAAGATTCAGGAAGGAAAAATTCTTGAGAAACCCCTTCTTGCAGACCTAATTCTAAAACACCGCCTTTTTTTAAAACTTTATGAAATCCTTTTAATAGTTTGGGAACTTCTGCCTTGAAAGCATACATCACGCAAGATTCTCCAAAGAGTCCATCAAACTCATTATTAGGGAAATTAAGAGAAAACATATCTGCTACAAGAAAAGTAATATTTGGATGAGGATAGTCTTTTTGAGCCTGACGAATCATTTGAGAAGAGATATCAGTTGCGATTACTACATGTCCTTTTTGAGCGAAAAAATTTGCATCAACTCCGACGCCACATCCTATTTCAAGAATTTTACCGCCTTTGGGTATATACTGAATAAAATCTTCTGCTGAACGGGAGACATGGATGTAACTTTTTCTATATTCGGAGACTCCTGCATCATATATTTTCTTTGTTTTTTCTGTTATATCGGATTGGCGAGACATAGTTGCAAAATATTATTATATCATTAAAGAAGGCTATCGAGGAATTTACGTTATATAATAATTTAAAATAACCACCGCTACTGTCCAGATAACCACTGAAATGAGAAGTGGTTTATCTGAAAAAAGAACACGTTCAGGACTCTCTCCTTCATGTTTTTCATAAATTCGTTGCAGATAGCGCATCAAACCATAGACGACCGGAATAATCGTTATCATGAGCCATTTACGCTGTAGATACGTGCCAAGCGCTTCAGCAGGAAAAAACGTGAAATTAAACTGTAACCCTCCAGGATTTTCCAAAAATGAAAATAATGAATACGAGAGAAATGTTGATGTTGCAAATATCGACAAATAAATATCAAGCAATTGATCGGTGTAATGAGAGAGAGTTTTTCGTGTAATTAGTCCACCGGCTTGATGAGAAAGGAGAGTAATTTCTGAGCGACGTTTGCCAATCGCAAGAAAAAGCGACAAGGAAATAACAGTGAGAAAAAGCCACGCAGAAATGTGCGAATTACTAATAACTTCTCCCGAAAAAACTCGTAAGATATATCCTATTGCAAGTGTTAAGATATCGATAATTTCGATATGCTTCAGGTATGCGGAGTAGGAGAGATGCATAATAAAATATATTATAGTAATAAGAAAAAATGCCGGATCAATAAGATAACTTGAAGTAATAGAACCAAGCGCGAGGACAATAGAAATAATAACGGCAGTGTTTACCGAAACGTCATTATGTGCAATTGGACGAAATTTCTTAAAAGGATGTATTCTATCTTTTTCAACATCAAATAAATCATTGATAATATAGATGGAGCTTGAGAGAGCGCAGAAAATAAAAAATCCATAGGTAACTTTTAATAGAACAGCTGGATCAAAGAGGTGCCCACTGAAAAGAAGGACAGAATAAATGGCGAAATTTTTAATCCACTGACGTGGACGAAGCAGACGAATGATATCACGAGGTGAGTTTTTCATTTTTTTTATTCTTATTTGTAATCGAATGTAAAAAGAGTAATGCGCCTCCGGTAATAGCAATAACCATAAGAATAGCAAATACTTTGCTTCGGCTTTCCAATAAAAAGGAAATCATTCCTAATATACCAGAGATAATCCAATAAAACAATGCGATCTGCCGTTGCGAGTATCCTAATTTAAGAAGAATATGATGAAGATGTTTTTTGTCACCATGAAATGGTGATTTTTTGGATAACACGCGTCTCATGATTGTAAATACAGAATCAACAAGTGGTACACCCATGACGAGGATTGCAGTTGCAAGTTTGGCACTTGTTAGAATTGACGCAACACCGAGAAGCAAATAGAGAGAGGTAGCACCAAATCCTGGGAAAATTTTTGCTGGATAAAAATTAAAAAACAGAAAACCAATTGCTGCCCCTGCAATGATAAAAGAAAGCTGCGCGTCAACCAGTTGTCCTTGTCCTGTCGGATTAAGTTTCAAGCTTAAAATGCCAATGACAATTGCAGAAATAGCAACAATTCCAGGCATTTGTCCATCGACGCCTTTGCTCCAATTGAGCATATTCATCACCCATACAAGCCAAATGACGGAAATGATATCCGATAAATGGAAGGTTATATGCAGAAAAGAAAGAGTGAGTTTGATTGAATCTAAATGAAGTACTCCTTGTCCCAATGGATTGGTAATAAAAGGAATAGTTACCCCGCTTGCCACAACAATGATGGCAGCAAGTATTTGAACAAGGGTACGCGTGTATGGAGAAACATCTTTCGATTGAGAATTTAATTTATCATCCAAGAGTCCTACGCTAAGAACTAAAAACCCTGCGAAAAAAATCGCAAGTATTGTCTGACCAAACGAAATAAAAAAAATACTAGCTATGAGTACTCCAAGATACAGAGGAATACCGCCGCCTCGCGGGACTGGTTTGGTATGAATAATAGCAGGATGTTTATGCAATTTCGGATCATCTAGCAGCTTCCATTTTTTTACCAAGGGAATTGTAAAAAAGGTAAGCACTGTTGTTACAGCAAGAGCAATAATAAAAGGGAGAAAGGCAACAGTTGCAATATTTGGCATAACTTATTATATTCTTTACCTTATTATAAAACGAGTTGTATCGTCCGAACAACAAAAATAAAAGTTAACAAAGAAGAAAGAAGTGTCGTGATGCCAATAATACGTGATATGAGCGGTGTAGTAATATACAGTTTTCTTAAAAGGATATAATTAAAAAGAAAAAAGACCGTTGTTATAATAAAGGGTAAGAGCAGTTCGTATGTTGCACCCAATCTCTCTTCGCCCCAAGGAAGTTGATTAAAAAGTGGAAGAAGAGGAGGGAGTTTTAAATAGAAAACAGCTATAATTCCTGCTTGAAAAAGCAGAAGAATCAGAGAAAAAGTCATACCCCAACGGACAATTTTGTCAGCTTTAACAAGTTTAGAGACTTCGTTCATAGATAGTTGCTCCTGGTAAGGTGTATTGCATTATATAAAGCGGAAGCGCAAAGGGCAAGGGTGCAGATTCTTGAAGAACAATAATATATTTCGGATTCGATTCGGCAATTGCACCTTGTGTTTCTTCAAAAGCATTATTTTGTATTATATGATAGGCGACGGTGTATTTGCCTGGAGGCAATTTGTCGCTCATGGCATAAATTTGTGGGCTATTTCCCCAAATAAAGACAGTATCAGATGCTTTTGTATTTTTTATAATAAATTCTGAAAGCATATAGTCACGCGGTACATGCGGATCAAAAAAAGTTTGGTATTCTTTGACGCTTTCTTTATTGGTTAAAAACTGGATTGCATTTGGATAATATTGATATGAGTCCTTTATATTAAAAGTAAACTGAGATATAAGAAGTGCAACAACCGCAGCAATGCCAATAAGAATTTTTATCCGACTCATTTTTTCTGTACTCGCAAACAATAAACCAATTAGTAAACAAAAACTCGGCAAAAGTACAATAACATAATGAGTATAAGGACGCTCTGAAAAAAAGACATTAAATAATGAAAAAACGAGCCATAAAATAATAAAAAGAGAAGCTTTCGTAAACAATTTTCTTTTCCAGAAGATGATAGACAAAACTATTATGAGAAGAATACCTTTGAGAATAAGCAGTCCCTGAGGAATATTAAAAAATGTATTTTTCCAGCCGACATAGCTGATATTTCCAAAAAATACTGTTTGGAGAAAATCTAGTAACGCATTGTTGAAAAGAAAAAAGAGAGTGGTAAGGAAGAGAGGGAGCAAAAAACCAAGAATCATGAATAAAGAATTAGGAATTATGAAGTTTGTCCATAATTCACGACTCATGATTCCTAATTCATTTTTTTCGGCTTTTCTATAAACAGAAAAAGAAACGTTTTTAGGTAGTTTTAAAAGGACAAAAAAAATGAGGAATGCTAAGAGATCAAATACGGCAACAATTTTGAAAAGAAAAGCGACACCAACAAGTAAGCCGGCTGTGAAGATTAAAGATTTACGATTAAAGATTGAAGAATTTTTGGGATTATTCGTTTCATTTTGCGGAGAGTTTGATAAATTATAAATAATCAGGCCAGCAAGAATTGTAAAGGGGAGTAGAAAATTTTCCGCGTTTGCAATATTGCCTTCAAGAATAGGGGATCCAAGTAGCAGAATATAGAGAAATGTTATCGGGAACGTAATGCGAGGCTTATTAAATAGTTTTTGTGAAAGCAAAAAGAAAAAAACGATCGAAATTATCCCAACAATAATCGAGAAGACTTTTACTGCTGATTGATCTCCAAGAGAGAGAGCATAGACACTATATAAAAGCGGTGGTTTGTTATCCCAAACATCACGATACAATAGTCGGCCGTGATCCATTGCCTGACCTACGACTTCATAAACTCCTTCATCGCCATACCAATATGGTTCAATAATGGAAGGAAGGCGGAGAAAAAAGAAGAAAATGCAGGCTATAATAATTAACCAGCAGAGTTTTTTTCTTTCTAATTGAGCAAGAAATTTCATTGTTTCCTTTCGTTTCATTCTCGCGAAAGCGGGAATCCATTTTATAAGTTTATAGATCCCCGATCAGGTCGGGGATGACAGAGAAGCTCGTTATGCTTTATCTGTCACTTTATATTCCAAGCGTTTGCCCAGCATTAGTTGTGTGTGAGATATAAGTGCGGGAAGAGCTGAAAGAAAAAATCCAACAAGCGGCATCAACAAAAATTCAAAAGGGAAAATAATTTTTCGATAGAGCGGCAAGTGCTTATTGCTTGGACGATTCTTATAATCAATAAATAACATAGCCAAAAGGGCTGCCAACGCGATGCTCAAGATAGATCCTGCAAGCTGGGGTAAGCTAAATCCAAGAGAAGTACGCGAGTAAACTGGATTGATAATTGCCATGACGTTAGCGGCAATTGTGACAATAAACCAATACGATGGCCAAAGAACATGATCAAGTAAGACATTAAAAGTCAAAACAGTTTTTCTGAAAAGCGGAACATCAGGAACTGTCAGCCACCATTTAATAAAAAGTGGATTATCGGATACTCCCCATGACCATCGGCGCTCTTGATGATATTTATTTTTGAGACTATTAATATACCCATTTGAAAGCGCTGCATCCATTGATGTTTTTAAATAAATCGGTTCTACCCAGATACTGCCTTTTTTGGCATAAAATGCTTTAAAGAAAATGCGATAGTCTTCAGGAATAACATCAACATCCCAGAACCCAACGTCTTTGATCAACTTCATTGATAATGAGTATGTTGCATGAGTAAGCAATCTATCTCCTTGTGTCAAAAGAGCCATTCTGTAAAGATTTCCGAAGAAAGAAGTAATACGTGTTGGTGCAGGTACCTCCCAAATATTATTATGGAAGACAATTGCTGATTGCCAAAATTTATTGTAGCGTTTGTTATCGGTTAAAAATTTATATGAAAGATACGCAAAGTATTGTCGGTCAAAAATAGAATCTGCGTCAACTGAGGAAATTGTTGCATAATTGATGTCAAGAGGTCCCTCTTCAAATAGCTTTTTATATGCGACACGTCCTGCGTATGCTTCGTTTGATGATTTTCCCTTAACCTCTCCAGGAACGTCGGGGTGATACGTCGCAAAGATTGAACCGAAGATATGTTTATATTCTTTTATCAAAATCTTTTCACGGTGTTTAGCTTCAATTTCGCGTTCTTCCATAGCAAGAACGATATGAAGCTGTTTTGTGTTAAATGTTTGTTGTGAAAGTGCATCGAAAGTATTGCGAAGTTTTTCAATGGATTCTTTGTAGTTAAGAACAATAAGAATATGATGAACGTCTTTGATATGTGCAAGATTATTTGCTTTTGCAGCCCAGTCTTCCTTTTGAGCCGTATTTATTCTGTTTAAAGCGATCGTTGCAGTGACAACCAGAGAAAATGATTTATACAGCCAATACACATCAAAAAACAAGATGAAATACGCAAGTTGTGTTGGTATCAATAAAGATCCCCAGAATGGGGAAAGGATTAGCATCCATGCAAGAAAGCCTGGAAGGATTTCCAATGATCTTCTTGTTTTTATCGGATAACGCGTGAAAAGATTTGCAAAAAATTCAGTCATATCATTCTTCTAAATAAAGTATAGACATTTTTGTCTGTCTGTTCCACCAGTTTTTCATAGGAGATTCTTTTACATTCTGCGATGAAGCGTGCAGTGAGTATAGCATATTTGGGTTCGTTTCTTTGTCCGCGATGGGGGATAGGTGTTAGATAGGGTGCATCAGTTTCAATAACAATTCTATCAAGCGGGGTAAGCTGAGCAAGCTTTGAAAGTTCAACTGTTTCTCCAGGAGCCAGGCCTTTATACGTACTATTGCCATCAAATCCTATGAAAAAACCTAAATTGAGCGCGTCTTTAAGAACTTCTCTTGTTCCTGCAAAGCAATGGAACATACCGGGAATAGCCTGCAACAAATGTTTGTGCTGTTGTAAAATCTCTATCACATCTTCACCTGCATGGCGATTGTGAATTTGTAATGGGAGTCCTACTTTGTGGGCAAGTTCTATTTGCTTGATAAAAATTTCTTTTTGAAGCTTGGGATCAACAATACCGTTTGATTTGTATGAGAAATAATCCAAACCTATTTCACCGATTGCAAGGACTTTTTGATGGTTGGTAAGTTTCTCGAGTTCTTCAAGCCAGTAATTCTTGTCGACGTTTTTTACCTTTGTTTTTTTGTTTTCCCCTTCAGTAGCTTCAACAACTTCAGGATCTGTTTTGATTTTATCTGCATGGTGAGGATGGACGCCTACGATTGCAAAAAGATTTTCATATTTTTCAGCAAATTCTACAGCATTTCGACTTGATGAAAGCTGTGTTCCTGTATTGATAATTTTTGTCACGCCTGTATCAAATGCGTCTTTTATAACCGCATCGTAATCGTTCTCAAACGCTTTGAACTGAAGATGACAATGAACATCGATCATACAAGTCTTGGAAATAGTGGTTTTTCACTCTTTATTTTCGGTCCTTTGAATTGTTCAAGGATTTTTTCTGATGTCTCGGGTAGGAAAGGTTGAAGGGCAAAAGCTATATTATTAATTTGACTTACGTATTCTCGTAATGATTGCTTCACTCCTTCTCCTGATTTTAACCACGGTTTTTCTTCACTTAATTGAACATCGAGTCTCTTTATTTCTTTCCAAATTTCTTCTATAGCAAGATTAAACTGATAATTATCTAGATGTGTTCGGTATCCAGCAACTTCTAATGATGATGGAAGTGTTGTAGATGGATGTTTAGTCCCTGTATAATCTAGCTCGTTTGTCTCACAAAGTTTTGCAACTCTTGCAATAAGGTTGCCTAAGCCGTTTGCAAGATCGGCATTATATGTTTCTTTAAATTTGCCCCAAGAAAAATCACTGTCTTCCCAGGGATGTACTTTTGCAAGCAAATAATATCGAATAGCATCGGTACCATATTTGTTTGCTTCTTTAATGGGATCAATAGTATTCCCCAAGGATTTACTAATCTTTAGTCCATCAACTGTTAGAAAACCATGAATGAAGATTTGTTTTGAACTTGGAAGTTTTGCTGACATGAGCATAGCTTGCCACATAGCTGCTTGCTGCCTCACTTGATCTTTCCCCGCAAATTGAATACCAGGCCAATACTCCTTAAATCTTTTTATATTTTTAGGCCAACCAAGTGTAGAAATATAGTTAATAAGAGCGTCAAACCATACATACATAACATGATCAGGATCGCCTGGCACATCAATTCCCCATGGCATTTTTGCTTTCAAACGGGAAATACTAAAATCTTGTAAACCGCTTTCCACAAATGTTCTTATTTCATTTAATTTGCTTGCAGGGACAACAAATTCTGGATCCTTTTTATATAATTCAAGAAGAGCATTTTGGTATTTTGAAAAGCGGAAAAAATAGTTTTCTTCTTCATAAATCTGGATTTCAAGTTTGGGATGTAGTGGACACTTGCCATCAATCAAATCAGAATCTGTTTTTTCTAATTCGCACCCAACACAATATTTTATTTTATACTGTTTTTTATAAATATCGTCATTCTCTTGGCATATTTCCCAAAATGTTTGCGCTGCTTCAATATGATGCTGATCAGTGGTGCGGATGAAATTTGTATAACTCAAATTGAGAGCTTTTTTTAAAGCATCAAATTTTGCGGCATATATATCACAATATTCTTGTGGAGATACTTTTAATTCAAGTGCTTTTTGATAAATTTTTAAACCATGCTCATCTGTTCCGAAATTGAATATAACGTCATCTCCAAGCAATCGATGATACCGAGCAATTGTATCTGCTTGAATAATTTCAAGAGCAAATCCGATGTGCGGTTCAGCGTTTACGTAAGGTAAGGTAGTTGTAATATAAAATTTTGCCATAAGTTACCCACAAATTGTAACATAAAGAGGCAAGGATTTCCTAATGTGATTATTTTTTATTGCTGACAAACAGTTCTAGCGTTACAAATAACGCAATCAGTAGGATGAGAAAAAACGGATTGGTGAGATGATTAAGGCGAAAAAGAAAATAAATAACAGAAAAGCTGGCAATAAGAACTCCGTGTGCTTTACTTTTGAAAGCATATGAGCATAGAGAAAAAAGAAAAATCGCGAGAAGTAAAAAAAAGAGAATAATTATCGAAACTTGAATAAATTTTTCAAGCGGGAACGATAGATTGGGCAATATTTGAGAAAGAGTAAAGGCAGTATCTGGAGGGAAAAAGTAAATAAGGCCTGCCAGCGCAAGCAAACTAAAAATTCCAATAATCAGCAATAATAGAGGCCTTTTTTGATGTCTCATTGACTAAATCCAGGTAGATGCAATATATCAACACCGATTAACTGAAGAAGAACAAGTGAAAAGATGAGAAAAACAAGCCCCACAATAGCAGCAATAAGTTGATCTCTGCCTGCTTGTAATTGCTCTGGTTTGCCTTGAGAAGTTAATAATTGATACCCTGCTCTTATGATAAGAAGAAGCGCTACCCCGCCGGAGACACTGAGAAGAAGTGCAAAGATGCTCTGAACGAATCCCGCTGGATCGGTGGCGATAGAACCGAAACCTGTTGCAAACGTTGTACATTGGCCATTGCTCCATCCGCCGGCAGCACATGGAGGTGAAGGAGGAGGAGGAAGTGTGACGGACCCAACACATGCAATTCCTGGGAATTGTTGACCAAAAGATGAAAAATTAGGGTCATTTACTCCAGTACCCTGTTGACATACTTGTTGTTTACTTCCGCAATCAGCGTTGGGAACTGGATCTTGCTTTTCAGGAGTCGGGATTGGTGTTAGTCCTGGACCTGCAGGACTATAAACAGTAGCGCTACACGAAATTTTACTGCCACCATCAGTATTATCACAAGAACATACTGTAGTATCCTTGCATGTCACATTATTGTTCCCACTAGGATCATCTACACATGCATCCTCTATATTTGGACATTTCATTACTATGTTCCCTTGCGAATCTGCTGCCCAGTTGTTGCCGTATCCTGTTAAGCCAGGATGTTGACACTTATATTGTTTTTGACAGGTGATTCCAGACACATGTTGTCCTTCAAATGCCGTGAAATTAGAATCATTATATTGGGGGCCAGACTTGCACATTGCAGTCGATGGACATTTATATATGTATGGTTTCTGATTTATCTGGGCAAAACATTCAATAGTGTCACTTCCAACACAGCTACATTGTATTTTCGATTGGCATTCAATCCCTTGATAGAGAGTTGAGTCTAAACTGGTTGAGGGGTTACCCGGAGAAGTTGGATTGAACGTCTGCCCTGCTGCCACATGGCAAACTTCTTCCTGATGAGAGCATGTACCGGTGACAGTTCCACATTTATACCCATTATTGACAGCCGTACGATTACCGTTACTATCGATAGTATCAAGCGTATCAGCCTTATCGCAGGTACATTGAACCGTACTGGATTTAGGAGCGGCAACACATGTTCCTTGTTTTCCTCCAGTATTCGGATTTCCGGAGACATATCCTTGACATATTTCTCCGTTGAGACATTGGCCGTCCGTACTACATGCGTCAGCAGTAGTTGGCATTGTAGATAAAAAAAATACGGAAAGAGCACTTATTGCAATGAAAGAAAAAATTTTATTGCTCACACATTCAGTATGGTAAAAAATATAGTCAAAAGCAAGTATCTTGACAAGCACTTGGCACTCGTGTTATATTATTGCTAATTCGAATTATTGTTATGCACAACTTAACGCAGCGGCAAGTCGAAATTCTTCGAAGCGTTATCGAAGAATATATCGAAACTGCCGACCCGGTTGGATCCGAAACAATTGAAAAAAAGCATAACCTGAGTGCAAGTCCGGCGACTATCAGAAATGAAATGGTCAAACTTTCGGAATATGGCTATCTAAAAAAGCCACATTCTTCAGCTGGGCGTATCCCAACAGCGATGGGAATGAAATTCTACGTTCGTGAGCTCATGAGAGAAAAAGAGCTCTCAACAGTTGAAGAAGTTGCTCTCAAAGAAAAAGTGTGGGATTATCGCGAGCGAATGCAGCGGTTTCTTAAAGAGACGACACGATCGCTTGCTGAGAAAACAAACACGCTTGCAGTCGCTGTAACAAGTGAAGGTGATATTTATTGCTCAGGATACGCAAATATTCTTGAGATGCCCGAGTTCTTTGATATCGATGTCACCAAGACGCTTCTTGAAACACTTGATGAATTTGGAAGTTTTGAAAGCATTTTTGCTAACGCGAATAATGATGAAGACATTCATGTCTTGATTGAAGATGAATTAGGGAATAGTTTACGTGGCCCATATGGTTTTATTTTTACCGAATATGCGACACCAATGAATGTTCGCGGGAGAATCGGAGTTTTAGGACCAGCACGATTGCGTTATACAACAATTATTCCGACTGTAAGATACTTTGCGGAATTGATTAATAGTAGTGCTAAAGGGTGGTAAATTTTTGATTAAAGATTTAATATTAAAGAATAATGAAAAATGATGATAAGCAAAAGAAAGTAGAAGATACTGACGAAGTAGAAGCTGAAGAAGTGGTTTCAAAAGAAGAGTTTGACGCATTAAAAGATATAGCAAGTCAACTGGAAGATAAATACAAGCGAGCATTGGCGGATTATCAAAATTTACAGAAACGAGTTCAGGAAGAGAAAGTTGAATGGATAAAAACTGCAAACGGAAATTTAATAATTCAACTTTTACCGGCAATGGATCATTTGGAAACTGCTCTTAAGGGGGCAAAGGAAAAAGGAGAACAGTCCCCTTGGCTCCAGGGTGTAGAAATGACTGTCGCGGAACTGCGAAGAGTATTAGAGGAAGAAGGATTGCATCCAGTACAGGTTGAGAAGTTTGATCCGAATTTACATGAAGTAGTTGAGGCAACAGAAGGACCTGAAGGAGCTATTGAAGACGTTTTTCAAATGGGATATACTTTAAACGGAAAATTACTTAGAACTGCAAAAGTATCAGCAGGGAAAGGAAAATAATTATGGGAAAAATAATTGGTATTGATTTAGGTACAACAAATTCATGTGTAGCAGTTATGGAAGGTGGAGCACCAAAAGTGATTCATTCTGCCGAAGGACGCAACACAATTCCATCTGTCGTCGATCCAAAGACGCATGTGGTAGGGGACGTGGCCAAAAGGCAATTAGTTCTCAAGCCAAAAGAAACATTATTCTCAATCAAACGTCTCATGGGGAAGAAATTCAAAGATGCTTCTGTTCAAGAAGATGCGAAATGGCTTCCTTACACTATTAAAGCTGGTCGTGATGATATGGCAGTCGTTGAAGTTGACGGCAAGACATATACGCCACAAGAAGTTAGCGCTATGATTCTGCAAAAGATTAAAGCAGATGCTGAAAGCTACCTGGGTGATAAAGTAACACAAGCAGTTATTACTGTTCCAGCATATTTTGATGACAGTGAACGACAAGCAACCAAACAAGCAGGTGAAATTGCTGGATTGGAAGTTTTGCGTATTATCAACGAACCGACTGCTGCTGCTTTGGCATATGGTTTGGATAAAAAGAATGCACACACCATTGCAGTTTATGATTTAGGTGGTGGCACCTTTGATATCTCAATTCTTGAGCTTGGTGAAGGGGTGTATGAAGTGAAATCAACCAATGGTGACACTCATCTTGGAGGCGATGACTTTGACAAGAAGATTATTGACTATATTGCTGATGAGTTTAAAAAGGAAAATGATATTGATTTGAGAAAAGATCCCCAAGCACTCCAACGTCTGAAAGAATCAGCAGAAAAAGCAAAGATCGAACTTTCAACATCTCAAGAAGCGCAAATCAATCAGCCGTTTATTACACAAGGGAAAGATGGTCCGTTGCATCTGACCATGACATTGACTCGTGCAAAAATGGAGCAAATCGTTGATGAGTTGATTCAGAATTCACTCAAACCGGTTGAAAAAGCGTTGAAAGATGCAAATAAAAAGACATCAGAAATTGATGAAGTTATTCTTGTTGGTGGTATGACCCGCATGCCAAAGATTGTTGAGACCGTTAGTAAATTCTTTGGTAAGGAAGCAAATCGTTCTGTCAATCCAGATGAAGTTGTTGCAGTTGGCGCAGCAGTACAAGCTGGGGTTCTTGGCGGAGAAGTAAAAGACGTTTTGTTATTAGACGTTACTCCATTGACTCTTGGTTTAGAAACACTCGGAGGCGTTTCAACTGCGCTTATTTCTCGTAATACAACTATTCCGACTTCCAAATCGCAAGTTTTTTCAACTGCGGCAGATAATCAAACGCAGGTTGAAATCAATGTACTACAAGGAGAGCGTCCAATGGCTGCGGATAATAAATCCCTCGGACGGTTTATTCTTGATGGTATTCCCCCAGCACCACGCGGCGTTCCACAAGTTGAAGTAACATTTGATATTGATGCAAGCGGCATTGTGAGTGTGACAGCAAAAGATAAAGCATCAGGAAAAGAGCAGAGTATCAAAATTACTGGATCAACAGGACTTTCCAAAGAAGAAGTTGAAAAGATGACAAAAGATGCTGAAATGCATGCAAAAGAAGATGAAGAAAAGAAAGATAAAATCGAAGCACGAAATCACGCTGATGCGCTTGTTTTTACTGCTGAAAAATCATTGAAAGACGGCGGAGACAAAGTGCCAGAAGATATTAAGAAAGATGTTGAAGAAAAGATTAAAGCGTTGAAAGATATTTTAGAGAGCGGCAGTAAAGAAGATATTGAAAATAAGACAAAAGAATTGTCAGACACGCTTCAAAAGATTGGTGAAGCAGCTTACCAGCAAGGACAACAAGCACAATCCGAACCAGAAATTGAAAATAAAGAAGAAGATGGTTCTAAAGATGAAAAATCAGAAGAGAAAAAAGATGATGCCGCTGAAGGGGAAGTGGTAGAGTAAATTAGATTAAAGAATAAAGATTAAGGATTAAAGAACTCTTTAATCTCAAATCTTCAATCGTTAATCTGTTTGAGGCGCGATGAGCGTCTTTTTTTGTCTATAAGTAGTACTATGGTATAAGTTGGAGGTTATGAGTTATGGCAGACAGCAAAGATTTTTATGACATTTTGGGAATTTCAAAGAGTGCGACAGCAACTGAAATAAAAAGTGCGTATCGTAAGTTGGCTCTTCAGTATCACCCCGATCGAAATAAGACAAAGGAAGCGGAGGAAAAATTTAAAGAAGTGACCAAAGCCTATGAAGTCTTGTCCAATGAAGAAAAGCGAAAGACGTATGATCAATTTGGTCAGGCTGCCTTCGAACAAGGTGCTGGCCAGGGTCCTTTCGGCGGTGCAGGCGGCCCTTTTGGAGGATTTGGTGGGCAGCAAGGTCCCTTTTCCTATACCTATACATCAAATGGACAAGGATTTGATTTTGGTGGAGGAGTTGATCCGTTTGACATCTTTGAACAATTTTTTGGTGGAGCATCACCATTTGGACAGCGTACACAAAGGTCTGCATACTCAATAACAATTAGTTTTCAAGAAGCGGTCCACGGAGTTGAAAAGGAAGTAACCATAAATAATAAGAAACAAAAGATCAAAATTCCGGCAGGTGTTGATCGAGGGTCCAGGATTAGATTTGATGATTATGATGTTGTTGTTGATGTAAAACCAGACAGCAAATTCGGACGAGAAGGATACGACATCATTACAGAGCAAGATCTTTCGTATTCTGATGTGGCGTTGGGAGCAGAATTATCTGTTGAAACCATTGATGGGGCGGTCAAAATCCGTGTTCCCGCAGGGACACAACCAAATACGCTAATTAGACTTTCCGGTCGTGGTATTCAAAGAATTCGTGGAGGCGGTCGTGGTGATCATTATGTGAGAATTAAATTAACAGTTCCCAAAAAATTGTCCCACAAACAAAAAGAACTTCTTGAAGAATTGCAGAGAGAAGAATCGGGCGAATCTTCACAAGATAAGAAAAATAAAGGGTGGTTTTGACATCTTTACCATTTGATTTCCCCCCCATTTTTATGTTACCGTTAAAGTATGGGCAACTGTGCCGCCAATCAAATAGCGACTGATTTAGGATGTTTTCCGAATGATCCAGTAGGTTTTGCACAGCAGTTTTATGGCGTTGGGTTGGGATTTATTGCAGGAGTTGCGCTCCTTGCACTAATTTGGGGAGGGTATTCCATTATGACTTCACGGGGTGATCCGTATCGAGTAAATATCGGCAAAAGTTATATTTATTATGCAATTGCAGGACTCCTTCTTGCAATTTTTGGCTATGTCTTTATTCAAACAGTAGTGGTTGATATTTTGCATGTTCCTGGATTTAGTTAAATGCGAATTTTGCTTACTGTTTTTGTTTTTAATTGTATTTATAATAAGATTGGTTTAGTTTTAGAAGATTATCTCGCACGTGAATTATTGCGAATAAATTAAAAAGTATGAAAAGGTTACTGCCCATTATTGCTAGTTTCATATTTGTATTTGTTGTTTCTTTAAGTCCATCTATTTCTTTGAAAGCAGATGCTGCTACCTGTGGCGGTCCAGGTCAATCGCTATGTCCTGACACATCAACAGACTCCCGATGGGTAATTGATCCTGAAGTAACATTTATTGGTAAAAATGCTAGAAGATCCGGTGATTTTCTTAACTGGACATTGCAGAATTATAATTGGGTTTGTGTCCAGCAGCTTGCTAACGGCACATGCAACAACAATAATAACCCAATTGCACAATACTGGTCCCTTATTGTTCTCTACATTGTTGTGCCAATGCTCTTTTTTGTTATTCTCATAACTTCAGGAGTTATTATTGTTACCCGAGGCAAAAGTCTGACAATTATGCGTTTTATTCCGCGGTTTATCGCGGTAGTTTTGCTAATTGTTTTTTCCTATTCTTTACTGCAGTTTTTCTATCAGATTACGGACTTAATCCAAGGATTTTTCTTACGTGTCAAGCCTAGTCTTCCGTGTCCACCAAACTGTATCTCTGATGCAAATTTGCTGTATGTTGGATGGGACTATAAAAATTTTGTCGGACTTCGTTTACTTGGAGATCAATATGCAGAATCCGCATTTATTTCTTTGCTTTTAACTAAGTTGACAGCACTTACCTATTTCGTTATGGTCTTTTTGCTTTTGGTGAGAAAGATTATTTTATGGTTTTTTATCGTTGTATCTCCGATCTTTCCAATTTTGCTATTATATTATCCTGTCCGCAATACAGGAAAAATTTGGATTGGTGAATTTTTCCGATGGCTTCTGTACGCGCCGCTTTTTGCTATTTTTTTGAATGGATTGGTATATCTTTGGAGCCATCAGATACCGCTTGTTTTTACGAATGCAAATATCGGAAATGCCGCTGCTATTGAATATCCCACAGCGGTAAATATCCTTTTGGGCGGACCTGGTCAAGTTGTTTCACCTACCAATAGTGTCAATTTGGTTCAAACCTTTGCGCTCTATGTTGTTTCTCTCATTATGTTGTGGATTGTGATTCTTTTGCCATGGATACTTTTACAGATTTTTCTTGATTATGCACAGAATTTTGCACCTGGAGATACTGCGGTGATGAAGACATTAGTTAATATTGCAACAAAAGGTGGAGGTGGACCAGGAACTCAGCCTCCATCAGGAGAAAAAGGTGCTGCTCTAAGCTTGCCTTTTGCCAAACGATTCTCTATCCCTATTGATTTGAAGCCTGGACCTACTGGTGCAGCAAAAGAGCTTAACGTCCAAGGAGCTGAATTAAAGGCAACGTTTGCTCAACCGATCAGTGTGCCAAGCGCAAATGTTAATGTTCAAGTTTTGAATTCCGCAAATATAAAAATGCCATCACTTCGAGATATTGCACGATTTGATGTTGCTGTTACTTCTCATGAGGTAACAAAACAACAGGAAGTGAGTCGCTTCACGCAGCAACTTGTAAAAATAGCAAATCCTGTTGCAGCAACAAATGCTTTCGAACGGAATCAAATGTCAACGCTTCGTGGGAAACTTACTCAACAGGGGAAAAGCGGGAATATTATGGCGAATTCTCTCTTAAATGCAGCAAATGCTTCTACGCAAAATGTTTCCAGTTTATCCAATCAAAAAGTGAAGAATATGCTGCAACAAATGTCAAATCCTGCATCAGCATCTCCTGCCACTCGTGAAAAGATGAATCAAGTAAATCAAGTGCTCCAAAAAGAAAGCACGCAAAATAATAATCAACTTGCCTCCTCAATCCTTTCAGTAAATGAAAAAACCAGTGATAAGGAGATACAAAAAATAAAAGAACAGTTAATGCAGTCATCAAATACTACGACGAGCAAAGCGGTTACATCTGCACTTACCCAAACTGCGAGAGAATCATCTCAAGTACAAAGTACAATCAAACAAGTTTCGAATCTCAGTTCGGTTGTTAAGACTGCTGATAAAGAACATGTGACCAAACTCCATGACACATTAGAGAAAGCAAGCAAAGATGGAAATCAACTTGCCACAGCGATTCTTTCCGTAAATGAAAAGACTTCAGCTACTGAGATCGAAGCGCTACAACAACGAATTCAAGAGGCAAAAGATAAAGGAGATTCAGTTGCCGCGGAAGTTACTGAGACCGCAAAAACTACTAATACTACAACTCTTCCGACAGTGAATAGAGTACAAAATGTCAGTAAGGAAGACTATCAAGCAGTAAAAGATATGTGGAAACAGAACTATCAAAAGCTTGAAGTTCCACAAGGAATGGCAGGGAGCCGAGCTGATTGGGTAAAGGATGATATTGCGAGTATTGATGAAACAATCGGTTTACTTTCTTCACCAGATGCTGGTAAAGTACAGCAAGGAATGGATCAAGTCTCAAATCTTTTGCCATTCTTGCTTGTAGGAGGATTTTCACAGACACAAATTGTCGAATATTTGAAGGCAAAACAAGATGCGGCGAAAGAAGTCTCCAAGATTGTTGCAGTTGAGGAAGAAGAAAAAGTTGCTGTCGGCGTAGCGAAAAAGACGGCAACTGCACAGCAGACAATGTCAGCTTCTGTGGAAACAAACGATGAATCTGATGAAGGTGAAGAGTCTCCTTTGACCGCCGTTACTAGAAACACAACTCCATCTGAATCCTCCACTTCATTGCAATCAAATAATATGTTTTCATTGGCGAATTTGGAGAAGCCAAAGATAACTGATATCGCGAAATTTGAAGTTAGCCATTTAACAAAAGATAAAGAGGAAGCGAAGAGATTAGAGCAAACGCGTGGAACACTTGAAAAACTTGCAAATCCAGCAAACTTTATCAGCGATCCAGAACATGCACAAATAGAACAGCTTCGACAAAAGCTTTCTGAAGAAAGTCAAAAAGGAGATCAAGCGGCTGCAAGTATTCTCTCTGCTGCTAATAGTACAACGGCAGTTCAGGATATTTCACAGTTATCTCAAGGAAAAGCACTCAGTGATGAACAGCTTGAAGAAGTAAAGAAATTGTGGAAGGAAAATTACAAAACCCTTCCAGTCCCACAAGAATTTCCCAACAACGTGAATGGGCGAGTGGAATGGATCAAAAAAGATAGTGAAGATATTGTTCAAACACTTGCGTTGCTGCAGGCACCGGAAACTGAAAAGAAAAATGAAGGACTGAAGAAAATTTCTACTATTTTGCCTTTCCTTCTCCTTGGCGGATTTTCTCTGCAGGAAATGATAGGATATCTCAACGCAAAACATGAAGCTGCTGAGGAGTCGGTAAAAGAACTTGATGAAGAAGAATCAAACACAGTTTCAGTTTCAAATAGTGGCAAAACTGAGGAAAAATCAGCAAATTTGACTACAGAAGAAGAGAATAAATAAAAGAGAATTGTTGAGATAGTTCATGCTCTTGCTCTTTTTTTGCAATTAGTATTTAATAGAAAGAGTATTATGTTTGGAAACCTGTTTAATCAAAAGAAAGATGAAAATGGAAATCCTGTGCCGGCGGGGGACACTCCTGTGGCGGCAACAACAGATCAAATAGCAAATGCCTCAGCACCTATGTCTGCGCAACCTGTAACATCTGAACCGGCGTCATCCACGCCTGCACCGTCCGCTTTTAGCACTCCTTCTGTTTTTTCATCATCACCACAATCTGCAGTACCTGCTGATCCGCCAATTCCTTCTTCTGATCCGACATCGACATCTCCGGATAATCTTTCCTCAACACAGCCTTCTATACCAGATGCAAATTCTTCGGACTCTAATACCAATCCAGTTTCTGCACCTGTTGATACTTCTGCTCCCGCGGGTTCTCCTCAGAACGACTTAACTGCCTTGAGTCATTTGGATCCGCGTACTGCTCAGGCATTAACGCATGCTCAGGAGGAAACACGAAGGATAAAGCAACAGAATATAGAGCCCGAGCAATTGCTTCTTGGATTATTGTATGATGAACAGCTTTATAACATGCTGAGCGATCAAGGAGCTGATGGTGGTCAGATCTCAAAGGAGATCCAGACTGAAGAGAAAATGGGCACCTATCAAGGCCAGCCAACACTTAGTAAAATTTCTCAGGAAGTTTTTGATCAGGCATATCGTGATGCAAAGATGCGCGGTGCAAATTTCGTTGCTCCTGAGGATGTCTTAATTGTTTTATTTTCGCCAAATTATAAAACGGCGCAATATTTGCAGAATCATAGCCTTAAAAAAGAGACAATGGTTGAAAAGTTTTCCAAAAATCCAACAACAGCATATGGGAAACGGACAGTCCTGGAGAAATACGGAATAGATCTGACTGAAGAAGCACGTGCAGGCAAGCTTGATCCGATTGCGGGACGAGATAAAGAGATTGACCGTATGGTTCATGTGCTTTTGAGAAGAACAAAGAATAATCCGATTATTATCGGAGAACCAGGAGTCGGTAAGACAGCAATTGTAGAAGGACTTGCTCAAAAAATTGTCCAAGGTGCAGTCCCGAAAGAGTTACAGGATAAGAGAATTTTCCAGCTTGATGTTGCCTCACTGATTGCAGGTGCGAGTCATCGGGGAGAGTTTGAAGAACGTCTGCGCGGTGTAATTAATGAGGTGCTGGGTTCGAATAACAGAATTATTTTGTTTGTTGATGAAATTCATGCGCTTATGGGAACAGGTGATGACGGCGGGATGAATGCGGCAAATATTATTAAGCCTCATCTTGCTCGTGGGCACTTTCAATTGATTGGTGCGACAACGACAACTGAGTACCGCAAAAATTTTGAAAAAGATAAAGCATTCGAACGGCGCTTCCAACCTGTCACCTGTGAAGAACCGAGCGAAGAAGTTGCCGTTGAAATGCTTAAAATTGTCCGTCCCAAATACGAGAAATTTCATCATATTACCATTTCTGATGATTCCTTAAAGGAATGTGTAAAATTATCCAAGAAATATATTGGTGAGCGTTATCTTCCTGATAAAGCAGTTGATTTACTCGATGAAGCATCAGCTGAAGTAAAATTGCAAATTGATTCTGGTAATCGTCCCAATGGTGATATCTCAGTTAAAAAATCAGATATTGAAAAGGTGGTTAGCGCATGGACTGGTATCCCAATCACAAAATTAACAGAAGACGAAAGCGCAAAACTCCTTAAGCTTGAAGATAGGATTCATCAACGGCTTGTGGATCAGGAAGAAGCCGTTGTGGCAGTTTCAGAAGCAGTACGCCGTGGAAGAATCGGACTTGCCGCTGCAAATCGTCCGATTGCTTCATTTATTTTCCTTGGCCCAACTGGAGTAGGTAAAACAGAGCTTGCAAAAACGTTGGCAGAGCTGTTGTTTGGCCGTGACGATGCGATGGCGCGGCTTGATATGTCAGAATATATGGAAAAACATGAGGTGGCAAAATTGATTGGTGCGCCTCCAGGATATGTTGGTTACGAAGAAGGCGGTCAATTGACAGAAGCAGTTCGCAAGAAGCCATATTCAATTGTTCTTATGGATGAAATTGAGAAAGCTCATCCTGATGTGTTTAATATCTTACTGCAATTGCTTGAAGATGGACGTTTGACAGACAATAAAGGAAATACAATTTCATTCAGAAATACCATTGTTATTTGTACTTCAAATATTGGCAGTAATGTTATTCAACAGCATTTGAGTCAAATTGATCCAAAAGCAAAGAGATCTCCTGAAGATATGGACAAAACTTTCAAAGAATTGCAAGGGATTGTCCGTGATGAGCTTACAAAATTCTTGCGACCTGAGGTTCTTAATCGTTTTGATGAAGTTGTTATCTTTAAGCCATTACAGCCTGAGCATATGGCTGGAATTGCGCGCTTGGGAATTGCAAAAACTGCAAAACTTTTGAAAGAACAAGGATATAATCTTCAGATTACTGAACGAGCAATCGCTCAACTCGCAACAGACGGCTATGATCCAGTATATGGTGCACGGCCGCTTAGAAGACTGATTCAGACTGCTATCGAGAATCCAATTGCCTTAGCGATTATTTCCAAGAAATTTGTTCCAGGTGACACCATTGTTATCGATTACAGTGATAACACCAATGAGTTCTTCTTTAGTAAATCTGGAGGGATTGCTGATGTCGCTCCAATGACAGATGAACAATTCCGTACCTTTCTTGTCCAACTCGTAACTCCTGAAGTTGTAACAAACGCAGTAGACAGACAAAGATATATGGAAGTGCATGATCTCATTCTAAAAGGTAGATCAGAAAATAATAAAACGGCTGGTGCTATTATGGAAGTAAATGCGGCCACACCGCTTACCCAGATCCAAACAATTCGTCAGGAATTAGAAACCGCAAAAGGCAAGGGCGATCCAATGGCGCAGGCAATTTTGGATCTAGCATCAACGGTTGCTCATCAGATTCAAGCAACAATTCTCTTGAAGCATATTATTATGGAGATTATTCAGCCTGCGGATATCGTTCAACCTGCAAAGAAACAGCGCTTTATGGAGTTGCATGAGAAAGTGATGCAGGAAAGCCAGCGTCAGAATCCTTTGGCGCTTAAGATAATGGCGGTTAATGATAACACAACAGCAAATGCCATTGATGAGTTGATGGAAGAACTTAGAGCAGATAGCGCTAACGGTGACGATCTTGCTACTGAAATTCTTTCAGCTGTTAACAATGAAATCGCGGAAGAAACGAAAGCGAGTCATCAAACAGATCCGGTAGTGCAGTATAGAAAAGTTCTTAAGCAACTTATCAATCCGCTTTATTTGGCAGATCCTGAAGATAAGGCGAAATTTAGCCAAGTTTATGACAAAATATCAAAGGCAAACAAATCGGGAAATCCATTGGCTGCATCCATACTTTCTCTTACTGATACCACATCAGATAATGACATCCAGAAATTAAAAGAGCAACTAGAACAGGCAAAAGCACAAGGAGATGATTTTGCGAAAGAAATCCTAGCAGTTATTGGTGAAGCGATTGAAAAAGCACCAATAAGAAATCTTAAGAAGACACTTCTTGCTGTTACCAATCCTATGAGTGCACCAACTGCTCAGGAACGTGAACAATATACACTTCTACAGACCAAAATAACTGAAGCGTCTCAAAAAGGGAATCAGCTCGCAACAGCGGCTCTTACAGTAAAAGAAGCAACAACAGATGATGAACTCAAACAATTAATGGATCAAATTGTTAAGTCTCCAGATGATGAGATTGCAAAGATGATAAATTCACTTGCAGAAGGCAGTATCACTCCTGCTGCTCAAAATACCTCGAATCAAACACAACCTGCACAGCAATCACAGGAACCAATTACTCAACAGGCGCAACCAGTTCAGCAGTCGGCTATGTCATCATCTCCAGCTCCAATGATGCAACAGCCTCCTGTTCAGTCTCAACCAGTTTCTCAAGCTCCAATCAATACTGTCATGCCACCAACACAACAAAATACCAGTGGTCTTTTTACTCCGCCGCCTCCGCCAGTGTTTAATACCCCTCCTTCTAATGTAGATAATACCGCTCCTGTTTCTGGCAGTGGTGCAATGATGCAACCAGCAAATGCCTACAATGCCTACAGTTTTTCAGGAATTCCCGCAAGCTCACGTCCAATGGGCTACGTTTCTCCACAAACCAACCAGGAAGAGGTAGAGTAACCTCATTGTAATTTCTCATAGCACTTCATATACTAATAGTATGGCCGCAAATTTTGTGGTTGTGTTGTTATGAAGTATTCGAAACTTTTAGTAATGTTCCTCAGATTTTGGTTCTTGGAAAGTCCTGTCGCTCTTTTTAAATTTTTTGCTTCCCTCAATGGAGCATTCTTCCAGCTGTTTTCTTTGCCGCTTCTGTTGCGGACTTATTTTAAGCCGCTTAAAAATGAATACAGGGAGGGTCTGGTAGGATTCTCTCGTGTAATGGGAATTACTATCAAAACATTTTTTATCCTTATGGATCTTGTGATTTTGTTTTTTCTTCTTTCTGTTGAAATTAGTATTTTTGTCGCTTACGTCTTTTTCCCAATTGCGACAATAGCCTTGTTATTTTTTAGGTACTAGGGGTTAGGTCTTTAAATCATATGTTTTTAACAGTAAAATTTTATCATTTTTATCGAACTGCACTTGTTCGGAGTATCCGGTTGATTGTGTATATTTTGTTGTTAGCTCTTATTCTGCTTGAAATAAAGAGTGTTACCTCTTTGAGATTTTTGGTTTTTCTTTTTAATATTTTTGTCATGATTGAAGTATTCTTTCATTACAAAATCAGTAAGGCCACACCAACTGTTCCTGTTGCAAAAAATACAATAAAAACACTGTACGATTCATTTACTTTGCCGGCACTTTATTGTTTTGTAACCCAACCAACAACAACGGAAGTTATTAAGAAATTAGCGCAATATCCACAGGTAAAATTAATTATGGAAAAAGCAGATATCACGCATA
>Ga0265340_10000016_pt1 | contig 94019 bp, 93 predicted proteins | sample 4CB225metaG_FD_202082 | JGI IMG/M metagenome (GOLD analysis project Ga0265340, IMG submission 202082) | Rhizosphere microbial communities from Carex aquatilis grown in University of Washington, Seatle, WA, United States - 4-CB2-25 metaG | ecosystem: Host-associated > Plants > Roots >...
AGAAAACTCTTTGAATTCGAACGGGAACGGTTGAACTATGACCCTGAAAGCTTATCAGAATACGCAGTTCATCACTGAAGATCCGCGCCAGACGGAATATCGGCTGTTCGGCCAGGTGACCGGCGCGCTGATCGATGCGCAAAAGACCGGCGTCAACGGCGGCTCGCTCGCAGAGACCATCGATTGGAACCGCCAGCTTTGGCGCACGCTCGCGGCGGACTGCCTCGACGACCGCAACCAATTACCGCAAGGCGTGCGGGCGCAGATCGTCTCGCTTTCGCTCTGGGTCTCAAAATACTCCAAGGAAGTGACGCGCAAAGGCGCTTCGCTCGATCCTTTGATCGACGTCAACCGCTCGATCATGCAAGGGCTTCAGGGCGCCGCCTAGATTTCCACGCCAGGGATTGAAGCGCAAAGGCCGGCCGCCAAGCCGGCCTTTCGTTTTTGCCGGGCGGCAAAAATTACCACTGCGGGGACTGACCGTCCTCGAAAATACACCAGCAAAAACAATAGATTATAAGATGAACGCGGCGCAGGCGCTTGGCACGCTCGTTGCTGATCCAGGTCCAGGTTCGCGCCCCGAACCGCGCAAAACGCCATCGACTGGCCAGAACGGAAATGGAGAACTGAGATGCTCAGCGTCAACACCAACACCGGCGCCATGATCGCGCTGGAATACCTCAATCAGACCCAGGGTCAGATGGCGCAGACCCAGAATGCCATCAACACCGGCCTGAAAGTGTCGTCCGCGAAGGACGACGGCGCCACCTACGCCATCGCCCAGAACATGCGCGGCGACGTCGCCGGCTATCAGGCAGTGACCGACAGCCTCAATCGCGGCATGTCCGCGGTCGATGTCGCCACGTCGGCCGGTCAGTCGATCTCCGACCTCTTGATCGAGATGAAGCAAAAGGCGCTTGCAGCGTCCGACGCCTCGATTGACACCAACAGCCGTCAGGCTCTGAATCAGGATTTCGTCGCCCTGCGCGACCAGATCACCACCATCGTGAAGAATGCCGTGTTCAATGGTTTCAACCTGATCGACGGCTCGACCACCAAGATCACGGCGCTGGCTTCGGCCGACGGTACGCGCCGCATTTCTGTCAGCGCGCTGACCATGTCTCTGACAGGCAACATCGTCACCATCGGATCGGCCGGCTCGATTTCGACGCTGGCTAACGCCTCGACGATGGTCAAGACGATCGAAACCTCGCTCACCAATGTGGATGCCGCCCTGGCGAAATTGTCCTCGGGCGCCAAGAAGTTCTCGATCCAGCTCCAGTTCACTCAGCAATTGTCCGACACGCTGAGCACGGGCATCGGTAACTTGGTCGACGCGGACATGGCCAAGGAAAGCGCGCTGCTGACTTCATTGCAGACCAAGCAGCAGCTCGGCGTCCAGGCCTTGTCGATCGCCAATCAGGCGCCTTCGACAATTCTATCGCTGTTCAGATAAGAACGTCCGGGCGAGCGGGGATAGGAGCGGCGCGGGGGCAACCTCGCGCCGTTCTCACGTCATGGGCAAAATCTGCCGCCCACCCGGCAATAATTGCCGCGCTCTCGGTAAATCGTGCCGGGCAAAATAGGCCGTGGAAGATTTTCGCGCGGAAGGTTTTTCCCCTCCGCGACGAACAAACCAGAGTGAAATCTTTCTTAAACTCTCCCGGCACGGCGATTGCCTTGGTGTTGGCGGGGCAAGAACACCCCTGAGCAAAACGCTCATGTCATCACGCCAGAACGGAGGCACCAATGCTTAGCGTCAACACCAACTCCGGCGCCATGGTTGCGCTGGAATACCTCAATCAGACTCAGGCTCAATTGGCGACGACCCAGAACGCCATCAGCACCGGCCTGAAGGTTTCGTCCGCGAAGGACGACGGCGCCACTTACGCCATCGCCCAGAACATGCGCGGTGACGTGGCCGGTTACGCGGCGGTCACCGACAGCCTCAACCGCGGCACGTCCGCGGTCGATGTCGCCATGTCCGGCGGCCAATCGATCTCCGACCTCTTGGTGGAGATGAAGCAGAAGGCGCTGGCAGCGTCCGACACCTCGCTCGACACCAACAGTCGTGCGGCCTTGAACCAGGATTTCATCGCCCTGCGCGACCAAATCACCACGATCGTGAAGAATGCCGTGTTCAACGGCTTCAACCTGATTGACGGCACGACCACCAAGATCACGGCGCTGGCTTCGGCCGACGGTTCGCGCCGCATTACGGTGAGCGCACAGACAATGTCCCTGGGCGGTTCCATTGTGACGGTCGCCGCGGCTGGCAGCGTTTCAACTCAGGCCGCCGCCTCGACGATGGTCACGACGATCGAAACCTCGCTGACCAATGTGGACGCGGCCCTGGCGAAACTTTCTTCGGGGGCGAAGAAGTTCTCGATCCAGGCGACGTTCACCCAGCAATTGTCCGATACGCTGAGCACCGGCATCGGCAACCTGGTCGACGCCAACATGGCCCAGGAAAGCGCGCTGCTGACTTCGTTGCAGACCAAGCAGCAGCTCGGCGTCCAGGCCCTGTCGATTGCCAATCAGGCGCCTTCGACGATCCTCTCGCTGTTCAGGTAAGCATCTCTCGAACGGCGGACGCGCACTGCGTCCGCCGTCGCTTTCCCGAATGGCGGGCGCCGTCTCGCACGGCCCTTTGCCCCGGGGCGTTGGTTTGGGGTTATAGAACAAGAAGCGGCGGGCGGAGGCGGGGCCTCCGTCCGCTGCCGCTTTACAGTTTCAGGATCTTCGCCATCGCGCCTACCACGCGTGCAACATCGTCTTCGTCCATGGAGGCGAAGAACGGCAAGCTGAGCGCATGCGCGTAGTAGCGATCAGCGCCAGGCAGTTCGGCATTACCGTAGCGTGAGGCGAAATAGCGCTGGCGGTGCAGCGGGAAATAATGAACCTGGCTGCCGATTCCTTCCTCGGCGAGACGGCGCATGAACTGGCCGCGCGTCAGGCCGAAGGACGCAAAATCGATCAGCACCGCATAAAGATGCAGCGCCGGCAGGCAGTTTCTCGGCCGTGCAACGGGCTTGAGACGCGGCGCATAGGGTGCCAGCAATTCGTCATAGGCCACTGCCAAGGCGCGCCGGCGCGCCAGAAAACGCTCGAGCTTGCCGAGCTGCGACAGGGCGAGCGCGCAATGGATGTCGCTGGCGCGCCAGTTGAAGCCAGGCTCCACCAGTTCGTAGTACCAGGGGTTGGCGCTGCCGTCGGTGTCGAAAGCATCATTGCCGCAAACGAATTCTCCCGCCTCGCGTGTCATGCCGTGATTGCGCGTGCGCCGCAGATGGGCGGCAACGTCGGGATCGTCTGTCGTCACGGCGCCGCCTTCGCCCATGGCGATGGCCTTGACCGGATGAAAAGAGAACACGCTCATGTCGCAGAAATCATTGGCGCCGATCACACAAGGCGTTCCATTTCGCGCGATATAGACCGTGCCCAGCGCATGGCAGGCGTCGTCGACGATCTTGAGGCCGGCGGACCGCGCCAGCTCGGCGATCTCTTCCAAGGCACCGCACTGACCGTTGAGATGGACGTTGAACACGGCGTCGGCGCGCCCGGCCCGCGCGATGGCATCGGCAAGGTCTTGCGGGCGCATCAATCCGCTCAAGGGATCGACGTCGGCGAAAACGATCTCGGCGCCGTTAAGATAAGGCGCGCTGGCGGTGGCGAGAAAGGTCAGCGACGGCACGATGACCTTTGCGCCGGGCCCCAGGCCGAGTGCGTGCGCCGCCATGTAGAGTGCGGCCGTCCCGCTGGAGCAAACGATTGCGTGCCCGGCCTTGACGGTCTCGGCGAACGCAGCCTCGAAACGGCCGACCACGGGTCCGGTCGTCAGCAGCTCGCCGCGCAACACCTGTGAGACCGCGTCGATGTCGTCTTGTTCGATGAGTTGGCGGCCGTAAGGCAGGAACGCCGCAGTCTGGGGCCGCTTCAGCGCTTGGACGCTCACGCAAATGCCTCAGTCAGCAGCTGTTGCAGGCCGCGCGCGTCGAGTTGCTCCGGATTGGAGTCGCTCGCATAGCTGAAGTCCTCGGCCACCGGCTTGGCGCCGCGGTTGATATACGCTTCGCGCGCTGCTGCGGCGAAGCTCGCCAGAACCACGTAGCGGTCGCCCAGTTCGATGGTCCAATGCGCATCGTCGGCAGGGATCATCGTCTCGTGCAGCTTCTCGCCCGGGCGAATGCCGACCACTTTGTGGACGAGCGCTGGCCCGATCAGCGCGGCGAGCCCGGTGATCGAGGTGGAGGGAATCTTGGGCACGAAAATCTCGCCGCCGTGGGTCAGCTCCATGCTCGAGAGCACGAAATTCACGCCCTGGGTGAGAGTGATCCAGAACCGCGTCATCCGCGGATCAGTGATCGGCAGTTCGCGCGCGCCGCCGTCGGTCAATTTCTTGAAGAACGGAATGACTGAGCCGCGCGAGCCCGCGACGTTGCCGTAGCGCACGACCGCGAAGCGCGTTCCGTCGGCACCGGCCAGATTGTTCGCGGCGACGAAAATCTTGTCGGAGGCGAGCTTGGAGGCACCATAGAGATTGACCGGATTGGCCGCCTTATCGGACGACAGCGCGATCACCTTGCGCACGTTGCGCCTAAGCGCCGCCGACACCACGTTCTCGGCCCCGAAGACGTTGGTACGGATGCATTCGAAGGGGTTGTATTCGGCGGTGGGAACCTGCTTCAGCGCGGCGGCATGGATGACGTAATCGACATCGCGCATCGCCATCTCGAGGCGGTCGCGGTCGCGCACGTCGCCGATGAAATAGCGCATGAACGGATACTGCTCCATCGGGAAGAGCTGTTGCATCTCGTATTGCTTGAGTTCATCGCGCGAAAAGATGACGAGGCGGCGCGGCTTGTAATGGTCGATCACCGTGCGCACGAAATGTTTTCCGAATGATCCGGTTCCCCCGGTGACCAAAACGGATTTATCGTTGAGGTCGAGCCATGGCTGGGTGAAGGTTCGTAGTGGGGTGGTTTGAGGCTCGACGACGTCGTCGTCGAGGTCACGCGCTAGATAAATCTTCTTCGCCCGCTGAGCCATGGCACCCGCCTAGATTTTGCGGAAATCATGGTTACAGAAATTGGTTACCGGTCCCTCAATTTGCCTTGGAAATGCTGAATCGAAAGCGCCGCGTTCCAGGGCGCAGAGCCGTCGGCTTGCGGGTATCGTCGAGTTCGAGGGCCGAGAGCGCCAACTGGCAGAACAGGCTTCCGCCCAACTCTTTGTGGGTCAACAGACCAAGCAGCGGCGCAGTCGCGCGGTCGACTTCGAGGCGCAGGCGGTTCTTGTCGTCGCCGATCTCCCCCCAGCCTTCGGTCATGCCCAGCCCGTGCGAGGCGGAGACCAGGAACGACACGGGCGCGCCATGCTCGACGGTCTCGCCGTTGAGCGCGAAAGTTTCCGGATCCTTACCGCCATTATGCGTCGTTAAGGAAAGCCTAGTCCAGTCGAAGGCGTCGGGCAGCAAGGTCAGATGGCCGAGCCTAAGACTCCCCTTGCCCCAATCGTTCCAATGGAAGCTGAGATCGAAATCGATGCGCGGCGCGCGGGCGTGGAAGCGAAGCGTTTTTTCGATGGGCCCCTTGGGAGTTTCGATGCGCGCGAAGGCCAGCACGTCGCCGCCTTCTGTCCACAGATAGGCGCGGCACCATTCCAGATCGGTAATCTTGTGCTCGCCGGGCGCCTCGAAGACGCTGTTACCGGTGTACCAGTCGGCCTGTAGGGCGATGTCGTCGAAATGGCCGTGCGGCAGCGTGCCGATCAGGGCGGGTCCGCCGCCGAAGCGGACGCCATCCAGCGACAGGCCGCGGCGGCGGTCGAGCCGGGCGCTGAGCACGGGCGTCGCGATGTCGAGACGGCGCGAAGCGATCTCGGCGCCGCGCGGCGCGGGTGGGGCGGGCGGCGGCGGAGCGCTCCAGCGGGCCTGGGCGGAGCCGAGCCTGCGGCGCAGTTCTTCCCAGCGCTTTTCGGTGATGTGGGTGCGGAAATCGCTCGACCAGAGATAACAAAGTTCCTTCCAATCGGCCTGCGAGTCGTGCGGCAGGCCGCGATAGATACCTTCGCAGGCGGCGTTGAGTGCAAGATCGTCGCGCCCGGTGACCGCCCAGCGCGACAGATTATATTTGCGCTGTTTCTTGACCGGGACCGGACAGGCGGCGCTCTCCAGGCGCAAGGGTGCCTTGGGCGCCGCGCCTAACAGACGCGACGGTGGGACGAGGTCGCAACCGGGCTCGCGGGCCAACTGCGAGAAGGCTTCTTCCAGCTTTCTCCACTCGCCGCCGCCGTTTGCTTCCTCGGTCCTGTACCGGCCGGGGCGGAAATCGAAAATCTCCGCGTCGCTGGCATAGAGGCAAAGCGCGCGCGTGCCCTCGCTCTGATGGGCGCGGATATAGGCGAGATAATCCTCGATCCCGATGTCGCCCTGGGCAAAACGCTGGAGCTTCTGGAAGGCGACGGTGTTGGTCCATAACAGGGCAATGGTGCGCCCGTCCGCGCCGATGGCGCGCTGCGGCGCATAGCGCGCTTCGACGGGCCATTGGTGGTGCGAGGCGGGATTGTCCCAATCCATCAACAGCGCGCGATAGCCCGCGTCGAGGTAGAGTCCGACCAGTCCGCCCGAATAGGCCTGCTCGTTGACCAGTGCGATGGTCGGTGAAACGCCCAGCAGCCGCTGATAGACATCGTTGCCGATGGCAAGATTGGCTTCGGTGACGCGGGCGGGAACCAGCGGCCCGATGATCTGGCTATAGCCCGCGCCGATGAACTCGACGTAGCCCGCATCCATCAGGCGCTTCAGCGTCGCGATCCAGCCCGGATCGCGCGCGGCGATTTCCTCGAGCGTGTAGCCGGAGGCTTCCACGCCGATCGGGCCACACTTCTCGGCAAGGCGCAGCAGCGGCCAATAGCAGCGTGCGATGACCTCGCAGCGCTGGTCCTCCTCGATGGAGGAAAAAGCGAGATTCAGATGGAAGAACGCGAACAGCTTGAGGCATGCAACATCGGCCTCTATCTGGCGGAGCGGCGCGTTCATGCGGTCTCGATCCTGAGGCAGGCGAGCGCGTCGTTGGCCGCCTGAAGCGCATCCGCGCGTGTCGATCCGGTGGCGAGTACCATGGCGGCGGAGGGGCGCTTGTCGCCGGCCGCCGGAATGACGTCGCCCGGTTTCGCCGTGACGATGATCTCCGCAACGCCCGCAATCCGGCGCGCCTCTTCGGCGCCAGAGATGGACTTGACGCAGCCAGCGGGCGGAAAGGCGTAACGCTGGATCACCGGCCTTTGATATTTCGGTTCGAGTTCGGCCTCGTCCACAGCCTCGCCCAGCGCCAACTTGATAGCCGCGCCAACGAAATCGACGCCGGTGTTGAGCGGAATTTCGCGGCTGCAGAAGAACCCGCCCGACAGCCGCGCCGCGAGCTCGATCACAGTGGCTTCGCCCTTGTGGACGACGATGTCGCCCTTGACCGTGCCGTTGGTGATGCCGAGCGCCGCGGCGGCGCGCGCCACAATATCCTTCACCTTGGCTTGCAGCTCAGGCGGAAGATGGCTCGGCAGATCGCCGCCGTTTTCTATGAAGAAGGGAGCGTAGCGTTCAAGGAACTCGTAGTTGCGGTCGGAGAATCCGGGTGTCCGGCAGCGCCTGCCAACGACCACGGATTCCGTCGAGATCTGAGGACCATCGAGATACTGCTCGACCATGACGCGTTCGCTCGGCGAATGGGAGCGCGCGAAGAAGAAGGCCTTGGTCAGATCCTCGACGTGGGCGACGCGCTGCACTCCGCGCGAACCGCGGCTGTCGACCGGCTTGATCACCAAGTCGCGGCCGCGCTCGATGGCGATGCGCTGCAGGGCCTGCGGCGTCTCGACTTCCGCGAACCAGGGGATGGGAACGCCCGCTTCCGCGAAGCGGCGCTTCATCGCCAGTTTGTCGGAGGCAAGCTCGGCGCTGGCGCGCGAAATCCCGGCGATGCCCAGCCGTTCGCACACTGCGGCCGTGGTCAAGGGCGCATCGGCGGCGACGCAGATCACGCCGTCGATCCTGCGGACCTTGCGGCTGTAGCGCTCCGCCGCCGCCGCCGTTTCGCTCGGGCCGTAGACATCGGCGATCAGGCAGGAATCGGCGTGGGCGAAGCCGGGCGCTTGAGGATTGATGTCCGAAACGACGACGGTGAGCCCCATCTGTTTGGCGCGGACGACCGCATCGACCGCTTCGACGCCACCGGAGACGATCAGCAGCGTCTTCGCCATCAGAAATAGAGTCCGCCGTTGACGTTGATGGTCTGCGCCGTGATGTAGGACGACGCGTCGCTGGCAAGGAACACGACGGCGTCGGCGACTTCCCGGGTGCTGCCGAGCCGCTTGAGCACGATGGACTCCGCGGCCTTCTGCACACTCGCCGCCGCCATGCCCGCAGCCGCCATGTCCGAGGCGATCAAGCCTGCGGCCACGGTGTTGGAGCGCACATTCTTGGGCGCCCCGAAGCGCGCGATGACCTGCGCCAGCGAGATCAGTCCGGCCTTGGAAGCCGCATAATGCGCGGTGCGCGGCCCGCCATATTGGCCGCTGACCGAAGAGATGTGCACGATCGAACCGCCGCCCGCCTCCGCCAAGAGCGGCAGGAAGGTCTGAGCACAGACGAACGGGCCTTTCAGATTGGTGGCGAGGATAGTGTCCCAGTCCTCGTCCGCGATCTGATCGAAATCGGTCGGGTTGTTGATCCCGGCATTGTTGACCAGGATGGAGATCGCGCCGAAACCGTGCGCGTCTTTGGCCGCGGCCGCAACGCTGGAACGGTCCGTCACATCCATCTGCAAGACAAGCGCGCGCCTGCCCATGGATTTGATCTCTTTGGCCACCTCTTCGGCTTCGCCGCGCTTTTCGCGGAAGGTGACAACGACATCGGCGCCCGCTTCGGCCAAACCCAGCGCTATGGCGCGTCCGATCCCGCGGCTTGCGCCGGTGACGACGGCGTTCTTTCCGGCGAGCGAAAATCGGTTCATTGCAGGCCTCTTTTGCGCGCAACGGCGCGCTTAGCGGCCTCGGCGATGAACGGCGCGGAGATTTCGAAATGATGCGCCAGCTCGTCGGGCTCGCCCGAGGTGCCGAAAGTGTCGTTCAGGCCGACGAATTCGATCGGGCAGGGATGGGTCTTGGTCACTGCTTCAGCGACGGCGCTGCCCAGCCCGCCATAAATGTTGTGGTCTTCGGCAGTGACGATGGCGCCGGTTTCGCGCGCGCAACGCCTCAGAAGCTCCACGTCGATCGGCTTGATCGTAGGCATGTTAACGACGCGCGCGTCGATATCGACACCTTCCAAGATTTCGGCCGCTTCCAATGCACGCGCCACCTCGACGCCGCACGCGACCAGCGTCACATCACAGCCGTGACGGATGATCTGGCCTTTGCCGATTTCGAAGACGTGATCGTCGCCGAACAGCCGCGTGGCGGCGCTACGCCCGGTGCGCATATAAACGGGTCCATCGAATTCCAGGATGGCGCGGGTGGCGAGCGCGGTCTCAATCGGATCGGCGGGCGAGATCACAGTCATGCCCGGAATCGCGCGGAACGCCGCGATGTCTTCCAGCGCCTGCGCCGAGCCGCCGTCGGGGCCGACGTCGAGACCGGGGTGGCTGGCGACAATCTTGGCGTTGCGCCTAGCATAGCCGATCGAGAGGCGGGCCTGTTCGTAGGCGCGCTCCAGGAAGCAGGCAAAGCCGGTGACGACGGGCAGCATGCCGACCGCGGCGAGTCCGCCCGCCGCCGCCATCATATTCTGTTCCGCGATGCCGAATTGGATCAGCCGCTCGGGATAGGCCTTGCGGAAATGGTGGACGCCGGTGCCGCCAGCGATGTCCGCGTCGAGCACCACAAGCTTGGGAAATTCTGGGGCAAGGCCGGTCAGCGCCTTGCCGAAGGCTTCGCGCAGCGAATCGCCCGACGAGCCGATAAGGGCGGGAGCGTTGTTGTCAGACATCGAGAAGCTCCTTGATTTCTTCCGGTTCCGTGCCGAGCGCGGTGAGCGCGTCTTCGGCCTGTTGGCGCGTGAGTTTGACGCTGCCGTGCCAGGCCGCATTGCCCTCCATGTACGGCACGCCTTTGCCTTTCACGGTGTGGGCGATCAGGACGGACGGGCGCTCGTGGGTCGAGGCGGCCAGATGCAGCGTTGAAAGGATCTCGGCGATGTTGTGACCGTCGATCTCGAACACCGTCCAACCGAAGGCGCGCCATTTGTCGGCCAGCGGTTCGAGCCGCATGATGACGTCGTTGGGCGCGTCGCTCTGCAGTTTGTTGTAGTCGATGATGGCACAGAGATTGTCGAGCTTGTGATGGGCGGCGCACATCGCGGCCTCCCAGACCTCGCCTTCCTGCAATTCGCCGTCGCCGAGCAGCGCATAGGCGCGCGCGCGCATCTTCTGCAGCTTCATGCCCATCGCCATGCCGAGCGCCACCGAGAAACCCTGGCCGAGCGAGCCGGTCGAGGTTTCCACCCACGGCAGATCGCGCACATGAGGATGGCCTTGGAACGGGCTGCCGAGTCGGCGCAGCCTGAGCGCCTCGTTCTTGTCGCAAAATCCGTGATAGGCGCCGATGGCGTAGAGCGCGGGGCAGGCATGGCCCTTCGACAGAACGAAGCGGTCACGGAAACGGTCGTCCGGCTCCGACGGCCAGACGTTCAGCTCCGCACCAAACAGGCAGGCCAGGATGTCGGCGCACGACAGCGCTCCGCCGGGATGGCCGGAACCGGCGCGGTAAATCGATGCGATGGTGTGGCGCCGCGTAAAGCGCGCAGCGTGTGCAATCTGGGTTTCGAGATCGGGGTTGTTTTCGACCGTCTGGATCGTGCGGTGGGCAAGCGATGTGGCGATGTTCATGGTGTTCCTCTCAGGCAGCCTGACGCAAGCGCGCGCGGCTCAACAGATCGGTGTAGAGAATGATCTCGGCGGAAGGCGCGAGACGGCGCGCCTCGGCGGCGATTTCGCCCGCGAAACCGCGCGACATGACGACGATCACGCCCGGTTTGGCTTCCGCCAGCGTTTCTGGACCGGCGAGCGCGCAGCCGTGCCGCTCGCCGACATGGGCCTTGAGATGGGTGTCGATCAGAAGGCGAAGCGTCTTGGTGTCGAAGCCGCCATGTACCACCAAGCTGTCGAAGATCCGTCCCGCGCCCCAGATGGCAAGACCCTTGTGCGCCAGGGCATGAAGTTCGCCGGCGGCTTCGCCGAGCGCCGCAAGATTGGCTTCGCGTGTCGCGGTATAGGTCGAGAGCAGGGCGTTCGCTTCGTGGACTTCCGCGATGTCAGGGGAAATAGGATCGTCTCCGCGGCGCGATTTCTGCGCCACCACGAATATGTTCTCGCGGTCGGCGGGATAGGGCTTTTCGACAAGCGAAAAACCCGCCGCTTCGACCATGCGAACGAGTGTGCGGGCGGAGAAGTGCGTCAGATGTTTGTCGATGAACCATTCCTCGACGATGTCATCGGCGCCGATCAGCGCGATGTTCGGCGCGTCGAGAATGAGCAGCCCGCCGTCCCTCAAACAGCGCCAATGATCGGCGAGGACCGAGGCGGGATGAGCCAGATGCTCGATGGTGTGGCAGGAATGGATGACGTCGAAGCGCTCGCTCTCCAGCGCGACGTCCTCGATGCGCCCGACATGCAGTTCGGTGCGCTCAAGCCCGGCGCAGGATCCCGCAACGCGCTCGTCCGGTTCGACCGCGACTAGGCTGGCGGCGGGCGCTTTATCCAACAGGGCGCGCGCGAAACGTCCGCGATTGGAGCCGACATCGAGAAGCGAGAACGCGCCTGCCGCACAACGATGGCGCAGAATGGCGTCGACGGCAATCTGCGTGCGAAAGCCTTTGCCGTAGCGCACATTGCCCCAGTCGGCGCCGCTCGACACCGCGGGCGCTGAGCGCGGCGCGTGGTCGGCGCGCGGCAGGCTTTGAACAAGGCCGCACTGGGCGCAAATATGGATAGTGATGCCTCTTTGCGAGCGCTCCGGCGCGTAGACGGGTTGGAGCGCATCGCTGCGGCAAAGTTCGCAAATCGCTGGCATGTGAAGTCGTCCGAAAGGACCCGATAACCATCTTCGGACGGCTAGCCTTAATAATTCACTACATATTCCGCACGCGAGGCGTATCCCAAACGCGTCATCATTCCGTTCGCGATCGCTTCGAATTGCGCGCGCTGCTTTTCGTCGAGCAGCCTGTCCTCGGGACGATTGACGTTGTGCGGCCGGGCGAACATCGCGAAATGCTCGTCGCGCGCGGGAAGATTAAGAAAGTCATAAAGTCCGCGCACCGCCCCGGGGCTGCTGCGCAAATCTTCGAGGCGCAGGAAATGGGATCGTTGCGGCGGAAGGCGCGCCAGCGCTTCCAGGATGAAGCGATTGATTTCGGCCCAGTGCCAACAGATGCGTTCGAACTGATCGAAATGCGCAAAGTCGCCCGCGGCGGGATCGCTCATGCGCGGCAGAGGCCACCAATATTTCTTTTCCGGCGGCGGTGCGGCAACGCCAAGCGGGTCTTGGACATGCGCCCGCAGCACCGCGGTGGAGCGGTCGTCGTAACATTCGCCGGCAAGCTTGTGGAAATAGGAGCTGGCGACCTTGCGCCCGTCGCGCACCAGATGAACAAACTTCGCCTGCGGCAGAAGCTTTACAAGGTCGGGGATCAGCCAGGACAATTTGTTCGAGGAATCGCCCCAATGCGCTTCTTCGCTGTACAGGACGGAAGCGGCGTGGGTTGCGGAAAGCACGCGCGTGGCTTCCTCGGCGTCGGTCAGGCCCAGGTAGCGGCGCACCGCCAGCGGCTGGACGATATGCACCATATATTCGTGATGCATCTCGATACCCGCCGAGGCGGACAGCGCCTTGTGCAGCATCGCGGTGCCGGAGCGCCCGCTCGAAACCACGAAGAACGGTTCGGTCGAGAGACTCACGGTTTCTTCGCGATCAGTACGACTTCGCGGCCCATGCCCGCGTCGGCCAGTGCGCGATAAAAGGCCCGCCGCGTCTCCCTAAAACCGGCGGCTTCCAGCGCCAGATCGAAGCGTTTGCGCTTCTTGTGGCAGGCGCGGCCCAGCTCGCGGTCAGCCGTGTAATCGTCGCCCATCATCAGGAAGGCTTCCATCGGAAAACTGGTGGTGCGCTCGACAATCTCCAGGCCGAGCCGTTCAAGCAGGCCGGCGGCGGATTCGAAATCGAAATAGTTGAGGTGAAAGGGCGGGGCGATCCACCATTCCTCAGTGCCGACGGCAGCGCGCCCGGCAATCTGAAACGGCGAGAAATCGTTCGGCACGTTGATGCAGAGCACGCCGCCCTCATCGAGCAGATCGCGCGCCAGGATCGCGACATTGGTGGGATCGGGCGCACACTCCAGCACGTTGTTCAGATGCACCGCGTCGAAACGGCCGAGCCCCGGCGCGGTTTCGGTGTTGAAGAAGCCTTCGGCGACCTCGATACCGGCCTTCCTGGCCTGGGCGCTGGCCGAGCGTGAGGATTCGATTCCGAAGACGCGCCAGCCTCTGCCCTTCGCGGTCTTCAGGAATGCGCCGGTGCCCGAGCCGACATCCAAGAGGCGTCTGCGTTGCGGGCCGAGCAGCCGTTCCATACTTTCCAGACGGTCGTTGTAGGCCAGTTCCGTCCAGGCGCGGTCGTCGCTGTTCTGCGGCGGAAAGGCCAGAATTTCTTCTTTGAAGTTGGCGCGGCGGCGCGCCGCTTCGATCTCGGCTGGGTCGGGCAGCGGCAGCACGTGGCGGAAGCCGCACAGCTCGCACTGGATGATGTCGTAGCCTTTGACGCGCGCGACGCGGCGGCCTTCATGGGCTTGCCAGGCTATGATCGGTTCGACAGCGGCGATGGCCATCGCTTTCCCCTCGTTAACTCTCTCTTAGCGAACGCTGATTTAGAAAGCGTTAAGGACGGAAAGGCGGATTCACGATGGCGCGGCCGATCTTTATTGCGGAAGCCTCCAGCAACCACGGCCAAGAACTTTCCCGCGCTTTGGCCTTCGTCGATGCCGCCGCCGATGCGGGCTGCGACGCGGTCAAATTCCAGCTTTTCAAGATCGATCGCATGTTCGCGCCCGAGATTCTGAGCCGCAGCGCCAAGCACCGTGCGCGGCGCGATTGGGAGCTTCCGGCCGACCATCTGGCGCCGCTTGCCGAACACTGTTCGAAACGTCAAATGGCGTTCTCCTGCACGCCCTTTTATCTGGAAGCCGTGGAGCTGCTCCGTCCCCATGTCGCCTTCTATAAAGTAGCCTCCTACGAGTTGCTGGTCGGCGATTTGCTCGCCGCCTGCGCCGCTACCGGAAAGCCCGTCGTGCTCTCCACCGGCATGGCGACGATGGAGGAAATCCAGGGCGCGGTCGCAACCCTGCGCAATGCTGGTGCCACCGACATTACGCTGCTCCATTGCGTCTCGGCCTATCCGACTCCGGTCGCCGAAGCGAACCTGTCCGCGATCGCGGCGATCCGCGAGGCGACCGGCTGCAAGGTGGGCTGGTCCGATCACACCCGCCGTCCCTCGGTGATCGAGCGCGCCGTGCATCGCTGGGGCGCCAGCGCCGTGGAATTCCATCTCGATCTCGACGGCAAGGGCGCCGAATACGCCGCGGGACATTGCTGGCTGCCCGAAGAAATTGCGCCCGTCATCGCGTGCGTGCGCGAGGGTTTCGAGGCCGACGGAACGGGATTCAAGGGCCCACAACCCGCTGAACTGGCAGACCGCGACTGGCGCGCCGATCCCGCCGACGGCATGCGCCCGCTGCGTATTATCCGCGCGATCTGGGAGCCGGCGGCATGAGCACGCGTATCGTCGCGGTGATTCAGGCGCGGATGGGTTCGACGCGCCTTCCGGGCAAGGTCTTGAAGCCGGTCGCGGGCGAACCGCTGCTCTGGCACATCGTGCATCGCCTCAAGAAATCGCGGCTGATCGAAGAGATCGCCATCGCCACCAGCACCAATCCGCTTGACGATGCCATCGCCGAATTCGGCAAGGGGCAGGGCATCCGCGTGGTGCGCGGGCCGGAGGATGACGTGCTGGCTCGCTTCGCGCGCGCCGCCGAGCTGTTGGACGCCGACATCATCGTGCGGGTCAACTCCGATGCGCCCTTCATCGACGCCGATTTCATCGACCATCTGCTCACCGCGTTGATCGAACAGGAGGGCGATTACGTTTTGCTTGAAGAGGGTGCGATCACTGCGCACGAGGGCGTCGATCCTATGTCGCGTCGCGCGCTCGACAAGCTGATGATGGACGCGGCCACTGATCCGGTCGCGCGCGAGCATGTTACCGGCTATTTCAAGCTGCATCCCGATTTCGTCAAGATCGTCCGCGCCCCGGCCTATCCCGAGCTGGCGCGCGCTCCCGGGCGCCTGACGGTCGACACGCCCGACGATCTCGTATTCGTCCAGGCGGTGCATGCGCGCCTCGACGCCAAAGCCGGCGAGGCTTCGTTGGGCGATCTTCTTATGCTGCTTGAGCGCGAGCCCTTACTGCGCGCGATCAACGCGCATGTTCGCCAGAAGCAGATCGCGCCCCAGGGCGGCGTCGCGCTGATCCGCTGCGACGGCGGCGGCAAATACGGCTTTGGCCACGTCAAACGCATGATTGTGCTGGCGCGCGCGCTCAGGGATTGCGAAGGAATCGGCGCGGTGTTCGCCGTGAACGGCAGCGAAGACGCGCTCGTGCCGATCCGCCAGGCCGGGTTCAAGGCAAAACTCCTTTCGGAGCCTGAGGCCTCCTGGGCCAAGGTGATTGCCGCGCCCGATCTTTGCATTCTCGATTGCCGCGATGGGCCGTCGCGCGAGGTGTTGGCGGAGTTCGCCGCCGGCGCGCCGCTCGCTGTCATCGACGATGCGTCCGAACGCCGCCTCGCCGCCGATTTCGCCTATTACCCGCCCGTCCCCCAGGCCGAGGATCTCAGCTGGCAAGGCTCGACCTGCACGGTGCGCATCGGTTGGGAATGGGCGCTTTTGGGATTGCCGCAAACGGCGACCCGTCCGCGCGCTTTCTCACCCAGGCCGACATTGTTGGTAACGATGGGCGGCAGCGATCCCACCGGCATGACTTTGCGCGCGGCGCGTTCGCTTGCCGCGCTCGATCCGGTGTTCCGCGCTCGTTTCGTGATCGGGCCGGGATTCGCCGACCGCGAAAAGACCGCGCAGGCCATCGTCGCGCTCCGCTCGAATTTCGAGACGATCGAAGGCGCCGACAGTTTAATCACCGAGTATGCCTCCGCCGATCTTGCTCTGGCGGCGTTCGGAGTGACGGCCTATGAGTTGGCGGCCTTCGGCGTGCCCGCGCTCTATTTGTGCGCGACCGGCGACCACGCGCTTTCGGCCTCCGCCTTCGAGCAGGCCGGCATGGGGGTTTCGTTGGGGCTTGCGGAAAGTGCCGAGGACAAAGCCGTCGCTGGGGCGGTATGGACGCTTCTCAGTGATGCCGAACGGCGCCGCGAAATGCGGTCCGCTGGATTAATGACCATCGACGGCAATGGCGCCGCGCGCATCGCGGCCGATCTGTCTTCGGCGCTCGCGGAACGCCGCGCCGTCAGGGAGCGGCAAACCGCGACGTGATCGGGGCTACGCCCTTGGCGAAGGCATCCGTCCAATCGCCGCGTGAGCGCGGCATGATGCACAGCGCTCGCGGCGCGAACGGCTCGTAAGCCTGTCCAAAGCTCGTCCAGCTGGTGTCGTAGAGAATCTTGCAGGTGACGACGCCGCTCGCCGCTGCCAGCCACGATACGGCCGTCGGTGCGCTCGCCATCGCGTCTAGTATCGAGACCATTGCGGCGGTGCGATCGAGTTCGTTCTTCTGGTCGATGCCGGAAGGCACCAGGATATCGCGGCCGCTCATCGATTTCAGCGCGGCGATTTCTTCATCCCTGGCGTCATATTGCGCGCAGACGACGCTGCCCGGCAGAGTGCGGATGTACGCGCCCCAGGCTTCGAGCGGCGCATATTGCACGGCGCGGTGTCCGCCGACGCTGCCGCTGCGCCAGCATATGCCGATCAACGGGCGCGGCGCCGTCGCGAAGACGCTGCGCCAGCGCGCCGCTTCCGATACATCGGCACGGAGATAGGACGCCGTCGGCGGAAAATCATCGATGCTCTTGCGCAGGAAACGCGCGAGCGTGCCGAGTTCGATGGCGGCATTGGCGCCTCCGGCCGCTTTGAGCCAGTCATAGCGGGCATGGATCACGCCTTCGCGCGTTTCGATATCCCAGGGATGCACCGCAACCGAGGGAAACGATCGCGCGAACAACGCAGCAAGCCTCGGCTCGCACTCGAGGACGATGCTTCCTCCTTCGACTGCCGCGCGCGCCGCCAGATCGGGGATCATGCTCGCGAACATGATCTGATCGCCCACGCCTTGTTCGGCGGTCACCAGAAGGCGGGTCCGCTTAAGGGCGCCCCCGTTCCAGTGCGGCAAGCCGTGATCGGGCATGGGAACTTTGCCGGGGAGTTTCAATCGCGCGGCATAATCGCGCCAGCCTTGCTTGATGTCACCGGTCAGCAGCAGGATCACGGCGCGATTGAGCCGCGCCTGGGCATTGTCGGGTGCTGCCTTCAAGGCGCGGCCATAGAGCGCTAGTGCCTCTTCAATCTCGCCGTCGTCGGCGGCCAAATCCGCCAGATTTCCCAGCGCCGCTGGATAATCCGGCCGGCGCTGCAGGGCTTTGCGGTAATGCTCTCCGGCGCGCGCGCCATCGCCCATCTCGCGATACGCCGAGCCCAGCGTCAGCCAAAGTTCCGGCGCCTCGGGATTGCGCGCCAGGGCCGGCTGCAACAGCGCGACGGCGGCTGTGAACTGGCCTTGCGCCCGCAATAGATTGGCGAGGTTGACAAGAGCCTCGAGCCGCTCGGGCTCGAGCGCGAGGACGCGGCGATAGAATTCTTCGGCCGGCCGGCTCATGCCCAGCACACGCGCCGTGTTGCCGAGCGCGAACAGCACGCGGGTGTCGTCGGCCTTGAGCGCTAGGGCCTGTTCGAACTGCTCGATCGCCTTGAGGTGCGATCCCTGGGCGGAAAACTTCAAACCTTGCGCGTAGGGATCTGCGGGCATGCGCTTATCTCGCGCACGCGTCGTTAACGACGCGTTAAGCACGCTGCAATTCAGGCCTCCTTAAGGGGAAAGCGGCAGACTGACGCTCTCGCCGTGGGCAAGGCAGATGACGACGATTTTGAGTTTCGATTCTTCCACACTGCTGAGCTATTACCAGGCGCAGCTGTCGATGGCCTCTGCAAGGACCACTGCCGGCAGCGCGTCCAGTTCCGCGTCGACCTCGTCATCGACCAGCGCCACGGCAAACGATTCCCCGCCGTGGGAAGACACCTCGCAGCCCACCCAGCAAGTCCGCGACGCCCAGGTCCTCGGCATCACCGACTTTATGGACCTGAGCAACGTGCCGGCGCTCTCCGGCACCACCGCCGACGCCAAGACCGAACAGGACAATCAGAAGCTCTTTGCGCTTTATACGGCGGTCAAGAACCTCACCTACCTCGCCAGCATGTCCCAGCGCGACGGCATGACGGCGGGGCAGTTGGCAGGGTTCAACACGCGATTCCAAACGGGCTTGCAGCAAATCGAGTCCTACGTCAGCTCGGCGAGCTTCAACAATCTGACGCTGCAGGCGGCGGCGCCCTCTTCGTCGGTCAGCGGCACGGCGCTGGTGCCGAGCCCCAGCTTCAGTTACGCTGGCGGCACGATTGTCGCCGATGCCAACGTGGACGACGCGCTGCCCGGCGTCAGCGCCAGCGACAGTTTCACGGTTTCCGTCAGCAAGGGCGGCACGACGACCGACGTTCCGATAGACCTGTCACAAGTGCAAGGCGCGCTCACTGCCGACAACATTGTCAATTACGTCAATCAGCAGTTGATCGCCGGTGGATTCTCTTCGCGTTTCAAAAGGGTGATGACCGAAGGCACCATCGACGATCCTAAGAAAGCTTCGTACGGTATTCAAATTACGCCATCGGCCGGGGAGAGCCTGTCGCTGTCCTCGGCCGCCGCCACCCCGTCTCTCTACATCGCCGGCACCTCGGGACTGACCGTGGCCAGCGCCAAGAGCGCTGCGGACAATCAGGGCCGGCTGGTCAAGCTCACGAATCTCTCTGATCCGCAAGGCGCGTTCAGCGCGACGGTCAGCCCCACCACCGGAACCACGACCGCGCAATCGACCGTGGTCGATGCCAACGGCAACGTCTACATGCTCGGCAACGCGACCGGCAATTTCGGCAGTGAGCTCAATCAGGCTTCGCAGGACGTTTACCTGACGAAATACGATTCCGCCGGCAATCTGCAATGGACCAAGCTCGTTGGCAGCGCCGGCTCCGCATCCGCCGCTTCGCTGGCGCTTAATCCGGCGGGCGGCGTGGTGGTCGCGGGGTCGACCACCGCTGATCTCACGACGAACGCCGTCGCCGACGGCAACACCGACAGCTTCGTCGCCAAGTACGATTCCGAAGGCAACCAAAGCTGGGTTACGCAAATACAGACGCTCAACGCCAATCAGCCCGCTTCGCTGAGCGTGGACGCGTCGGGCAATATCTATCTCGGCGGGCAGATAACCGGCGCGATCGGCGCGGGGCAAACCAGCGCCGGGGGCAATGACGGCTATCTCGTCAAGCTCGATGCGAAGGGCAAGACGGTCTACGAGCAGCAGCTCGGCATCGCCGGCAACGACACCGTCGCGGCCACCGCGCTGACGGCTTCTGGCGATCTGGTCGTCGCCTCGGTCCAGAACGGCGAGGCAATCCTGTCGAAGTACGCCGGCGGCGACGCGACATCCGCACCGGTCTGGCAGATGGATTTGGGCGCGCTTCAGAACGGCGGTTCGCTGAGCGGGCTGGCGGTCTCCGGCAACCAGATTTACCTATCCGGCTCGACGCAGAACGCAGCCCTCACAGCGGGCGGCGCAGCGACAATCGCCCATGCCAGCTCGGGCGGCAGCGACGCCTTCGTTTTTAAGGCGACCGACAATGGTTCGAGCGCGACCGCCGGGACGATCAGTTATGTCGGCACCGACGGAATTGACAAAGCGGGTGGGCTCGCGGTCGGATCGGACGGCACCGTCTATCTAAGCGGCACGACCAACGGAACCTTCGCCGGACAGAGTCGCAATGTCGCGAGCGTCAACAATCTCTTCGTCACGGCGCTGGGAGGCGATGGTTCGATCAGTTGGACACGGCAATATGGCGGCGCCGACGGCCAGTCCAGCGGTCAGTCTATCGCCATTGATGAGAGCGGTTCAAGCGTTCTGGACGCGCTCGGCTTGCCGCGCGGCAACATCGCCGCCAACCAATCCACCGATCTGACCTCGGCGACCACCTTGCGTGCGGGCGATTCCTTTCAGATCCAGATTCAGGGCACTGCGGCGCGGAGCTTCACCATTACCATCGACCAGGGCGAGACGCTGCAATCGCTGGTGACCAAGATCAACGGCGAGTTCGGCTCCAACGGAACGGCCAGCGTCAATTACGGTTCGGGCGGCGAAAGCCTGAAGATCGCGGTCAACGCAGGCGTGACCGCGAAGTTGGTCGCCGGTCCGGCGGATTCCGATGCCCTCGCCCGCCTCGGTATCGCCGCGGGCACGCTGAGCAATACGTCTTCGACGAGCAACTCTTCTTCGTCGAGTTCTTCCTCGACCACCACGGCCTTCGGCCTCGGCCTCACGTCGAACATGGATATTTCGACCACCACGGACGCCGGCGCAGCGCGGGCGGAATTGCAGAACGTGATCTCGGCGATCGAGAATATCTACCAGACGACCAACTCAGCAACGTCGTCGAGCAGCAGCACGGCGAGTTCGTCGGGCGGCACCGTGCCTGTCTATCTCCAAACGCAACTTGCAAGTTATTCTCTGGCGTCGAGCCTGCTCTCTGCAACCTCGTCGTCCACCTCGAGCACCTCGTGATTGTGCAGCTTCAGATTACGCGGTTATAGACAATCGCCGCGGCATGGGGCCGCGCGGCGGAGGCCGCCGGCGCATAGATGCAGGTGGGCGCGCGGCGCCGCTCGACTTCCTCGGCCACAGCCTTGACGATGCCTTCGCTGGCATGGCGCATCCGCGTCAGAAGGCGCGCGTGCAGGGCGAGGACGTCGCGGAACTTTGCCGTCGAATCGAAGAACTTCCGGCGCAGCTCGGTGGGCGCGGTCTTGGCGCGCGCCGCATCGACGCCCGCCGCCTCGCGGCTGTACATGACCGAGAGCCGCTGGAATTCCGGATCGGCGCTGCGCAGTTCTTGGGGGCGTCCTGCCTTGAGCGCCGCGATGTCCGCTTCCAGCGCCGCAATCAGCCGTTCGGCCATTGCGATCAACAGCTCGATCTTCTGCGGATCGGCACTCACTGGACGGTTTCCTGGCTCTTGAGCAGTTCGCGGGTGACCGCATCGGCGATCCCGATGCCGCCTTGCGCGGCGATCTGTTTGCCGTATTCATCGACCATCAGCGAGCGGAACATCGCCTCGCCCTGGCCGCCGCCGAACGGGCCGTCGGTCGAAACGCCGTCGAACATCTCGCCGAGGAACTGCGAGAGAAAAACGCCTTCGAAGGTCTGCGCCGCGGTCTTGGCGGCTTTGACATTGGCGGTCGGTTGCGGCGCTTGCACCGGGTTCGACTTGGCGATGGCCATCGCCGTCTGAATATCGATCGCAGGCGTCATCCGATGACCTCGATGTCGGCCTGGAGCGCGCCGGCCGCCTTGATTGCCTGCAGGATGGAGATGATGTCGCGCGGGCCGACGCCGAGCGCATTGAGTCCATCCACTAGGCTTTGCAGCGCCACGCCGTCGTGCAGCACGGTCATCTTGTTGCCCTTGCTGTCGTCAACCTGGATGTCGGTGCGCGCAACGGTTTGGGTGTTGCCGGTCTTGGAGAACGGGGCGGGCTGGCTCACCTGCGGCGTCTCGTTGACGCGGATCGTCAGATTGCCCTGTGCGATGGCGACGGTCGAAATCCGCACGTCCGCGCCCATGACGATGACGCCGGATTGTTCGTCGATAACGACCTTGGCGGGCTGATCGGGGTCGACCTTGACTTGTTCGACATCGGTCAACAGGCCGACAACGCCGCCGGGATAGTTCGCCGGGACTTCGAGGTGAATCGTCGCCGGATCGCTGGCCAGGGCGATTGGGCTCCCCAAATAGGTGTTGAGCGCCGTGGCAATGCGCGTCGCGGTGGTCAGATCGGGATTGTGCAGCGAGAGCTTCAGCTCGTGCTCGCTAGCAAGGCTGAACGAGGTCTCGCGTTCGACGATGGCGCCGTTGGCGATGCGCCCGGCGGTCGGCACGCCGCGCGTCACGCTACCGGCATCGCCCTGGGCGCTAAAGCCGCCAATGGCGACCGGGCCCTGGCCGAGACCGTAAATCTGTCCGTCGGCGCCGAACAGCGGGGTGACGAGCAAGGTGCCGCCCTGCAGGCTCTTGGCATCGCCCATGGCGCTGACCGAAACGTCGATCCGCGTGCCCTGGCCCGAGAACGCCGGCAGGTTCGCCGTCACCATCACCGCGGCGACATTCTTGGTCTGCATCACGCTGCCGCGCGTGTTGACGCCCAGCCGTTCGAGCATCGTCTGAATGCTCTGCTGGGTGAAGGGCGCGTTCTTCAGGGAATCGCCGGTGCCGTTGAGGCCGACCACCAGCCCGTAACCGACCAGCATGTTGTCGCGGATGCCTTCGACCTCGACCAGATCCTTGACGCGCGACGAGGCCAACGCCGATTGCGGCGCCAGGGCCATCACGGCGGCGAGCATGAGGACAGGAAATCTCGACAGGCGGTTTTGGCGCATCAGCCGCTTCTGCTGGTTATTTTTCTGGCAACTGCCTTGCCAGTTTTGTGCCGTTTGCCTGAAGAAAATAAATCAATTAAATCAGCATGTTACTGGCTATCCTCGGGAGCCAGAAACGTCGCCCGGCAAGTTCTTCCCGGCAGCTTTGAACCGGCTTCGCGCGATGCGGCCGCCCGGTGGGCGCTGGAATGAGAAGACTCCGCCGCTTCGCGATCTGGGCATGCTTTGTGCGGCGAAATTGTCGGACACTTGCGTGCGAACTATGCTGTAGGTTCGCGTCGCGATGCACCTGCGGAACGGAAACGGCACAATGGATTTCAAGGATTATCAACTGGTCATCCTGCGCCACGGCGAGAGCGAGTGGAACAAAAAGAACCTGTTCACCGGCTGGCGCGACGTGAAGCTTTCGGAGCAGGGCGAGCGCGAAGCGCGCTCGGGCGGGCGCACGCTTTTGCAGGACGGCTTCGCGTTCGATGTGGCCTATACCTCGCTGCTCAACCGCGCCATCAAGACACTCTCACTGGCCCTAGAAGAGATGGACCAGTTGTGGCTGCCGGTGATCAAGCATTGGCGGCTGAATGAGCGCCATTACGGCAAGCTGCAGGGCTCAAACAAGCTCGAAGCGGTGCAGCAGTTCGGCGAGGAGCAGGTGATGATCTGGCGGCGTTCCTACGCGACGCCGCCGCCGCCGGTCGATCTCGATTCGCCCGATTATCCGAAATTCGACCGGCGCTACGCCGATGTGCCCGATGCCGATCTGCCGCGCAGCGAAAGCCTCAAGGATGTCCTGGGCCGCGTCATGCCCTATTGGGAAGAGGCAATTCTGCCCGATCTCAAGAAAGGCAAGCGCGTGCTGATCGCCGCTCACGGCAATTCGCTGCGCGCCCTGCTCAAATATCTCGAAGGGGTGAGCGACGAGGACATCGTCCAAGTCGATCTGCCGACCGGTATTCCCAAGGCCTATCGGCTGAACGCGCAATACAAGGCAGCCGACGCGCGCTTCCTCGGCGATCCGGCCGAACTCGAACGGCGCATCAACGCCGTCAAAGCGCAGACCAAAAAAGCGTGATGCGGCCCGGCGCATGAAGCTGCGACAAACGCCGTTCATCGTCGCGCTGCTGGTGCCTTTCATCGCCTCGTTTGCCGATGCCGAGCAGACGCCTGTGCCGCGCCCCAACCCGTTTGCGCGCTCCGCGCCGCCGCAAGACGGGGTGACCGATCTGAGAGGCGCGATCCCAGCTACGGCGCTTTCGGTCTTGCCGCCGACACAAACCCAGTTTCAGGCGCTGAAGCTCGAAATCGCTAAGAGCCAGCCCGAGGTCGCGACCGCCAGGCGCACAAGCGAACAGCTCGCGCGCCAGGCCGCGGCGTTGCAGAAGAAACTGGTCGCGACGGCGGCGCATGTCGAAGCCCTGGAACAGGAGAAGGTGCAGCTCGACGCCGAGATCGCGCGCCTCGCCGCCGAGAACGCGACCCTGTCGGCCAGCTTCGCGCGCGACCGTATCTCGGTCTCGCGGCTGCTCGCGATCCTCGAACGCCTGCAAGTCGACACGCCGCCGGCGCTGGCGCTGAGGCCTGACGACGCCTTGTCTGCGGCGCGCGGCGCCATGCTGGTCGGCGCCTCCTTGCCGAGCGTCTATGGCGATGCCGCCGCACTCGCCCGCCGTATCGATGCGCTGCGCCAGACGAGGCTCGCGCTCGTCCGGCGGCTTGCCTTGGCCGAAGCCAACACCGCCCATCTGGCGCAGGCGCATATCGAACTCGATCAACTTCTCGCGATGAAGCAGCTGCAGGCCGAAGATGCCGCAAGCCGTTATGGCGATTTGAGGAAAGCGCTCGGTGCGATCGCCGGCCAGGCTGCCGACCTCCAGGTGCTGCTGGAGAAGGTCGCCGCGATCCGTGGCTCCGCGGTCAGCCAGAGTGTCGTAACGGTAACTGCCCAAAAAGGCGCCGCAGGAGCCCAGCCGGGGCGGGATTCCCTGGTTAGACCGGTCGTCGGCGATCCGGTGCCAGGCGGGATGGAGGGGGTGGGCGGAAGCGCCGCGCCAGGGCTGACCTACGCCGCCGCGCCCGGCGCGCAAGTTATTTCTCCGGCTGACGCGACTGTGTTATTCGCTGGCCCTTACCATAAGAGCGGCCAAGTCTTGATATTGCAATTGGCCGACGGTTACGATGCCGTGTTGGCAGGGTTGGGTCGTCTGGAGGTCCGTCCCGAAGACCATGTGCTCGCAGGAGAGCCGGTCGGGACGATGTCGAACGTAGGCCAAGGGGCGAGGCTTTATTTCGAGTTGCGGCAGAACGGTCGGGGCGTGAACCCGGCCCCCTATATCGGCGTTGCGTCGAGGAAGGCAAAGAAGTCATGAAGCGCCTGGTTTTCGTCGGGATGGGTATCGTCATCGGGTTCGTCTTTGCGGTGGGCGTGTTGCCCGCGGCGCAAGGCGCCAACACGGCGGGCCCCTACCGCCAGTTCGATCTCTTCAGCGAAGCCTTCGAGCGCGTGCGCGCCAACTATGTGCGCCCGGTCCAGGACAGCGAACTGATCAACGGCGCCATCGAAGGGATGGTGTCCGGTCTCGATCCCCATTCCAGCTACATGGACGCGAAGAGTTTCGCCGACATGCAGATCCAGACCAAGGGCGAGTTCGGCGGCGTCGGCATCGAAGTGACCCAGGAAGACGGGCTCATCAAGGTGATCTCGCCGATCGACGACACGCCGGCCTTCAAGGCGGGCGTCAAGGCCGGCGATTACATCGCCGCCATCGACGGTAATGCCATTCAGGGCGTGCCGCTCAACGACGCCATCGACAAGATGCGCGGTCCGGTCGGCACCAAGGTCACGCTCACCATCTTGCGCAACGGCGAGAAGAAGCCGTTCGATGTGGCCCTGATGCGCGCCGTCATCCATGTCGACAGTGTCCGCTGGCATCGCGAGGGAGACATCGGCTACATCCGGCTCAGCGCCTTCAACGAAGAGACGGCGAGCGGTCTGGAAAAGGCGGTACGCGATCTCAAGAAGCAGATCGGCCCCGGAATCAAAGGCTATGTGCTCGACTTGCGCAACAATCCGGGGGGCTTGCTCGAACAGGCCGTCCAGGTGTCGGACGATTTCCTCAACAATGGCGAGATCGTCTCCACGCGCGGCCGCCACCCCGACGATACCGAACGCTACGACGCCAAATCCGGTGACGTCACCGACGGATTGCCGGTCATCGTGCTGGTCAACGGCGGCACCGCTTCGGCGTCCGAGATCGTCGCCGGGGCGCTGCAGGATCATCAACGCGCCAAGATTCTCGGCATGACCTCATTTGGCAAGGGTTCGGTGCAGACCATCATCCCGCTCGGCGAAGGTGGCGGCGCGCTCAGGCTGACGACGGCGCGCTACTACACGCCCTCGGGCCGCTCGATTCAGGCCGAAGGCATCACGCCTGACATCGCGGTGGCGCAGGGCGCCGAGGAAGACCTGCCCAAGATCGAGCGGCCGAGCGAAGCCGACCTGCCCGGTCATTTGACGCCCGAAGCGGCGGCGAAGAAGAAGGCCGCCCTGGTCATCATTCGTCCGGCACCGGACAAGAAATACGACGATTTCCAGCTTGCCTATGCGCTCGACCTGCTCAGGGGCAAGATGACGGTCGCCGTGGCCAAGAGCGAAACCGCCCGTTAACCCGGGCGTAACCATGTTCGCCCTTAGCTAGGGGACATGGCCGCGAGCAGCATGACCGAGGATTATTCCTCGACGGGAGGCGTACGCCGCGGGGCGTTGATCCTGGCGCTGGCTTATCTATTCGTGTTCGCGGGGTTGCTGGGGCTGGCGGGCGCCATCACCTACTTCGGCAATCCTTATGCCGGCGAACCCGTCGCCCAACTCGATCTGCATTTGAAGCGCGTCGCGAAACCGCCCAAGCCGCCGCCGGCAGAGACGGCCAGCGCCGTTCCGCCGGAGACTGTTCCACCCGGGACAGCGCCACCCGAGACCGCGCCGCCTGGCACTGCGCCAAGCCAGACGGTACTGCCGGCGGGCACGCCACCACAAAGCGCACCTCCGCAACCTGCGCCGCCCGTTGCCGCTCCGCTCCCCGTGCCGCCGCCGCCGGTAGGCGGAAAATACGCCCTCGCCGCCGATCCCGCCTTGATCGAGAACACACCGCAAGGCCCCCTGCCGCGCATCGCCAGCAATGGGACGCCGCCGATGCGCGCCTATGCGGGCTTCGCTGTTTCGGGCGGCAAACCGCGCATCGCTATCGTCATCAACGGGCTGGGGATCAGCGCCAAGGCGACCGATGCGGCGCTCAATGTTTTGCCCGCGGGCGTCACGCTGGCATTCGCGCCCTACGCCAACGATGTTCAGCGCTGGGTCACCACGGCGCGCCAGAAGGGCCATGAAGTGCTCCTCGAAGTGCCGATGGAGCCCTACGATTTTCCCGACAGCGATCCGGGCCAGTTCACTTTGCGCGCCGGCATCGGCGAAGACGCCAACACTAAGCGGCTTGCGTGGGCGCTGACCCGCATCACCGGCTATGTGGGGGCGACCAATCTCCTGGGCGGCCGCTTCCTCTCCGACGCCGCCGCGCTGGAGCCAGTCATGACGTATATGACGCGGCGCGGACTTTTGTTCTTCGACAACGGCTCGGCGCTGCACTCGGTGGCGCCCGATGTCGCCCTGCGCACCGGCTCCACCTTCGCCCAGGCCACCGACACGATCGATTCAATCCAGTCGGCGATGGAGATAGACCACCGGCTCTCCGAACTGGAATCCTCGGCGCGCGAAAAAGGAAGCGCCTCGGGCTCGGGCTTTCTCTATCCAGTGACCGTCGAGCGAGTCAGCAACTGGGCCAAGGGACTTTCCGGCCGGGGCTTTGTTCTGGTGCCGGTATCGGCCATAGTGTCGGTGTCCAAACAATAAGCGCTCTCATGCCCGGCTCGGGATCTTCGTCCGCTCATAGCGATCTGCCTTACCGCCCCGCGGTCGGCGTTATGCTGATTAACCGGGACGGGCTGGTGTTTGCCGGCCGGCGCATCGACCAGACGGTGGAGAATTGGCAGATGCCGCAAGGCGGCATCGACGGCGACGAATCGCCTGCCGAAGCCGCAATGCGCGAGTTGAAGGAAGAGATCGGCACCAACAAGGCCGTCATTCTGCGCGAGCTCGACGAATGGCTGACCTACGACCTGCCGCCGCATCTTATTGGCGTCGCGCTGCACGGCCGCTTTCGCGGGCAGAAGCAGAAATGGTTTGCGATGCGCTTCACCGGCAAGGCCCATGACATCGACCTCAAGACCGAGCATCCGGAATTCGCGGCGCACAAATGGCTTAAGATCGACGAGCTGCCCAAGCTCATCGTCCCCTTCAAGCGCGAGCTTTATCTGAAGGTGGTCGTTGCCTTCCGCGACCTGGCAAAGCCCGAGGCGTAGGGCGCTACCTGCAGGTTTTCACCGGATCGTCGTGGCTGATTGCACAGACGATGAGGTTGCCGGTCTTCGCGCCATATCGTGCGACGATTCGCTCACGCAACGTCGCCCATTTGTCGCGGGTGTCGCTGATGGCGTCTTGCACCGCGTACCGGAAATTATGGTCGACCATCCCACGCGGCGTTGTGCCGGCGCCGATCTGCGGATCGATCTGACCCTCGTCCTTGTTGAGATAATAGTGCGTCGCGCGGCCCGTGCAGCCGCCGGTGCCCGCGATGTCGGTGAGGTTCTTTTGAAGATAGCAGCCCGTCATCAAGCCTTTCGGAAATGCCGGGTCGCTTTGCCTAAGGTCGAGCCATGGCGCGCGATCGGCGTTGGCAAGCCCCTCGACATTGGTGAGAGAAATCGGTTCCGGGCCCGCCCGGTCGGCCCAGTTGCTGTGCGCGTAGAAGTCCTGCGAGGTGTGCAGCGCAATCCCGAACTCCTCGATGACATCGCATTTCGCACGGCCTTTCGCGCCGTTGAAGGTGCAGGACAGCAGCGTTGGAATCTCCGAACCGTCGATTTTGCCGCCCTTGACGATGGGGGCGGCGGCGGTGACGGCGCTGTTCAGATGATCGTTCATCCAATTGCGGCAGGCGGTCAGATGCGCGCGCGCGTCGGCCTTGATCTGCGGATAATTCGGCGTGTTGATAAAATCACCATTGTCGCAATGCGCCGCTGGCGTATTGATCAGCCCGCGCAGCGGGTTATCCGGCGCGCCGACCGCGCCCCAGTTTCCGGTCTTTCCCGCGATCTGGTCGAGCGAGAAGGGCTGAAAGCAATCCAGTGCGCCGAGACCGCCTGCCGCGCCGCAGGCCAGAGCGTGGCGCGTAATGCGCTCGTGCTCCGCATTTTGTCCGAGAAGATGCGTCGTCCCGAACCCCAGCGCGGCCTGGCCGCTCACCAGCGCAGCCGCGATCGCCGAATGGATCAGTCGCATAGCGTTTCCCCCGCGATGTGTTCCTAGCAGAACCTTCGTCGCAAAGAGTGTACGCGGGATACAACTTTGAGCAAAGTCGAAAGTGATACGGCTGGAAGATGCGGCCGGAAAGATGGTGATAAGCGTGGCCAAGCTCTAGTCGGATGCGATCTGGCGCTTCTGCATATCTTTCATGAAGCTCTGCAGCGTGTCGATGGAGGCGACCTTGGCGGCGGCGTCGCGGAAATCCAGCCCGTGCATGTCGATGCGCTGGGTGAGGACGGCGAAGGCGTTGGCATCGGGGCTTGCTTTCATCTTCGCGGCGAAATGGTCGCGCAAGCGCTCCAAACTGGTTTCGTCGTTTGCAAGCGAATAGGCGACGGCGCTGCGCATCACCTCCTGGCGCTGGTCGGCACCGAGCGGCTTCTGATCGCTCCAACTCGGGCCCAAAGCTTCCTCAGCTTTCTGGCCTGCCGCAGCCCAGTTGCCACTCTGCCAGAAGATGTCGGCTCGGAGTTGTACCGTGTCCGCCGCCTGATCGACGGCAATGAGATCGAGCGCCTGATCGAATTGCTTCTCTTCCGCCAATGCGCGGGCCTCCATCAGCAGGCGCTGGTGGTTGACGTCGTCGGGCAATGTGGAGATGGCAGTCGTGCGCAATGTCTCGATGGCCGCCTGGGGTTTGTGATCCATCAGCTGGACCATCGCGAGCTTGGTGGCGACCTGGGCGCGCGCCACGCCGTCCAGCCGCTTGGTGACCTGATAGTTGAGCAGATCCGCCGCCGGGCCCAGCAGATCGACGGCGACCAAGCGGTCGGACATGCGCCGGATCATCTCGTCGCCGTCAGGCCCGATGGGCGTCAGCTCGATGAAATCGTAAAACAGGGCGAGCGCCTCCACCGGCGGCAGGGCGTCGGCCTTGCCCTTGAGGAATAGGTCGACGAAGGCCGCGCGCATGTCGTCCTGCGCCTTGCCGGCCAACTCGTCGTTGGGAAAGTTCTGTGTCGCGGCGCGCAGCGCCTGCAACCCGTCGCGCCAGTGCTTCTCGGCGAAATAGAGCGAGGCAAGCTTGCGCAGCGTGTTCAGTTCCAGCATGTCGCCGCGCCAGCGAAAGCGCAGCCGCTCGAGCGCATTGATGGCTTCTGCTCTCGTCATCGTCCCCGTCGCAAGCCCGGCGCCGACGCGGTAATAGATGGCCTCAGCCGCAACTTGGTCGTTGCCGCTTTGCTCGACCGCCGCGAACAGCCGGTTGGCTTCGTCCTCGCGCTTCTCGGCGGCGTAAAGACGGGCGCGGGCAAGCTCGGCATCGAGCATCAGGGGCCGGTCTAATTGTCCGGGCAGGCGAGAAAGCTCGGCATCGGCGATCTCCAGCCGCCCGATCCCGAGCGCCGCTTGGGCCTCTGCGATGCGCGCGCGCGCCTGCATCTCGGGTGCGTAGCGGGAAAGAACCGCGTTGGCGCGTTCAAGATCGGCATGCGCACTGTCCCAGCTCTCGAGCGCCGCGTCGATTATCCCACGCCACAGTGCAGCATGCGGGTCGGCGTCGAACTGGGCACTGGCGATGTCGTTATGGGCGTCGCGATAGCGGCCCATTCCGTAATCGGCGGCGGCCCGCATGGTTTGCAGCTGCATGTCGCTCTGCAATGCGGGATCGGCCGACTGCATGGTCTCGATCAGGCCGAGCGCTTCTGCGCTGAACCCATTCGCCAGATAGAACCGCGCCAGGACTAGGCGCGCGTGCATCGCGTCTTCCGGCATCAGCCGCGCCGTCGCCGCGCGCAGGCGCCGCTCGGTCGCCAGGAAGCTGCCGCCCGTGACTTTCTTCCAATCGGCGAAATCCAGGAAGCAGGGGCCGTCGCCGCCGTGCAGCAAAGCCGAGGGAGAAGAAGCGAGCGGCATGGAGGGCGGCGTCAGCTCCAGCCCGTCCGGGCGCGTGATGGTGACGCGCGTGGCGTCGACGGTCACGTTGAGATCGTCGGCGTAAGGCTCAAGCACAAGGCCGGATGCGGTCTCGAGCGCCGCGAAGTCGACGAAGTTGCGCTCGTTCAACATCGCCCGGCCGGCGGCGCCCGGGATCACCGTCAATTCGTCGCCGGCGACCGGATCGACCAGTGTGACCGCCTTGGTGGCCCCGGGCAGCAAGGTCGAGATCGAGGCGTGGCCGGGATTGTCCTGGTTGCGCGCGAAGCCGATCGCCATGGCGTTCGAATTCGCTTGCGGCGCGATGACGACTTTCAGTATCGAGCCCTCGGCTGTCGCGGCAATCGTTTCAGGCTGCTTGAGGGTCAGGCGCAGAACCGAGACATTGTCGCTCGATGCCGCATCGAGCTCGGCGGCAAAGTCGCCGAGTTGGGTTTTCAGCTTGGCCGCATCCAGTGCCGCTGCATTCTGCAGCACGATCCAGACGGTCATGCCGCGCACAAACACCGCCGAACCGCGCCGGCCCGCGCCCGGAAAGGTCAACACGACGCTGTTGTGGAGCACTTTGCCGTCGGCGGCCTGTGTCTCGGGAGCGGCCGGCGTCGTGGCGGGCGGTGGCGCATTTGGTGCCGGCGTAGTGGCAGGAGTCGGTTCAGGCGCTTTCGCGGCGGCTTGCGCCGGCGGCGCCGGAGGCTTGGTAGCGGGCGCATTCAGTTTCGCCGCGGTGGCCGCGATGGCCTCGGCCTGCGTGGACATGGCGGTGACGGAGGGCTTCGCCAGGCCCGGCGGCTTATAGGCGTCGGCGTCGGTCTTCGGTGCCAGCACGTCGACCACGACATGCGTCCCGTCGCGAAAATCGTGAAATCCGGAATCGGTGTCGGTTTCGAGTTCGACGATGGTTCCGTCGTTCTCAATGCGCCAGCCTGCCGCCTTCACCCAGGGCGGGGACTCGCGCAGGATGGCCGAGAAATCCATTTTCGCTTCGGCCTGGAAGCGGACCGTCAATTTCCCGACGCCCGGAAAGACGGTGTAGGGAACGTTGCGCGGCCAGTCGAAGACGATGCGGGTGAATTTCCGGTAAGCGCCCGAGCGAACCGCGACCGGCGGAAGCTTGGAAAGATCGACGGCCTTCGGCTGTGGTGGAGGAGACGCAGGCAGATCAGGCGGCGTGCCGGCAAAGCTCGCTGGCGCAAGGTCGACGGCGATCTTGCCGGCCGAGGCGCTGGTATGGACGCGCACGGGCTGGCTGAGCGCGAAACGGAAGGTCTCGCCGTCGGGATCGACGCGCCCGCTGGCGATATAGCCGGGCAGGGTGAAAGCGGCGGGCGCGAGCGTGATCTTACGGTCGAACGAGATCGTCAATACTTCGCCGGTGGCGAGCGCGCTGGCATGAGCGGAAGGCTCAAGAGCAAACAACAGCCGGCCGTAACCGCCCGCCGTGGAAGCCGAGACGGTATCGGCCGCCTGGACAGCTTGCGCCAAAAGACAGGCGAACGCCGCGCGACAAACCCAAACCAGAGGTGCATTCGGCCGCGTAATGGGAGCCTCCAAACCTTCGCGAGATTCTTATGGGCTCGCCGCAGCGCCAGGGGGCGCAGCCGACGCTTGTTGCGACGGCGCGGCAGGCGTGGCGGCAACGGCCGCAGGCGCTGCAGGCGGCGCCGGATCGGGAAGTTTGAGGCGGTCCGCCAGCTTGAGCGTCAGCTTCTGCGCGGCGTCCGCCGTCATCGCGGCGAGGATGGGCGCCAGTATGTCGGGCTTCAGCGCCTGCGCCACGGGAATGAGCACATCGTCGGAGAGATTGTCGAAGATGCGTGCCGCGTCCTTCGGCTTCATCGCGGAATAGGTCTTCACCAGTGTGGCGACCTGTTTTTCCTGCTCACTGTCGCGTTGGCCCAACAGGGTGGCGATCTTATCCTGAAGCTGCTGGAGCGTGGTGATCTTGCCGTCGATGCGCGTTTCGGCGGCGGCCAGCAAATCGGCCCGCGCGTTGATCTCGGCCTCGCGCGCATCCAGCGCGGCGCGGCGCTTGGAAAGGCTCGACAGCACGTCCACTTCCGCAACGCTGGAGGTCTCGTTGTCGTCGGCACCGTCGTTGGGCAGCGGCGCCGTGTCCTGCGCCAAAACGGTCGCAGTGGCGGGCGGCGCGGCCTGTTCCTGCGCCCAGGCTTGGCGCACCAGGCCCTCGCCCTTGAGTGCAAGCAACAGCGCACCGACACCGATCACCGCGGGCAGCAAGCGGATATGTCTGCTGAAGGCGGTCATCGCACGGCCTTTAGCGCGTCGAGGCGGTGCATGACGCTGCCCGATGGAAGCGGCGAAGGAGCTGCCGGTTTGACGGCGCGGTCGAAGCGCTCGGCGATGCGCTCACCGGAGGACGTCATCAGAGAAAGTTCGTCGGCAAGCAGGCGCGCGCGCTTGAGCCGTTCATCGAGCGTTTCCGCGGCGCTGGAGGCGGCCGATTTGAGCGCGCGGAGCGATGCGCCGGCACCCGAGATCGCCGCGTTCAACTCGCCGATCATGCGTTTGAGGCCGTCCTGGCCTTTGCGCACTGCCGCGAGACGTCTTTCCAGCACGATGCAGTAAGCGAGCGTTGCCGCCAGCAGAAGGCTCAACAGGAGCTCGAGGATGAAGGAGAGGGTCATGTTCTATCCTTTAGAGCGCGCGCGAGGCGTCGGTGCGTTCGATGGCTTCCTCGACCCGAACCGCAACCGAGGACCCGGCGCGGCCCATGCGGCCGCGTAGCAGCGGCACGCCGCGGCAACGCAGCTCGATCTTGGAATCGGGGTTAGCGTTGAGCATCACGGTCTGGCCGATTTCCAGGTTCATGATCTTTTCCAGCGGCATAATCTGTTCGTCGAGGATGGCTTCGATTTCGACCTTGGTGGACCACAGCTCGGTGGCCAGATGGCTTTCCCAGATCGAATCGCGGCCGAATTTCTCGCCCATGAACTGCTGCAGCAGCAATTTGCGGATCGGCTCGAGGGTGGCATAGGGCAGCAGCAACTCGGTGCGCCCACCGCGGTCTTCCATGTCGATACGCAGCTTGACCAGGATGGCGGCGTTGGCAGGGCGCGCGATGGCCGCGAAGCGCGGATTGGTCTCCAGCCGATCGAGCTGGAAATTGACCGGCGCCAAGGGCTCGAAGGCCTGAGTCATGTCCTGAAGGATGACTTCGATCATGCGTTGGACAAGTGTGCGCTCGATGGTGGTGTAGGGCCGTCCCTCGATGCGCATGGCCGATGAACCGCGCCGTCCGCCCAGAAGCACGTCGACGATGGAATAGATGAGATTCGAATCCACCGTGAACAGGCCGTAATTGTCCAATTGTTCGGCATGGAACACCGCCAGGATCGCCGGCAGCGGGATCGAGTTCAGGTAGTCGCCGAACCGGATGGAAGTAATGTTGTCCAGGCTCACTTCCACATTGTCGGAGGTAAAGTTGCGCAATGAGGTCGTCATCAGCCGGACCAGCCGGTCGAAAACGATTTCCAGCATCGGCGGGCGCTCATAAGAAACCAGCGCCGAATTGATGATGGCGCGGACGCCGGACTTGTCCTGCAGCTGTTCGTTGTTGATGTCGAAGCCGAGCAGCGAGTCGATTTCCTCCTGGTTGAGGATGCGCTCGGCGTTGCCGCTGATCGGACTGGTCGCCGAGCCTTCGCCGCCCGCTGGCGTGGGCTGCGCTGCTGGCGTTCCGGCCGCTGGTTGGGCGGCGGCGGCTTCGGTGTTTTCGGTGTCGTCGGCCATGGTTCCTACTGAACGATCATTTCTTTGAGGAGGACGTCGCGGACGCGATAAGGTGCGGCGGCGACGTTGATCCGGCGCAGCAATTCTTCCTTCAGCCGCATAATGCCGGCCGAACCCTTGATGTCGTCGACGCGCAATTCGCGCAGATAGCCCTGGAACTGGTCGACGACACGCGGCATCAGCGCCTGTAAGCCGGCCTTCTCGTCGCCGCTGTAGAGTTCGAGCGCCAGCGACAGCTTGAGGTAGGCGGGCGTGCCATCGACTGTCTGGATGTTCACAATCAGGTCTGGCACGTCGAAATAGGCCACCTGCGGCGGCGTGGCGGGAAATTGCGGCATCGCCGCGATCTGCGCCTGGTCGCTCTTTCCGGGTCCGCTGAACACCAGGAAATAAAGTCCCGCGCCCGCGGCCAGCAGTAGCGCAAGGCCGCCGCCTGCGATCATCAGAAGCTTCTTGTTGCCGAGAAGTTTCTTAACAAATCCTTGCTTGGGAGCCGCCTGCTGTTCGCCGTCGGCGCCCTCTTGCGGCTCCTCGGCGTCAGCCGCCTGCTTGTCCTTCTTCGCCATCGTCCTCGTGCCCGCAAACCTGAGCGGACGTTAGGCCGGCGTGGTTAAGGAGAAGTTCAAATCCGGCTTCAAATGCGAGCAAAGGCAGACTTCACCCGGCAGAGATTGCCGCCATGCCGTTCGGCGGGCGCGAAAAACCGCGGAATACGGCCCTTGGCGGATGGCACGCCCTCTGCAACCGCCCAGCCATGGCTAAGGACCAGAAAGGATCCGCGTGCCCCATGGATAATACGCTTCTCGTCGGTCTGTCCCAGCAACTCGCGGCCTATCGCTCGATGGAAGTGATCGCGAACAATCTCGCGAACCTGTCGACCCCGGCCTACAAGCGCGAGTCGGTGAAATTCGAGGAATTGGTGCAGCAATCGCAGTCCTCCGAGGGCGAGGGCGGTCCCCAGAGCGTCAGCTTCGTCCAGGATGCGGGCGTGCTGCGCGACCTCAACGAAGGGCGTCTGGACAAGACGGGCAATACCTTTGACCTCGCTGTCGGCGGCAAAGGCTATTTCGTCGTGCAGACCGCGGCCGGAGACCGCTACACCCGCAACGGCCACCTCACGCTCAACGGCGAGGGCCAGCTGGTCACCGACAGCGGCGATCCGATCATGGGCGACGGCGGCGCCATCACCGTCACCGCCGACGACGGCGATGTCCATATCGCTCCCGACGGCACGGTCAGCGGCAAGCAGGGTCAAATGGCCAAACTCAAACTGGTGACCTTCGACAACGAGCGCGACATGCAAAAGCAAGGCATGAGCCTGTATTCGACCGATCAATCCCCGACCGCGGTGAGCAAGCCCAATATCCTGCAAGGAACGCTGGAAACCTCGAACGTCGAGCCGGTGCTCGAGATTTCGCACATGATCGATGTCATGCGCGCCTATCAGGCGACCACGACGCTGTCGCAAAGCGAAGACCAGTTGAAGCTTCAGGCCATAGACAAGCTCGGCAGCACGCCGAATTAAGGAGAACGATCCATGCGCGCCCTCAGCATCGCAGCGACCGGAATGCTCGCCCAGCAGACCAACGTCGAAGTCATCGCCAACAATTTAGCGAACATGAACACTACGGGCTTCAAGGAACAGCGCGCCGAATTCGAGGATCTGCTCTACCAGAATATCGAGCAGCAAGGCACGCAGTCCTCCGACACCGGTTCCATCTTGCCGTCAGGCATCCAGCTCGGCGCCGGCGTGCGCACGGCGGACGTCTACCGTGTCACCAGCCAGGGCGATCTGCAGACCACGTCCAATCCCTACGACGTCGCGATCAACGGGGCGGGATATTTCCGCATCCAGATGCCCGACGGCACCGACGGCTACACCCGCGCCGGCAATTTCGCTCTTTCGCCGGAGGGCCAGCTCGTCACCCAGCAGGGCTTTGTCGTGCAGCCCGGTGTCGCCATTCCGACAACCGCGACGGCGGTGACGATCAACGCGCAAGGCCAAGTGCAGGCCACCGTTCCCGGACAGACCGCGGCGCAAACCGTCGGCCAACTGGAACTGACGCGCTTTCCCAACGACGCCGGGCTCAAGGCGGAAGGTAACAACCTGTTCACCGAGACCGCTTCGTCGGGTGCGCCGCAATCGGGCGTTCCCGGCTCGACGGGCTACGGCACGATCCAGCAAGGCTTCCTGGAAACCTCGAACGTCAACGCCGTGTCGGAGATCACCTCGCTGATCACCGCGCAGCGTGCCTATGAAATGAATTCGAAGGTCATCACCGCTGCCGACGAAATGATGTCGGAAACCGCCAAGCTGGGAGGCTGACGATGCGTACTTTCCTTCTTGCTTGGGCACTGCTGTTGTGCTGGCCGGTTTTCGCCTTCGCCGGCGTGCGCATCGTGGTTCCAAGCCACGACATCGCGCGCGGCGAGACGATCATGCAAGCCGACCTCGCCTACAAGACGGCCAGCGACACGGTCATGTCGGGGACGGTATCCTCGATGGACGATCTTATCGGCATGGCAACGCGTCGCGTGCTGCATGCCGGCGAAAGCGTCCGCCTCGAGGATGTGCGCCGCCCGACCCTGGTCGCCAAGGGCTCGACCGTCACCATGAGCTTCGAGGCCCCCGGGATCATCTTGACCACCATGGGTCGCGCCATGAGCGAAGGCGGCTTGGGCGAGACCGTGACGGTGCAGAACCCGGCGTCCTTCCGTCAGGTGAGCGCCGTGGTCACTGGCCCGGGCCAGGTCCGCGCGCAGGCCGCCGGCGCAACGATGAATTCACGTCTTGCCAGCACCCAGCCGTAAAGGGATTGCATCATGAGCTTGCGCACTTTCAAACTTCTTCTCACTCTCGGCGCGGCGAGTCTCCTCGCAGGCTGCAGCAGCTATGAGCGGCTGAGCGCGCTCGGCAGCGACCCCAAGCTGTCTCCGATCAGCAATCCGGCGCAGAAGCAGCCCGTCGAAGTGCCGATGCCGCAGCCGCCGGCCGAGCCGCGCGGAGCGAATTCGCTGTGGCAGCCCGGCGCGCGCAGCTTCTTTCACGATCCGCGCGCCAGCCGCATCGGTGACATCCTGACGGTCTCCATCTCGGTGGCCGACGCCGCAAAACTCTCCAACACGACCAGCCGGTCGCGCACCAATGCCGACAACGCCAATCTGGTGAACTTTTTCGGCTTGGAGAAATCTCTACCCTCGTCGATGGACCCGTCGAGTTTGGTCAAGATGGGTTCGGATACCTCGAATGTCGGCGGCGGCTCGATCGACCGTTCAGAACAGATCAACCTCACCTTGGCCGCGCTCGTCACCCAGGTTCTGCCTAACGGCAACATGGTGATCGGCGGCCATCAGCAGATGCGCGTCAACGGCGAGCTGCGCGACCTGCAAGTGTCGGGCATCGTGCGCACCGAGGACATCACCAGCGCCAACACCGTCGATCTCAGCCAGATCGCCGAGGCGCGCATTTCCTACGGTGGCAAAGGCACGGTCAGCGACGTACAGGAGCCGCGGCTCGGCAGCCAGCTGTTCGATATCCTAATGCCGTGGTGATCGTTAGTCGTCGCGATAGACTTTTTCGCGGCGTTCGTGGCGTTCCTGGGCCTCGATCGAAAGAGTGGCGATCGGGCGCGCATCCAGCCGCTTGAGCGAGATCGGTTCGCCGTTCTCCTCGCAGAAACCGTAGGAGCCGTCTTCGATCCGGCGCAGCGCCGCATCGATTTTGGCGATCAGCTTGCGCTGGCGGTCGCGGGTACGCAATTCGAGTTGGCGTTCCGCCTCCGTCGAGGCGCGGTCGGCGAGATCGGCATGCGGCACGGTCTCGGCCTGCAGGTTCTGGATCGTCTCACGGCTCTCGCGAAGAATCTCTTCTTTCCAAGCGAGAAGCTTGCGGCGGAAATACTCGCGCTGCCGCTCATTCATAAAGGGTTCGCTTTCCGACGGCTTGTAGCCGGGCGGAAGTTGGGTACCCATGCATACTCCTTCGCAAGATGAGCCGCTCTGTGGGCCGGGGTTATAGCGGCCACCCCCGTCCGCATCAATCGGAATCCGATGACGGCGTTAAGTTGAAATATTTCTGTCTATCAACAGCTTATGCATTATCGGTCGATTGCCGAGAAAGGTTTACGCGACGTCGCTTGACGAGTGGGCTGAGAAATCCGGTGTGCGCTGCGGCAGTCGGCAAATCGCGCCGAAAGCGGGGAATTTGCGGGGTGGACAGGGGGGGAGCGATGTCCTATATCCGCGCACCCTTCGTCCAAGCGAAAATTTGGGCGAAAAGAATGGCGACGCGGGGTGGAGCAGTCCGGTAGCTCGTCAGGCTCATAACCTGAAGGTCACAGGTTCAAATCCTGTCCCCGCAACCAATCCCGCCGCGCTGGGCTGTGCGCCGGGGGATAGCGCCTTTCACATTACCGAGGATCAATACAAGCGGTCGCGAGACCGCATATAATTCGACGACACCCGGACCGCCGCGGACATGGCCGACAAACCTATCTTCTTCGACGAGACCGGACGGCGCGCTGCCCGGCTTTCGGCGCTCGGCTGGGCGGGCGCGATTTTCAGCACGCTGCTTGGCATCGCCTTCGTGGCGAGCATCCTGGCGACGCAAAGGGTGGAAAGCCCGCAGCTGCCCTACAAGGTGACCGCGAACAATCAGCTGCTGCGTACGGCGATGGATCCCGCCCTGCTGAGGTCGGAAGCGCGCCTCGCTGCCGAAGCGCGCGCGCGGGAGAATCTGGCGCTACATTGGCGCGCCAGGAATGCCCATGCCGCTCCGCCGCGCACGCTTTCCGCGGCGCTGCGCCCCATGGCGCATCGCCCACTGGCCATCGGCTTCTACGTGACCTGGGACGACACCAGTTACGCCGCGCTGAAACGCGCGCTGCCCGATCTCGACTGGGTCCTGCCGAGCTGGCTCACCCTCGAAGGGTCCGATCTGCATCTCAAGACCGGGATGGACGACAAGGCGCTCACGCTGGTGCGCGAGACCCGGCCTAACGTTCCGATCCTGCCGATGCTGCAAAATTCAACCAGCGGAACTTGGGATGGGCCGGGGCTGCAAGGCCTGCTCGCCGATCCGGCGCGCCGCGCCACCTTGGAAAAAGGTGTTGTGGCGTTTCTTGCGCAACAGCGACTGCAAGGGGTCGTGGTCGATTTTGAAGAGGTGCCGGTAAGCGCCTATCCGGATCTCGCGACCTTCCTCGGCGAGCTTTCCGCACAGTTCGCGCCGCACGGCTGGATCGTCGTCCAGGCCGCTCCCTACGCCGACAACGCCTGGCCTTACGCAACATTCGCCAAATCGATCGATTACACGCTGCTCATGGCCTATGACGAGCATGACGATACCGGTCCGGCGGGCGCCATCGCCAGCGAACCGTGGTTCGAGACCAATCTCGACAAGCGGATGAAGGATCTGTCGCCCAGCCGGACGATCATTGCGATCGGCAATTACGCCTATGACTGGCACGGCAACGGCGCCGCCGACGACAATTCATTCCAGGACGCCGCCGTGGCCGCACGCGATTCCGAGGCGCGGATCGATTTCGATCCCAACACGAATAATCCCCATTTTTCCTATATCGAAAACGACACGGTGAAACACGACGTCTGGTTCCTGGACGGCGTCACCGCCTACAACCAGATCCATGCCGCCGACGTCTATCAACCGGCAGGCTACGCGCTGTGGCGGTTGGGCAGCGAAGACCCCTCGGTTTGGTCGGTGCTCGGCCGGCCCTACGGTGCGGGCGCCCCCGCCGCCTTGCAGCAGATCCCGACCAATCAGGACGTCGATTTCGAAGGCAATGGCGAGATTTTGCGCGTCGAGGCCGATCCGGTTTCCGGCAGCCGCAGCTTCGAGACCGATCCGCAAACCGGCGACATCGACGACGAAACCTATATCAAATTGCCGACGACCTATGTCATCCGCCGCGTCGGCCTGGAGCCGCACACCCTGGCGCTGACCTTCGACGACGGGCCCGATCCGCAATACACCCCGGCGATTCTCGATATCCTGAAACAGAAGAACGTCAAGGCGACCTTCTTCATCATCGGCGCCAACGCGGAGGCGCATCCGGGCCTTGTTCAACGCACCCTTGATGAGGGCCATGAAATCGGCAACCACACCTTCACCCACCCCAACCTAGCCGAGACGTCGACGGCCGCGGTCGCAGTGGAATTGAACGCCACGGAAAGGCTGTTCGAGGCCTTGACCGGCCGCAAGATGACGCTGTTCCGCCCGCCATATTTGGGGGACGCCGAACCGGTGACCGAGGACGAAATTATTCCCGTCGAGATCGCGCAGAACCTCGGCTACATCACCGTCGGCGTGCATGTCGACCCGATGGACTGGATGCAGCCCTCCGCGCAGGAAATGATCAAGAGCGTGCTCGCGGCGGTGAACAATCCTAATCCCGAATATCGCGGCAACATCATCCTGCTGCACGATTCCGGCGGCGACCGCGCCGGAACTGTCGCGGTTCTGCCGGAGCTGATCGATCAATTGCGCGCGCGCGGCTTCCATTTCGTTCTGGTTTCAAAGCTCGCCGGCCTCACCCGCGAACAGGCGATGCCGCGCCTCGAACCGACCGCGATGCTTTACGCCGACCGACTGGTGTTTCTGTCCTTCAGTTGGCTCGGCAGCGTGCTGTATTACTGCTTTATCGCGGCGATCTTCCTCGGCATTGGGCGATTGTTGCTGTTGTGCGGGCTTAGCCTGTGGAATCGCCGGCGCGCCGCCGCCGACGAAGCACCGGCACACATCGACTCCACCATCCTTGCTTCGGTCATCATTCCTGCGTTCAACGAGGAAAGAGTCATCGCCTCGACGGTCGCGCGCATTCTGGGCAGCGATTATCGCAATATCGAAATCATCGTGGTGGATGATGGTTCGCGCGACCGCACGGCGGAGATCGTGCGTCAGTCCTTCGCTGCGGAGTCGAAGGTGACGCTGATCAGCGTCCCTAATGGCGGCAAGGCCAAGGCGTTAAATCTCGGGCTGGCGCGCGCCACGGGCGACGTCGTGGTGGCGCTCGATGCCGATACCGAATTCGACCACGACACGATTTCGCGCCTGGTGCGCTGGTTCACCAACCCCAAGGTCGGCGCGGTGGCGGGAAATGCCAAGGTCGGCAACCGAGTCAACATGATCACGCGCTGGCAAGCGCTGGAATATATCGTGGCGCAGAACCTGGAACGGCGCGCACTTGCGGCGCTGGGCACACTCACCGTGGTGCCCGGAGCAGTGGGTGCCTGGCGGCGCTCGGCGCTCGCGGAAATCGGAGGCTTTCCAGCCGATACGCTGGCGGAGGACCAGGACCTCACCATCGCCTTGCAGCGCGCGGGATATTTGGTGCGGTTCGACAGTTCGGCCGTGGCCTGGACCGAGGCACCCGCCACGGTGCGCGGCCTCGCCAAGCAGCGCTTCCGCTGGGCCTACGGCACGCTGCAATGCCTGTGGAAGTACAGCGACATTACCTTCAACCCGCGCTACGGGGCGCTCGGCTTGGTGGCGTTGCCGCAAGTCTGGCTGTTTCAGATCCTGCTGACGGCGCTGGCGCCCATCGCGGATTTGCTCCTCGTATGGCAGCTGGTGACGCAATGGATCGCCTATAGCCAGCACGGCGCAGAGTTTTCGAACGACAATTTATACATGGTCGCGATCTATTACTGCGTCTTCATGGTGGTCGATTTGTCCGCCGCGGTGTTCGGCTTCCTGATGGAGAAGCGCGAAAGCTGGAGTCTGCTGTGGTGGCTCATGCTGCAGCGCTTCGGCTATCGCCAGTTGATGTATTACGTGGTGGTGCGCTCGATTTCGACGGCGCTAGGTGGCGCCTTCGTCAGCTGGGGCAAGCTCGAACGCGCCGGAACCGTACGTGCGCGCTTCACTCAGCGCGGAACGTAAAAGCTCCCGTAATCGTCTTCGTGATCGATCCGGTAGGCACTCTTTACCGCGTCATGCACGTTCTCGCCCAGGGAATAGGGCGAATCGGGATCGAACTGAATGACGGAGAAGTGGCGCGCCTCGATCAAGGCGACCAATGGGGCGTCGTCGCGCGCTCCGGTGTCGAACGCCTGGCCGACGTTGAAGACGTCCACGGCCGCCGGTTTGTGCGCCCAATAACAAAAAGACTGCATTTCGCACAGCGCCGGTCCCTCGCGCGCCGCGAGCAGGGCGATGTCGTGGCGCGCCATGTCGGCTTCATCGCGCATCGGATGCAGCCAGGAGTCCGCCTCGCCCCAGCCGCCGATCGTCCAGGCGCCGATCAGCAACGGTAATGCCATCACTGCGGCTGCGAGTGGAGCGAATGCTCTCCGCCCCGTCTTCTCGAGCAGCAAAGCGGCGCCCAGCGCAAGCGCGATGTCGGCATCAAACAGCACGTTGACGTCGACGCCCGCCCCGCCAAGAAAGACGACGCCGAGGATCGTCGCGAACCCCGCATAGACGGCGACAAGGCGGACATAGCGGTCATCCGAGCGCAGCGACGCCAGAACGGTCAGACCGACGAGCGGCGCGAGACTGCGGATCAGCCAGCGGTCAAAGCCTAGACGCAGATTGTCTAGCGAATAAAGCCGCGGCGTAATCAGTTGCGCGAGCAGTCCCGCCCCGTAGACGAGGCGAAAAAGAACAAGGCCAAGGACCGCAAGCACGATGCCGAAGGCAGCGAGGCGCATAGAGCTGCGCCGGTCGCAAAGGGCCAGCCAAAGCGTGATCGCCACGGCCATCGCGATCACATTGTGCTTGACGAAAACGGCCAGCACGAAGAGCAGCGCCGCGCCGCCGAGACGCAGCGCGCTGCGCGGCTCCTTCAGCAGGAGCAAGAATCCGGCCATGGCCAGGGCGTGCGCCAGCATCTGGGGATCGTCGATGCCGACATAATCGGTAAAGACCAGGAGGCTGCCGGCGAACAAGAACATTGCGAACAGCGCCGCAAAACGCTCGCAGCCCATGCGCCGCGCGGCGGCGTAAATGCCGAACGCGACGAAGAAGAACGACAACAGCGCAACGATCCGGCCGGCGAAGATGTTGTCGCCGAACAAGCGGCCAAGCCCACCGACTAGATAGAACGACAAAGGCGGATAATTGTTGATCATGTAGCTCGGCGGGCTGGGATAGAGCGGCGCGCCTGACGCCGCCGCCGCCGCGTGATAGGCGTTCCAACCTTCGTTGGGGTCGATCGGCAATTGCAGTCCCATGATCGCGACCGCCCGCCACAGGCCCAGTGCGCAGAACAGCCCCAGCCCCAAAACGACCAGCTTGAAGATGCGTGAGGAGAGAGGTCCGCTCACCGCTTGGCACAAGCCTTCGTCGGGTGGATATCGTAGATCGAGAAGAAGCTGCCGGCGTGGCGCAAGGTCAGAAAATCGGGAACGTCGGTCGCTTCGCCCTTGCCGCGCACCAACACAACTTCGTTGTAGTGGCACGGGAAGAACTTCAAATAGGGAAAAACCGTCTCGATATCGGGATCGTTGTCGTCGAGCCCCGCCGCAAGGTCCCCTATTTCAGAGACGTCCGGAGGCGAGCCCTGTTCGGCGGTAACGGCGACCCATCGATCGTATGGCGGCTTCACCGACACGACGTGCTGGCCCTTGGTGGCGAACATCAAAGACGTTAGCGCGCCGCGGTCGACGATGGCGAATTCCGCCATATGCCAATAGGGTTGATCCGGCGTGGGATTCAACTCATCGCTCAGCGAGTCGCCGTCGAGTACGGTCATCATCCGCGAGCCCGCCGGAAGTGCGCCGAGCGCGGCGCGGAACTCGCCATACTGCCGATCATAGCCCTGCCAGTTCTCCGCCAAGATTGCCGCACTGATGCCGATCGAAACCAGCACAGCTGCTGCGGCGAGTGCGCCCGCGCGCGGACCCAGGCGCAGCTCGCCCGAGGCGAACAGCATCGCGCCCAATACCGCCGGGAAACGAAGGTGGACGCCCCAACCCCCCAGTGCCCATTCCGGTGCGACGAGCACGATTACGGCGAACACGATGATAAAGATCTTCATGTCACGGTGAACGCGAAACCGATCGAAGAGGAAGCCCCAAAGCAACAAGATCGCGATCGCCGCCATCAGAAGATAGGCCGGATCGTCGAAATAGAGCTTGAGCGGTGCCTCGAAGCGGTCGCCGAACGTATCGATGAAATCGAATGCGAATTTCCCGCCCACGCCGCTTGCGGGCTTGAAAAACAGAAAGGCGATGGCGGCGGGCAGAAAGACAAAGGCGACCGGCAGGGCGCGGCGAACCAACGCCTTGATGGCGAACTCGCGCCCGGCCCAAATCCGCGCCGCCTCGAAACAGACGATCATCGCCGCTAGCAGGAAAAGGCCCACGAGGTGACAGAGGTAGAGCGCGCAGATCGCGAGCGCGAAGCCGGCCAACGCAGCGCGGCTGCGTTTCTGCGCACTGCCGATCCAGGCCGCGAACAGCAGGAAGCTGAGGCCCGCTGCGAAATAGTAGTTGAAGAAGCCCCAGGTGTAATTCGCGTTATAGGCAAAGAACGCGCCGAACAGCGGCGCCAAGCCGATCCTGCCGTAAAGCGCGCGCTGAATCGCTCCGGGCCCAAGCACCCACATCGCGACGGCGGCGCTGAGGAAGATCTTGGTCGCGGTCTCCAGCGGCAGCAACTTCGCCAGCAGCGGAACGGTCAATTCGGAGGCCAGGTTCGGAATCAGCGCCCAATGGACGGCGTAGAACGAGGCTAGTGGTGGTGTCCTTGCTGCGCCGGCAATCAAGGAGAAGGTGGCGAGGTGGGCCGGATAGTCCGGCATCGCGGGCGAATGGACTGCCCACAACGGGGCAATGAGCACGCAAGCCGCGAGGCCGAGCGCCACCCAATATCCGTTGCTTCCCCAAGCTCTGGCCATCGCCGAAGAATACCACCGCGCTCCAAGCATTGATCTTTAAGACCCTTCTCGCGCCGCTGCCAGCGGGCGGATTGGCACAGCGGCCCGGTGGCCTTTATGCTTGGATGAAGGGCTCAGGCGTTGACCAGTTCTACCTGCACGACGTCGGTGCGTTCGGCGTTGAAGGCCGCCGCGCAAATGCCGAGATAGTACTGCCAGTTGCGAAGGAAACGTTCGTCATGGCCGAGCGCCATGATCTCCTGGCTCCTGGCACGCATACGCGAAGACCATTCGCGCAACGTCTTGGCGTAGTCCTTACCGAAAGAGAAGCTGTCGGCCACCTTCAGGCCCGCGCGCTCCGCCTCGTCGCGGAAGCGCTGCAGCGACGGCAGCATCCCGCCCGGGAAGACGTAATGGCGGATGAAGTCGCTGCGCATGCGGTAATAGGTGAAAAGCTCGTCGCGGATCGTGATGGTCTGGATCACCGCGCGGCCGCCGCGCTTGAGCCGTTCGGCCACGGAACGGAAATATTGCGGCCAATATTGCTCGCCCACCGCCTCGAACATCTCGATGGAGACGACCATGTCGAACAGGCCGCGGGCCTTCCTGTAATCCTCGAGCACGATGTCCGCCGCGCCCTTCAACCGTTCGCGAGCGAATTGGTACTGCGCGGGCGAGATCGTCAGCCCGGTGAGGCGGTGGCCATGGGCGGCGGCGCGTTCGGCAAAACCGCCCCAGCCGCAGCCTATCTCCAGCACGGAGGAACAGGGCTTGAGGAACTTGCCCAAGATGCGCTCGTATTTATTGCCCTGCGCTTCCTCCAGGTTCTTAGCGGTTTGGCCGAACAGGGCAGAGGAGTACGTCATGCTCTTGTCGAGCCAGAGCGAATAGAATTCGTTGCCGACGTCGTAGTGCGCCTCGATGTTGCGCTTGCTGCCGGCAAGCGAGTTGCGCCGCACGAAACGGTCCTGGATCATCAGCGCCAAACGGGCAAAGAGCTTGCCGTGGGCGTAATTCGCGAACGTGTCCATGTTCATGAGGAACAAGGTCACCAGCGTTTCGATGTCGTCGGTTTCCCAGGCACCGGCGATGTATTCTTCGCCGAGCGCGATGTCGCCGCGCGTCATCACCCGGCTCAGCACGTTCCAGTCGCGGATTTCAAAACGTGCATGGGGACCGGGCTTGAGGCCGACTGCATTATGTACTTCTCCGTTCGGCGCCACGAACTCCAGCGTGCCGAATTCGAGCCGCGACAAGGCTTCAAGCCAACGCGCTTCGATGATGGAGCTTGCAATCTTGTTCATCACAACCTCGCTGTGAGACTCACGAATGCTCGTCTCTTGCATCCTAAACCAAGACGCCGGGCCGATGAAAAGGTAAACCGCGGTTCGCCGAACCTCGTTTAACATATTGATACGACATAGAATTTATTTCCATGCGCAGGTCGGCGAGGCATGCGGCGGGCGGGCACTTGACGGAACGGGCGGCTGCCGTCACCAAGGCGCCCTCGCGAGGAGCCGTTTGCGCCATGACGCTGTTGGCCGTCGAAGAAAAGCCGGAAGACATGTCCGATCGAACCGCAGGCGTCGAGCTTTCCGTCGTCATCCCGACCTTCAAGGAGCGCGGCAACGTTGCGGAGCTGATCAAGCGGCTCGAGCGCACGCTCAATACCGTCGCCTGGGAGGCGATCTTCGTCGACGACAATTCACCCGACGGCACCGCCGATGCGGTGAAGGCGATCGCCGCCCACGACCCGCGCGTGCGCTGCTTGCGCCGGGTCGGCCGCCGCGGCCTGGCGGGCGCGTGCATCGAAGGCATGCTGTCGTCGAGCGCGCCCTACATCGCGGTGATGGACGCGGATCTGCAGCACGACGAGCGAATTTTGCCTGAGATGCTGGCCAAGCTGCAATCGGGGCAGTTCGACCTGGTGGCGGCGACGCGCTATGTGGAAGGCGGCAGCGCCGGGTCGTTCAGCGCGGGGCGCGGCAAGATCAGCCGCCTCGCCACGTCGCTCACCCAGCGCATTCTCGGCACGTCCCTCAGCGATCCGATGAGCGGCTTTTTCATGATGCGCCGCGACGCGCTCGACGCCATCGCCGCACGTCTGTCACCCGCGGGGTTCAAGATTTTGCTCGACATCGCCACCGCCGGCAAGGCGCTGCGCATCGCCGAACAGCCTTTCGTATTCCGCAGCCGCCACGAAGGCGAAAGCAAGTTCAACATTCAGATCGGCGTGGAGTTTCTCGGCCTCTTGCTGGCCAAGCTCACCAACGGGTTGGTCGAACCGCGCTTTATCTTTTTCGCTATCGTCGGCGCCATCGGCATCGCGGTGAATCTTGCCGTGCTCAATATCGCGATGCTGGTGTGGCCGGTGTCCTTTCCCATCGCCAAAAGCGTCGCCACTTTCTTCGCCATGGTGAGCAACTTCGTGCTCAACAACAGCCTCACCTATCGCGACCGGCGGCTGAAGGGCTGGGGCATGCTGAAGGGCTTCGTCGGCTTCTGCCTGTTCGGCGCAGTCGGCGCGCTGACCGACGTCGGCCTGGCCTCGCAGCTTTATGCGGGCCACGAAGTGTGGTGGGTGGCGGGCCTTGCCGGTGCCGTCATGGGCGTGCTGTGGAATTACGCCATGTCGAGCATGTTCATCTGGCGTACGCGATGAAGCGCGACGCGCAGTTTCTTGCTGCGCTGTTGATCCTGTTTGCACTCCGGTTGATCGCCGGCGCGCTTTTGCCGCTGTCGGCCGACGAAGCCTATTACTGGTTATGGTCGCGTCATCTTGCGGCGGGATATTTCGATCATCCACCGGCTATAGCCTTTGTCATCCGCGCCGGCACGATACTGTTCGGCGCCACACCGTTCGGCGTGCGGATCGGCGGTATTTTCTTGTCGTTCGTGGCAAGTTGGTTCGTCTGGCGCATCGGCGCCATCCTGGCGCGCGACGAGAAAACCGGCGCGCTGGCCTGCTTATTCTTCAACCTTACTTTGATGATCTCGGTGGAAATGTTGGCGGCGACGCCAGACGCACCGTCCATCGCCGCCGCGGCGATATTCTGCTGGGCGCTGGCGAAAGTCGCCCAAACCCAAGACGGCCGTTGGTGGCTGGCGGCCGGAGCCGCCGCCGGCCTTGGACTTCTCGCCAAGTACACGGGATTCTTCTTGGGGCTAGGTGCGCTCGCCTGGCTGATCGTCAGTCCGCCGATGCGCCGCTGGCTCGCTTCGCCCTGGCCCTATTTGGGCGGCATCCTCGCGCTACTCCTGTTCGCGCCTAATTTGTGGTGGAACGCGGCGCATGGCTGGGAAACTTTTGCGTTCCAATTTGCGCGGGTCGAAGGCGAGACCTTCACCCTTGGTCACTTGTTCGAATTCCTGGGCGCCCAATTCATCCTGGCCACGCCGTTCATTCTGGTCCTGGGCGTGATGGGGCTTGGCGATGCAACGCGCGCGCGCGGCGAAAAGAGGATACTGATCGCTGCAATCCTGTGGCCGGCGATCATTTACTTCGCCTACCATTCGCTGCACGCACGCGTGCAAGGCAATTGGCCGTGCTTCCTTTATCCGTTGTTGAGCGTCGCAGCCGCGCTTGCCTGGCAGCGCACGGACTGGTCGGGTTGGTGCGTACCGTTGGCCCACTGGTCGAAGCGCTTGGCGATTCCTGTGGCGGGCGTGCTTCTGGTTACGTCTTACGCCCAGGCGCTGATCGGCGTCGTGCCGATGGGGCGCAAGGACCCCTTGGCGCGGCTGTTGGCGGTGGGGTTTCCAGAGGTGAGCGAGAAGGTCGAAGCACTGCGCCTCTCGACCGGCGCCGACGCGATCCTGACCACCGAATATGCTTCCACCGCTTGGTTCGCCTTCTATGGACCCGGCCCCGTCGTGCAGATCGGCGAGGATTATCGCTGGTCCGACGCGCCCTTGCCAGCAGCGTCGCTGTTCGCCCGCCCCGTGCTGTATGTCAGCGAAGTGCGGCATGACCGACACGATCTAATCGCCGCGCATTTCGCCCGAGTCCAGGAGATTGCCCGCATCGACCGGACCCGCGAAGGAATCCCCATCGCGCATTACGTTGTCTATCGCGTCAGCGGCGGCGGTACAGCCGGCAGGATGCCCTGAACAAATTCGCGCGGGCGAATTGCATCCGCAGGCGCGACGACATAATTACTCCCTGCATCCTCAGCGAAAGACCCTACGCATGGCCGAACAATTCGATGCCGTTGTGCTTGGTGGTGGACCCGGCGGCTACAACGCCGCGATCCGGCTCGGCCAGCTCGGCCTCAAGACCGCTTGCGTCGACAAGCGCGGCCGCTTCGGCGGGACCTGCCTCAACATTGGCTGCATCCCGTCCAAAGCGCTGCTGCATGCCAGCGAACGCTTCGAGGAGGCGCGCAAGGAATTCTCCAAGCTCGGCATCAAGGCGGAGGTGAGCCTCGATCTGCCGGCGATGATGGCGCACAAGGACAAGGTGGCGGGCGAGCTCACCAAGGGCGTCGAATTCCTGCTCAAGAAGAACAAGTCCGAGGCCATCATCGGCGAGGCGCGGATCGCCGCACCCGGCAAGGTCGAGGTCAAAGCAGCCGACGGCACTCTACGCACGCTGGAGACGAAGAACATTATCATCGCCACCGGCTCGGATGTGATGCCGCTGCCGGGCGTCAACATAGACGAGGAGCGGATTGTCTCCTCCACCGGAGCGCTGTCGCTCAAACAGGTGCCCAAGCGGCTCTTGGTGGTGGGCGGTGGTTATATCGGGCTCGAACTGGGCTCGGTGTGGCGCCGGCTGGGTAGCGAGGTGCTGGTGGTGGAATTCCTCGATCGCATCACGCCGGGCCTCGACGGCGAAATCGCCAAACAGTTCCAGCGCATCCTGCAGAAGCAGGGGATCAAGTTCCAGCTTTCCACGAAGGTGGTCGGCGTCGAGAAATCGGGCCAGGCATTGCGCGTCAGCCTAGAGGCCGCGGCAGGCGGCGAGCGGCAGAGCGTCGAAACTGACGTGCTGCTGGTTTCCATCGGCCGGCGTCCGTACACCGATGGGTTGGGTCTGGACAAAGTGGGCGTGGCGCTTGACGGGCGCGGGCGGGTCATTACCGACGCCCATTTCAAGACCAATGTCGCCGGCATCTACGCCATTGGCGACTGCCGCGAAGGGCCGATGCTCGCCCACAAGGCGGAGGACGAGGCGGTGGCTTGCGCCGAACGCATCGCGGGGCGCGCGGGACACGTGAATTACGACGCCATCCCGGCTGTGGTCTACACCGCGCCCGAGGTCGCCAGCGTCGGCAAGACCGAAGAAGAATTGAAGGCCGCGGGAATCGCCTACAAAGTCGGCAAGTTTCCCTTCACGGCCAATGCACGGGCCAAGACCATCGCGGCGACGGACGGCTTCGCGAAGGTCCTCGCCGACGCCAAGACCGATCGCGTGCTGGGCGTACACATATTGGGCGCGGAAGCGGGCAATCTGATTGCCGAGGCCGCGCTCGCCATCGAATTCGGCGCCGCGTCGGAAGACATTGCGCGCACCTCCCATGCCCATCCCACCTTGTCGGAAGCGGTGCGCCAGGCGGCGATGGGCATCGAAGGCTGGACGATGCAGATGTAAGCAGACTCAAATCAGGTTTGCGCCCTTGGTCTTGAGGCGCATGCGCCAAACCGTGTCGGTGGCAGCGATGAAGAGGGTGGAGCCATCCTCGCCGAAAGCGCTGTTGGTGGCATAGCGGCCCGGTATCTCGATTACGCCCAGCAATTTGCCGGAAGGCGAGATCACAAAGTGGCCACCCGGTCCGGCGGCGAAGACATTGCCGTGCACGTCGATCTTCATGCCGTCGGGAACGCCGATCACGCCCGGTGCGAAATATGGGCGAAAGTCAAAGAAGGTCGTAGCGCCGACCGGCATGCCGTCAGGGCCCAACTTGTAGGCGCGGACGATCGCGAGGTTCTGATCGGTATCGCAGACGAATAGCGTCTTCTGATCGGGCGAAAACGCGATGCCGTTGGGATAAAGGAACTCCTTGTCGAGTAGCGCGAGATTGCCGTCAGGCGAAAGCCGATAGATGCCGCTGAAGTTCAACTCCTTGACCGGCGATTTTTGGAGGCCTTCAAGGCCGTAAGGCGGATCGGTGAAATAGATGGCGCCGGACTTGTGGATGGCCAGATCGTTGGGGCTGTTGAGGCGCTTGCCCTCGTAGCGGTCGACGAGTGTCGTTCGCTGTCCGGTCGTGAGGTCGTAGCGATCCAGTGAACGGCCGCCGGAATTGCAGATGATCAGCTTGCCTGCATGATCGATTGCCAAGCCGTTCGAACCCGGTTCGCGAATGGCCGGCGGGGGCGGCCCCGCCATGCCGGCCGGCGCGATATAGGCGGACACTCCGTCCTTGTGCGACCAGCGGTATATCGTGTTCGCGGTCGGCGACAGATTACTGAACAGCAGAAATCCGCCGCGCTTCACCCAGACCGGCCCTTCCGTCCATGAGAACCCGGAGCCGATTTCCTCGATTTTGACGTCCGGCGCGATCAGTGCGTCGAGGGCGGGATCCAACCGGCGTATGCGGGGATAGGGCGCTGCGGCAGAGGCCGCAGAGGCGGCAAACGGAAGTGCTGCGCCCGCGGCCAAGACCGCACGGCGTGTCGGATTGTTTGAATGAGACGGCATGTTCACCTTCCCCTGTCGGCCTCTTGCGGGCCATGCCGGAGACTCTAGCGCGCTCCTCCTTAAGTACAAAACGCGCGTCAGGCGCCGCTTGTCTTGAGGCGGATTCGCGCAAGGCAATCCGTGGCGGCGAGAAACAGAGTGCTGCCGTCTTCGCCGAATGTGCAATTGGGCATGGCGCGCTTGCCCGCGCCGATCACGCCCAGCAACTCGCCATCCTTGCTCAACACCAGGATGCCGCCCGGACCGGCAGCAAACAGATTTCCCGAAACGTCGACTTTGATCCCGTCCGGCATGCCGGGCACGCCTGGTTTGACCAGCGGAGCGGCGTCGAAGAAGGTCGAGGAATTGGTTGGCAGGCCGTCGGCGCCGAGCGGATAGGCGCGGATGATTGGCTGCTTGGCGTCGGTGTTGGAGACGTAAAGAATGCTCTCGTCCGGCGACAGCGCTACGCCGTTGGGGTAGAGGAACGACTTGTCGATCAGCGCGACCTTGCCGTCCGGCGTCCAGCGATAGACGCCACTGAACGGCAACTCCTTGACCGGCGAATTCTCAATCCCGGCCAGGCCGTAAGGCGGATCGGTGAAATAGATCGCGCCCGAGCGCGCGATGCACAAATCGTTGGGGCTGTTGAAGCGCTTGCCTTCGAAGCGCTCGGCGAGGAAGAGCTTCTGTTTGGTCTTGAGATCCAGGCGCGCCAGTGCCCGGCTGCCGGAATCGCACATCACCAGCGCCCCCGACGCGTCGATCGCCAACCCGTTCGAGCCGGCTTCGCGCAGCGCGGCGGTATCCTCGCCCGCATAGCCCGACGGATGCAGGAAGGGGACGACGCCCTCGGTCTGCGACCAGCGGTACATCGTGTTCTTCGGCGGATCGCTGAACAGCAGGTAACCACCGTCCTTCACCCACACCGGGCCTTCCGCCCATTGCAGGCCGCCGCCGAGCCGCTCGACTTGGGCGTCCGGCGCGATCAGCGCGTCGAGGCGCGGGCTCAACCGTTGCACGCTGCCGAACGGCGGATCCCCATATGCCGACGCTGAAAGCGCGACTGCCGTCGCGAGAAAGCCACGCCGCGTCTGTTTCATCTTGGGGCCTTTCATTCCTCTGTCGCCGGGGATGCACTGACGCTTCCAAGCATGCAGGAAATCAACGCACCGGCGCAACGCCCGCGCGCGCAAACAGACGGGCCCGCGCGGAGCGGGCCCGCCGATAAAGCTCCGATAGACCGCCTGTTACTTGCCGGGCGCAGGTTGTGCCGGCGGCGGAGGCGCGGGTTGCGCACCCGGAGGCGCGACTTGCATGTGCTGCGCCCAGCCCGGATGCATCCAGCCCATCTTCTCGTGCCACTGTCCGCCGATCATCGGTCCGAACGCCGCGCACACGATCATCAGAACCGCGCCGATCAGCAGCAGATAGCCGAGCACAAGGCCAAGGATCTTGACGAACCCGTCGGCCTTGCCAGCGACGAACAGCACGAAAAAGGCGACGATCGCGACGATCAAAATGTGATGGATCATCCCAAAGAAAAAGAACGGAACCATGTTTCCCTCCCAAAACCCCAAGTGCGCTCATCTTAACCGCAATTTTGCGACGAGTCCGTCTCGGTGCGACAAGAAAGCAGCGGGAGGCCCACAAAACGGCCAAAAAGGCCGGATTTTCGCCTAGCGCGTGACGACGACTTTCTGGAAGAATCCGCCGAAGTAACTCTCCCGGCGCATTTTGCTCCAGGCGTTCGGCAGCAGGGTCGCGATGTCGTTCCGCCATAAATCGAGCGCGAACGGCTCGAGCAGGGCGAGCAGCGGCGGCCACAGGTAGAAAAGCGGGTTCCACCATCGCGGCCTGGCGAAATCGACAATCAGGACTTTTCCGCCCGGCTTGACGACGCGGAACGCCTCGCTGAGCGTCCGCGCACGATGGACCGCAGGCTGCTCATGTAGCAGGAAGAACAGGACCACGCGGTCGTAGCTGGCATCGGCCAGCTTGAGTTCGGTGGAATCCATCCGCAACAGCCGCGCGTGTGTGTGGCGGGGCAGTTTCTTCTTCAGATTATCCAATTGGATCGGTACGACATCGATCACGTCGAGCCTGCCGTCTCCCGCGTCGACGCGCTTTTCCAGCTCGCTCGTCAGATTGCCGTAGACGCAAGCAAGCTGAAGGATGTTGCAGGAGGACGCTTGGCCGAACTCCGCCAGCGCGCGGTCGCGCAGCCGGTTGTAGTTGCCGAGCAGAATGAGATTGACGATCCAGAGGCGGTCGAAGAATTTCACACCTCTGGGATGGATATAGGCCCACCAGTAATGGCGGCGCAGATAGTCCGGAATGGCGGCGTCGCCGGTGGATGGATGCTCTGCTTTGACCCGTGGCACCGGGCGAAGTTCATCTATGCTATCCGACATGCGATCCGCGTTTGCGAGAGCTGGACCCCTTTCCTAGGATGCACGTTCCCTACCGACAAACAATGCGGCGGATTCCCTTCGCGCGGAGAAGGGCGGTGCGTCATGTTGGTAGCGCGAAGGCGAAGTGTGGCTTGCCGACCGAAGCTGCGCGAACCCACGCACCGGCCCACTTCGCGCTAACAGGCTTCGGAGGGCAACCTCCGCTGCTACGCAGCGTAGGTTGGTGGGCCCGGTAGGACTCGAACCTACGACCAGACCGTTATGAGCGGTCGGCTCTAACCAACTGAGCTACAGGCCCTATTCGCTTTATATCGGATGCGCGACATAGCAGGAATCGGGGGGTGTTAGCCACTTTGCCGCTTTGACCGCGTTTTGTACTAGGATGGGCGCCGTGTTCAAGCAAAGGGACTGGGCCATGAGCTTCGCACTTCGCCGGTTGGCGGTTTGTTTGGCGGTTTCATTCGTCGCGGCAGGCGTTTCCGCCGCCGCGGCCGATCAAGCGCCGATGCGCACCATGACGATGTCGGGAGAGGGAGACGCCAAGGCCGCGCCCGATCAGGCGCAATTCTCCACTGGCGTCGTCAGTCAAGATCGCACAGCGGCCTTGGCTTTGGCCGCCAATTCGCGGGCGATGAACGCGGTGTTCGCCACACTCAAGCGGCTCGGCATCGCCGACAAGGATATTCAAACCTCCGACTTCTCGCTCTCGCCGCAATATCAGACCTACAAGCCCGGTACCTCGGGCCCGCAGCGGATCGTCGGTTACCAGGTTTCGAATACGGTGAATGTCACGATCGAGGATTTCGGCAAGACCGGCGCGGTGCTCGATGCGCTGGTGTCGTCGGGCTCCAATCAGATCGACAATATCGGCTTCTCGATCCACGACACCAAAGCGCTGCTCACCCAGGCGCGCGTGGCGGCGGTCAAGGACGCGATGGATCGCGCCCAGATCTATGCCAAGGCTGCCGGCGTGACCCTCGGGCCGATCAAGTCGATCAGCGAGAGCGGCGGTGTCTATCAGCCGCGTCCGATGATACGAATGGAGTCGATGGCGAATCTTGCTGCCGCTGCGCCGCCGCCCGTCGCCGGCGGCGAGCAGAGCGTCACCGCGAACGTCACGATCACCTGGGAAATTCAATAATCGTCCGGCGCAAAGAAAAAGGCCCCGCCATCGCGAGATGACGGGGCCGAACTTTGTGCGCTGTGTTATTTCTGCGCTTCCAGCGTGTCGATCTCGTCCATCAGATGGTTCATGCGCGCGACCAGCGCCTGGTAGGGCGCAGGCGTCGCCATGTCGAGGCCGGCTTTCTTATAAAGCGTGTAGGGATAGTCCGAACCGCCCGCCTTCAGCATGGCGATGAAACGGTCGCGAGCGCCCGGCTGATTGGTTTCGATAGCTTGGGTGAACGCGGCCGCGCCCGCCATCGATGTGGCGTATTGATAGACATAGAAGCCGTAATAGAAGTGCGGGATGAATTCCCACTCGACGCAATAGGCGGGATCGATTTTGCTCACGCCCTTGTCGGCGCCGTAATAGTGCTTGAGCAGGCCGCAATAGATGTCGCTCAGCTTCTTGCCCGACAGCGCGTCGCCTTTTTCCACGGCCTCGTGGATCGCCAGCTGGAACTCGCCGAACATGGTCTGGCGGAAGAAGGTGGTGCGGATCAGCTCCAGCCCCTGGCCGAGATAGTAGAGCTTCTCTTCCTTCGATGCGGCGTGCGCCACCATATAGTCGTTGAGCAGCATCTCATTGGAGATGGACGCCGTCTCGGCGATGAAGGTCGAGTAGTTCGAATTCTCGTAAGGCTGGGTTTCGTCGTCGAGCATGGTGTGGACGGCATGGCCCCACTCATGCACGAAGGTCGACAGCGACTCGTAATCGTAGACGTGGTTGAACAACAGATAGGGATGCACGTCATAGGCCGCCGGGTTCATGTAGGCGCCCGACGCCTTTCCGGGAGTCGGCAGGACGTTCATCCAGCGTCCCGCGAAGCCCTTTTGCAGCTTCGCTGTGTAATCGGGGCCGTAGACCGACGTGACGTCGAGCGCAATCTTCTCGGATTCCGGCACGTCGAAATGCAGCGGCGTCTTGAGCGTGAACATCGCCGGATACATGTCGTAATAGGCAAGCTCATCCTTGATGCCGAGCAGCTTCTTGCGCAGCTTCAGATAGCGGTAAAGCGTCGGAAGTCCCGCATTGGCCTGCGCCACGAGTTGGCGGTAAACCGCTTCGGGCATGTTGTCGGCGAACAACGCGTCCGACAGGGCGTTGGGGTAATGGCGCACCTTGGCGTCGAATTCCTCGCCAAGCACCTGCGTATTGAGGGAGGCGCCAAAGGTTCCCTGATATTTCTGCCATGTGCTCCAGAAGGCGTCGAACACCTTCTTGCGATCGTCGCGGTTCGGCGCCAGGCGATACTTGGAATAAGCCGCCTGATCGAGGCGATCGATCTTGGTGCCGTCGGAAAGAGTCAGCGAGGGAAACGGCACCTCGCCGTTGGAGAGCTGGCTGTAGATGTTGTCGGGCTGGGCCAGCACGTTGCCGGCCGAGGCCATTACGTTTTCGGCCTCGTCACCGAGTGTGTGCGGCTTGGCGCGCAGGATATTATCGAGGGTGAAGCCGTAACGCCGCTTGAGTTCGGCCGACTGCTCTTCGAAGCTCTTCACCTTGTCGGCGCCGACGGCGAGGATTTCGGGGCTCAGCCATGAGGTCTTTTCGCCGAGGGCCGCATACAGCGCCTGCGCCATTTGCTGCCGCTCCTGGTTCTCCGGCACCCTCACGTCTTCATCGCGCTTCAGCGAGGCATAGCCGCTCAGACGGTCGACTTCCTTGTGCACCGCGCTGATTGCGCTGAGTGCCGTCAGCATATCGGCCGCGCTTTTGCCAAGCGTTCCCTTATAGCTGTCGAGCTTGTTGACCTTGTCGAGAGTGTCTTTTTGGGCTGCGGTCCAGGCGGCGGGCGAGGCGTAAATGTCGCCTAGATCCCACATATAGGCTGGCGGCACGGAAGGTTTATCGGTGTCCGCGGCAACGGCCAACACCGGCACGAAGGCCAGCGCAGCGGCAAGTGCAATTCTCTTCATGGGTTCCCCCCTTTGGATGCACCGGCCGTCATACGACGAAAAGCCGGGTGCCAGCGTTCAACTTTTCGCGCCTTGTTGGACGAAGCCAACAGCGGCGTCTAGAATAGCCGCAGTCCGCCATTCGGCAAACCGGCCGGCGCCCGCCCAAAGGGCGGAAATCCTGGGAGTTGGCATGACGCTAAGAACCTTGCTCCTGACGCTCTTCATATTGCCGATTCTTGCTGCATCAGCCGGCGGCGCAAGCGCGCCCAGAATCGGCATCGGCTCGCTGGCCCAGTTGCCCGTCGTGGAGCGGGCGCCCTACGACAGCAATCAAGATGCAACCGCCGCCGTCGATGCGGCTTTCGCGCGCTCCAGGAGCGACGGCAAGCGCGTGCTGATTGATATGGGCGGCAACTGGTGCGGCGACTGCATCGTGCTCGCCAATCTGATGCTGCTGCCGGAAATGAAACCGTTCCTGGCCGCCCATTTCGAGATCGTCAAGGTCGATATCGGCCGCTACAACAAGAACCTGCAGATCCCCGCGCGCTTCGGCGCCACCGATCGGCTGAAGGCGGGCGGCGTGCCCTCGATCATCGTCGCCGAACCGGACGGTACCTTCGTCAATCGCAACGACATCTCCGCGCTGGAAGATGCGCGCCATATGACGCCGCAGGCCATCGCCGATTGGCTGGCGCAGTGGGCAAGGTGAGATAGAGCGAAGGGTGGTGGCCCCGGACCGAGTCGAACGGTCACGTCCCTTTCGGAACTACGGATTTTAAGTCCGTTGCGTCTACCAGTTCCGCCACGGGGCCCAAATCAGTGTTGGCGGCTGAGTTGCGTCAAAACCTGATCGGCTGCAAGCCGTCGATCGTCGAAAGTGCTGCTTGCGGCACTGTTACAGTTTGACTTCTGGTTGTAAAACAGCCGCTTACTAGGATTGCCCTCTACCCGGAGTGGCCCTAGATTCTCCGTGGTCCGGCGTGGCTCACCCGGATCGCCGGAAGGCTTGGCCCGGGGCGCTAGAATGGAGCCGCGCTCCGGGCGACTTAACGGAGACCCCATGCCTAAAGGCCCCCAAGGTCAGAAACGCCCCGCCGATGTCATCGGCAACGCCGTCCATGTGATGCGGATAGCCACCGGGGAAATCGAGGACACAAAACGCGACCCCACCGCAGAGGCTAACCGGAAGGGTGGCCTTAAGGGAGGCAAAGCGCGGGCAGCCATACTTTCGCCAAAGCAACGCAAGGCTATTGCGAAGAAGGCTGCGGGCGCACGTTGGGGAGTTCGGGCTGCTCCGGCGAAGAAAGAACGTCAAGAGACGTAGCATCAACCATTTTCCCTTCTACGCCTCTCATGATGATATAGGGCTGCATCATTGGGTCGCGAAATCGAAACTTATATGCGCGCTCTTTCCCTTTCCGGATCAATATTTTTCCTCTCTCAGCCCCAATAAACTTCTTTAGGTGATTTTGGAAATTCGCAATCTTAACGTCTCTTCCGAGTATTGAAGTAAGCGGGCCGATTACCGCATTCGGTGAAAATAAACCGCGATCATCCGTTCTTGCGAGAGCGCAGGCGAGCAGCACTTCCTTGAAGAGAGTGTCTTCACGATTGGTGTGAATGGCTGCCGCGTATTCCTTCTGTACCGATTCTCGCGACTTCTCGATTGCCCTATGCACGGCTGAATCGACATCTGATTCGGTTATGTTAAGGCGCCTATTATCTATCGCCGCCTGAACAGCACACATACCAAGCAAATGAACGTAAGAAGGTAGCCCGCGAGATAGGACTACAATTTTCCAAAGGGAATCGCGGTCGATCTTCATCCCGAGACGCGGGAGGCGCTTATTAATTACCTCCTTCATTTCATCATTTGACATGCGCGGCATATGTATCTGCTCAATGCACCGGCGCAGGGATTCGTGCTCATCAAGGATTTCGCCAATATCGTCAGCGACACCCACGATAATGACGGTAGCGTTCACGGTATAGTCGGATAAGTCTTTGACCATACTCGCCGTCGCCTTTCGAGTTTCAGGCGATGTGCGGTCAAATTCATCAATAATGATGACTGGTATCTCATTCAGGGAAAACGATCTCTCCAGCTCTCGCCGAACATCATCCGGCGTTATTTCCTTTTCATAGAAATCAGCAAGCGCAACTTTTGTCTCGACACCATTTTCCCGAATTTGAACCTCGATGTCTTTGAAGACCTTTCTCCATATCGAAGTGAATGTGTCATCGCGGTCTGCCTGCTCCCGCAAGAGAATGACCTTTTTTACGATTGCGGGGAAAAGCAGTCGAAATACCTTAGCGAGGGACGTTTTGCCGACGCCGCGCTCACCATAGAGAATTGCATGTTTGCCCTTCTCCAAAACTGTCTCGATGAGCTTATTAAGCTGTGTCTGGCGACCCGCAAAAAGGTCTGCCTCATCAACCGGCGCAGACGGGCTAAAAATCTGGGAGGCCTCGTAGCTTAGTACGTTCCAATCTTCGTTTGTTCTGGGATAGGCCACGGGGGCGCTCATTAGCTTTAGTGGGCGGCTCACTTAGCAAAGTAGGCATTACACTTGGTGAAATCAACATATAACTTATCGTTGTTGCCGTATTAGTTATTGACACTCAAGCAAAAAAGTTACATAGTGGCGACATGAACAAGCTGCCGTTTGAGAAACGTCGCCAAATCATCCACTTAATGGTTGAGGGCAACAGCATCCGGGGCATCGCCCGGCTGGTGGACGTTTCTCCGGTGACCGTCCTGCGCTACCTCGAATTGGCCGGGACGGCTTGCCTAGCCTTCCATGAGCAGGCGGTCCGCAACGTCCGCTCCAAGCAGGTCCAGTGCGACGAAATCTGGAGCTTCAATTACTGCAAGAAGGCCACGCTCAAGACGGCGAAGTCCGCGCCGGAACATGCTGGCGACGTTTGGACTTGGACCGCGATTGACGACTCCAAGCTGATCGTGACGTGGTTGATTTCTGACCGCAGCTTTGAAGCCGCGACCCTGTTCATTCAGGACTTGGCGCAGCGGATCGCCGACGACGCGAAAGATGACCTGCAAATCACCACGGACGGCCTTGCGTCGTACAAAGCCGCTGTGCCGCTTCAGTTCGGCCAGCGCGGCCATTTTGCGCAGCTTGTGAAGCACTACTCGGAAACGCCGGATCGTGGCCCCGCGCGCAAATACAGCCCCGGCATCTGCACCGGCATCAAGAAGATGGCCGTTTATGGCAATCCCGACGAAGCACACGTTTCAACTAGCTACGTCGAGAAGCACAATCAAACTATGCGCCAGCATATGAAGCGGTTCGCACGGCTAACGGCGGCGCACTCAAAGAAAATCGAAAATCACGCCCACATGTGCGCGCTCTACACGGTTTGGTACAACTTCGCCCGCATCAATTCTGCGGTGAAATGCTCACCCGCAATGGCTGCCGGTCTTGAGACACGACTGTGGGATGTCAGCGACATCGTCAACCTGATCGACATGGCGCAAACTTCTTCGAAGCAAGCTTAGACCATCAGTTTCGCCAACGCGGTGCAGCATCGCTTTATGTACCGCCCTTCCATAACGTCGTGTCCGGCGATGTGATGGAACAGTTCTTTGGCGTGTGCCTGCGTCAGGCATCCCAGTGGCCCTTCAATTTGGAATGCCTTCAATTCATCCGCGCTATAGAAAACGGGTTCCGAACAACTAACATAACTCAACGGCTTCGTCAGACACTCCGGATAATCCGCCTGGCTGATTTTGAAATCCTGGCCGTAGTCGTTCGAATTGATGAAAAGAAATGTATGGCCGAACTGCCAATCGTCTTCGCAGATGAATATATGAATCTTCGGGCGTGCCGCGTGTCCGCGAGCCTTGTCTGTTATCCAGCGATAGATTTCACCGGTTTTCATTGAGAGATAGAGCCACTGGCTCAATATCCTCAATGAATGCAGCTTTCCGCTGCGACTCCTCAATCATGTCGTCGTAGCTCATGGGGGCGCTCTTCTTGTCGCCGCGGTCATCCCACGCGTGAGTGTAGGCAAAGTGCTGGTGAGTTATATCGAACAGTTCTTTGAACGACCTATTTCCGTACCGTGCCAGAATTTCGTCGAAAACGGCGACATCGCTTTTGGAGAAGAGATCGTAATCGACTGCTCGCTTTGGCCCTTTGATGTAGATTAGCTGATCGAGTTGCTCCATGACGAAGGGCAGTTCATCCGGTGACTTGAGACCAAACGCGTCCAGTCCGGTCTTGTTGGCTCTGAGCAGATTGTACACGTTGGACGCCACAGGCCCGTATGGCAAAGCATAATACTGCTCATAGGTGATGGGGCGCCCGTACCTGTTCAGGTGTTCGCGGTCTGCCAAATAGAAAAACTTGACCGTCTGATACTGATCTGCGTTTGGGCGCTTGTGCGCCAAATACAAGAGCAGCTCGATCATCTTATCGAACTTGGGCTTGAATATCAGACGCGGCTTTTCGCGCTTATTCGTCGGGAAGGGCACGTTCATAGCGTGCGCGCCCCGCAATTTGCGAGCGTTACCGCGATGCCGACCTTCACAAGATGGTTCTCGGCATAGTTTGTTGCCATCGGCCGATCCCTTTCTAGGCATTCGCTCGGCCCCGCACCGAACTAACGCCTGCACCCCTCAAAAGGATCACACATAAAGTTCTCTTTATGTGCTGATTTGCACAGGGTAGCTCAAATCTTCGCATGCCAACAGCTAAAGGCGTCGTGTGGCCGATAACTGGCGGCATTGAGTCTTTTTCGCAACAACAGGAATGGGCTTGAAATGCTGTCATTCCCTTAATCCATTCAAACTGTAACAGTGCCCTGCTTGCAGGATGCCACTTGTAGTTGAGTCTCCTTGAAAAACCGGAGATATTTCAGTCAGTTGCACAGCATTGACACACGGAGGTCGGTGGTTATATTGCGCGCCTTCTCGGGACCGACTATCCCCCAAACCCGCGGTTTTCCGCGAAATCTGGACGAAGCATGAGCAAGCGCGCGACTGCAAAATTCAAGATCGACCGCCGTATGGGCGAAAACATCTGGGGCCGCGGCAAGAGCCCGGTGAACAAGCGCTCCTACGGCCCCGGCCAGCACGGTCAGCGCCGCGCCAAGAAACTGTCCGATTACGGCACCCAGCTTCAGGCTAAGCAGAAGCTGAAAGGCTATTACGGCAACATCACGGAGCGGCAGTTCCGCAAATACTACACCGAAGCCTCGCGCCGGCCCGGCGACACGGGCGAAAACATGATCGGCCTGCTGGAGCGCCGGCTCGACGCCGTCGTCTATCGCGCCAAGTTCGCGCCCACCCCGTTCGCGGCGCGCCAGCTCGTCTCCCACGGGCACGTCAAGGTCAACGGCAAGCGCGTCACCGTCGCCTCTTATACGGTCAAGGAAGGCAACGAGATCGCGCTCACGGCAAAGGCGCGCGACCTGGCGCTGGTGCTGGAAGCCGCCAAGACGCCGGAGCGCGACACGCCCGACTATCTCGAAGTCGATCACGGCAAGATGACGGCCAAGTTCCTGCGCACGCCCAAGCTCTCCGACGTGCCTTATGCTGTGCAGATGCAGCCGCATCTGATCGTCGAGTTTTATTCGCGGTAAGGCAGGATTGAATTGCGTTTGGACGAAGGCCCCGCGGCGATCGCGGGGCTTTTTTGCTTTTGGCGTCAGGCGCTCTCGAGGGCGATGCCCTTTTCGGCGAGGAAGCTCTTCAGCTCGCCCGTGTCGTGCATCTCTCGCACGATGTCGCAGCCGCCGACGAATTCGCCCTTGACGTAAAGCTGTGGGATCGTCGGCCAGTTCGAGAACGCCTTGATGCCGTCGCGCAGTTCGGGATCCTTCAGCACGTCGAAGGCCTTGAACTTGACGCCGAGCGTGGAAAGGATCTGCACCACGGCGGCGGAGAAGCCGCATTGCGGAAACACCGGCGTGCCCTTCATGAACAGAACGACATCGCTGGAGGCGACATCTTCGGCGATACGGTCATGGATGCTGGGCATTCTCGTCTCGCGCTGGTTACCTAGCTGAAATAGGGGCGATGTCCGACCGCGTCAACTCTTGACCGCTGTTTGCAGCTGCAAGGCATGGAGAACACCGCCCATCCGCCCGCCAAGTGCGTCATAGACCATCTGGTGCTGCTGCACGCGGCTTTTGCCTTTGAAGGCGGCGGAAGAGACCATGGCCGAATAATGGTCATTGTCGTCGGCCAGTGGTGTGATTGTGACCTCGGCGTCGGGAAACGCTTTGCGGATCAGCCGTTCGATTTCGCCGGCTTCCATCGCCATCAGAACTCTCCCGACATATAGCCCGGTAGCCAGGCTTCATGTGCCTTGCGAAGCTCCGACAGCGTGATCTCGCCCGCGCCTTCGATCGCGATTCTATCGCCGCCGACACTGCCGAGCAAAGTCGCCGCGACGCCCGCGCGCTTGGCGTCGGAGACAAGGCGTTCGCCGTCCGGCGTTGCCAGAACGTATCGCGCTTGATCTTCGCCGAACAGAAACGGGATCGTGCCCGGCGCGACTGCGCCGCCGCGATTTCCCGCCAGCGCCATTTCGGCGACTGCCACCAGCAATCCACCATCGGAAATGTCGTGCACTGTATCGACGTGGCCAGATTCGATGAGGTCGCGCACGAAGTCGCCGTTCTTCTTCTCCTGCGCCAGATCGACAGACGGAGCCGCACCTGCTTCCTTGCCTTCCACTTCGCGCAGATAGATCGACTGGCCGAGATGGCCCTTGGTCTCGCCGATCAGAATGATCGCATCGCCTTCGCGCTTGAAGGCGATGGTCGCCATACGATTTACATTTTTCAGCAATCCTACACCGCCGATGGTGGGCGTCGGCATGATGCCTTCGCCCTGGGTCTCGTTGTAAAGCGAGCAATTGCCCGACACGATGGGGAAGTCGAGCGCGCGGCAGGCTTCGCCGATGCCGTCGATGCCCGCCACGATCTGCCACATGATCTCGGGCTTCTCGGGGTTGCCGTAATTGAGACAATCGGTGACGGCGAGCGGCAATGCGCCCACTGCGGTCAAGTTGCGCCAGGCTTCGGCCACGGCCTGCTTGGCGCCTTCATAAGGATCGGCCCGGCAATAGCGCGGCGTCACATCGGTGGTGATGGCGAGCGCCTTGTTCGTGCCGTGAACGCGCACCACGGCCGCGTCGCCGCCGGGCATCTGCACAGTGTCTGCCATGACCGATTGATCGTATTGCTCCCACACCCAGCGTTTGGAACACATGTCCGGCGCGGCAAGAATCTTCAACAGCGACTCCATCACCGGGCGCGATGCGTCGAACGACGGCATGCCTGTCGCCGGCGCGCGTTTGACGAAGGGCCGTTCGTACATCGGCGCGGCGTCGGACAGCGATCCCACCGGCATGTCGGCGACGACCTCGCCTTTGTGTTTGACGATCAGCCGATGCGTGTCGGTGGTCGTGCCGATCACCGCGAAATCGAGTTCCCATTTCTTGAAGATGCGCTCGGCTTCGGCTTCGCGGCCAGGCTTCAAGACTGCCAGCATGCGCTCCTGGCTTTCCGACAGCATCATGTCGTAAGCGCTCATATTGGTTTCGCGTTGGGGCACTTTGTCGAGATCGATGACGATGCCCGCGCCCCCCTTATCCGCCATCTCCGAGGATGAGGACGTCAGCCCCGCCGCGCCCATGTCCTGGATCGCGATGATGGCGTCGGTCGCCATTAGTTCGAGACAGGCTTCGAGCAGCAGTTTCTCGGTGAAGGGATCGCCAACCTGCACGGTGGGGCGCTTCTCTTCGGAATCCGCATTGAATTCGGCGCTCGCCATGGTGGCGCCGTGAATGCCGTCCCGCCCGGTCTTGGAGCCGACATAGACGACGGGATTGCCGGCGCCCTTGGCGGCGGAAAGAAAAATTTTGTCGGCGCGCGCCAGCCCGACGCACATCGCATTGACCAGGATGTTGCCGTTATACGAACGGTCGAAATTCACCTCACCGCCGACCGTGGGCACGCCCATGCAGTTGCCATATCCGCCGATGCCGCGCACCACGCCGTCCACCAGATGACGAGTCTTGGGATGAGCCGGTTCGCCGAAGCGCAGCGAGTTCATCATCGCGACGGGTCGCGCGCCCATGGTGAAGACGTCGCGCATGATGCCGCCGACGCCGGTCGCCGCGCCTTGATAAGGCTCGATAAAGCTCGGATGGTTGTGGCTTTCCATCTTAAAGACCACGACGTCGCCGTCGCCGATGTCGACCACGCCGGCGTTCTCGCCCGGTCCCTGCAGCACGCGCGGACCTTTGGTCGGCAGCGTCTTCAAATGCGCGCGGGTGGATTTATAGGAGCAATGCTCGCTCCACATCACCGAGAAGACGCCGAGTTCGACGAGGTTCGGCTCGCGGTCGAGCAGCCCCTTGATGCGGGCGTATTCTTCTTCGTTGAGGCCGTGTTCGCGGACGATTTGGGGTGTGATCATGATAGCGCTTCGATCAGGCTTTCGAACAGGGCGCGGCCGTCGGTGCCGCCGAGAAGCGGATCGCAAACGCGCTCGGGATGCGGCATCAGGCCCAGCACGTTGCGCTTCTCATTCAGGATGCCGGCGATGTTGCGCGCCGCGCCGTTGGGATTGTCGTCGTTGACATAACGGAACACCACGCGGCCTTCGCCTTCCAGCCGGTCGAGCGTTTCCTCGTCGGCGAAATAATTACCCTCGCCATGCGCCACCGGCATGACCACGCGCTGGCCGTGATTGTATTTGCGGGTGAAGGCGTTCTGCGTTTCCTCGACGGTCATGGCGACCGGCCGGCAAACGAATTTGAGCCCGGCATTGCGGATCAGTGCGCCGGGCAGCATGTGGGTTTCGGCCAGCACCTGGAAGCCGTTGCAGATGCCGAGCACGGCGACACCTTTTTCCGCCTTTGCCTTGACGTCGCGCATCACGCGGCTTTGTGAGGCCATCGCCCCGCAGCGCAGATAATCGCCGTAAGCAAAACCGCCGGGCAACACGATCAGATCGACGTCGGGCACTTCGCTGTCGGCATGCCAGACGATGTGCGGCTTGGTGCCCGAGATCTGCTCAAGGGCCACCGCGGCGTCGCGGTCGCAATTGGAAGCCGGAAAAACGACGACGGCGGATTTCATGGTCTATAGGTCCCCGTCAGAATCCTTTGTTGAGCGTCTTGGAACGCAGCTAGAATGGCTGAGTGCAACCAAGCCTGTCGAGCATCAAACGTGTCGCGCTCCATCTGGCTGCGAGCTGAGGAAAGCTTCCTACCGGCGGGCGTTTGGCAGAAAACGACGATAGCGTGCATATCCGAGGCGGATAGGTGTGTCGCATAATCGGCCGTGACCAAGGCCAAATAAGTATCGGTCTTCGATATTAGATCGTTGCGGACGATTGTGCGGAATTGAGCCCATTGATCCTCGGTCAGGTTGGGCTGCGTCTTGTGAGCCGCTGCGACGGTCATGTCGGCAGTTTTCTCAAGAAAAACATTGATCTGGTTGCGCTCGCCACAGGTGGCAATGACTTCGTTCGCAGCAGTGACGAGTGCCTTTTTCGTATTGCTAGACGAACCGCTGATGGCTGGCAGAGTCGTACTAAGAACAACGGCGGCAACCACGCTAGCCCACTGTCCAGCACCCATCACGGCTTCATCTCGATCTCGTATTTCTCGATGATGGTGTTGGCGAGCAGCTTCTCGCACATCTCGGTCAGGCCGGCGCGGGCCTTGGCTGCGTCGCGTTCCGAAAGTTCGATTTCGATGAGCTTGCCTTGGCGGACTTCGCCGATTCCCTCAAAGCCCAGTCCCGACAGCGCGTGGCCGATGGCTTTTCCCTGTGGGTCGAGGACCCCGTTCTTCAACGTCACAAATACGCGCGCTTTCATTTCGCTCCGCCTGTTCCCTCCCCCGAAAGGGGAGGGTGGATTGGGTCCGTAGCGACAGCGTGCGGACGCCGATCCGGGAGGGGTCATTCCCCATTGCCGAGGAGCGACCCCCTCCGCCTCGCTGCGCTCGGCACCTCCCCCTTTTAAGGGGAGGAAAATTCACTTCACCAGCACCGGTCCCTTGCTTTCGTTCTGCCCCGATTCGGGCATGATTCCAAGGCGGCGCGCGACCTCACTATAAGCTTCCATCAACCCGCCCATGTCGCGGCGGAATCGGTCCTTGTCCATCTTCTCGTTGGTCACCGCGTCCCACAGTCGGCAGGAATCCGGGCTGATCTCGTCGGCCAGCACGATGCGCATGTAATCATTTTCCCACAGCCGCCCGAACTCGAGCTTGAAATCGACCAGCTTGATGCCGACGCCGAGGAACAGGCCGGAGAGGAAATCGTTGATGCGGATCGTCAGGTTGACGATGTCGTCGAGGTCCTGCGGGCTGGCCCAACCAAACGCTGTGATGTGCTCCTCGCTCACCCAGGGATCGTGCAGCGCGTCGTTCTTGTAATAATATTCGATGATGGAGCGCGGCAGCGCGGTGCCTTCCTCGATGCCGAGCCGCTTGGACATCGAGCCCGCGGCGATGTTGCGCACCACAACCGTGAGGGGAATGATCTCCACTTCCTTGATCAGCTGCTCGCGCATGTTGAGGCGGCGCACGAAATGGGTCGGCACACCGATCGCGTTCAACTGCGTCATCAGATATTCGCTGATGCGGTTGTTGAGGACGCCTTTGCCTTCGATCACCGCCGTCTTGGTGGAATCGAGCGCGGTGGTGTCGTCCTTGAAATATTGGATGATGGTTCCGGGCTCGGTCCCCTCGTAGAGGATTTTGCCCTTGCCTTCGTGGATCATGCGCCGGCGTTTCATCACTGTAATCTCCGCCGGCGCGCGTGGTGAGCGCGCGCCTCAGTTCTTGTTGGTCGCATTTCCCGCGGCGAACCGCGTCACACTTCGCCTGGAAATGCTCCAAAACGCGAAACGGGGCCTCGACTTATGAGTCCCCGCCGAAGAGCCAAAATAGCGATGGCGAGGCCCCCCGGCAACGTGCCTGGACCGCGCATCGGCCGCGCGGCGTCGCCTGAGCGGCCGGGATCGGTTATTGTTTCGGCCAAGGAACTCGGGCCTAAGAGTTTCTTCCATCTTTTTCAAGAGGTTGGACATGGATAACGCGTTCGAGGAGCGCAAAAAGAAAAATGAGGACAAATGGGTCCATGACGAAGAACTGCGCTTCAAGATCGGCGCGCGCCGCAACAAGCTGCTTGGGCTTTGGGCTGCGGGCGAACTGGGCCTGTCGGGCGCCGCGGCCGACGATTACGCCATCGCGGTCGTGACGGCCGATCTAGACGGCGGCGACAGCATGTTCCGCAAGCTGCGCGCCGATTTCGACGCGGCCAAGCTTGGCCATTCCGATCACGTCATCCAGCACCGCATGGCCGAGCTTCTCATGGAGGCCGCCGATCAGATCATGCACGAGACGAAGGGCTAATTCCCGAACACCCGGGCGAAGACCGTATCGACGTGCTTGAAGTGGTAGGCGAGGTCGAACAGGGCGTTGAGTTCCTTCGCCGGCAGCGCGGCCGCCACCTCGGGGTCGGCCTTGAGCAGATCGAGCAGCGCTCCTTCGCCGTGCCAGGCGGCCATCGCGTTTTTTTGCACAAGCCGATAGGCCTCTTCTCGCGCGAGACCTTTTTGCGCCAGCGCCAAGAGCACGCGCTGGCTGTGCACCAGACCGTGCGTCTTCTCCAGATTTTCCTTCATGCGCTCGGGATAGACGACCAGTTTTTCGACGATCCCCGCTGCGCGCACCAGCGCGAAGTCGAGCGTGATCGTCGCATCCGGCCCGATGAAGCGCTCGACCGAAGAGTGCGAGATGTCGCGCTCGTGCCACAGCGCGACGTCTTCCATTGCCGGCTGCACATAAGCGCGCACCATGCGGGCGAGCCCCACGATGTTCTCGCTCAGCACCGGATTGCGCTTGTGGGGCATGGACGACGAACCCTTTTGGCCGGGTGAGAAGAACTCCTCCGCTTCCAGAACCTCGGTGCGTTGCAGATGGCGGATTTCCGTCGCCAATCTCTCCAATGAAGCTGCGACGACGCCGAGCGCCGCGAAATAGGCCGCATGGCGGTCGCGCGGGATCACCTGAGTGGACACCGGCTCGACCTTAAGCCCCATCTTGCTCGCGACATGAGCTTCCACGGCTGGGTCGATATTGGCGAAACTGCCCACCGAGCCCGAGATCGCCGCGGTGGAAATCTCCTCGCGCGCCGTCTCAAGCCGCGTGCGGGCGCGCGTGAATTCGGCGTAGAAGCCCGCGAGCTTTAATCCGAACGTCGTGGGCTCGGCATGGATGCCGTGGCTGCGCCCGATGGTGGGCGTGTATTTGTGCTCGACGGCGCGGGTCTTCAACGCGCTGAGCAGCAGATCGACGTCGGCAATGAGCAGATCGGCGGCGCGGCGCAGCTGCACGGCAAGGCAGGTGTCCAGCACATCGGACGACGTCATGCCCAGATGCACGAAGCGCGCTTCGGGGCCGACGATTTCCGAAAGATGGGTGAGGAAGGCGACGACGTCGTGCTTGACCTCGCGCTCGATCTCGTCGATGCGCGCGACGTCGAATTTCGCCGCCTTGCCCTTTTCCCAGATCTTCGCGGCGGCGTCCTTGGGAATGACGCCCAGTTTCGCCAGCGCGTCGCAGGCATGAGCTTCGATTTCGAACCAGATGCGGAACTTCGTCTCGGCCGACCAGAGTTCCGTCATGTCGTGGCGGGCGTAGCGCGGAATCATGGGTCGTTTTTAGACTGCCGGCGGGCTTTGCGAAAGCCCGGGGAAGGTCACCGCCTCGATCAGGCCCTTGGTATAAGGGTCGCGCGGCGACTTCAGGATGTCGACGATGGGGCCGCGTTCCAAGAGTTTCCTGTCCTTGAGCACCATCGCGTCGTCGGCGAGCGCCTGAGCTACGGTGAAATCGGAGGTGATGACGAGGAACGCCGGGCCTTGCTGGGTGCGAAAATCGGTTAGCACTTCGCGCATGACGGTTTGGGCGAAGGCGTCCAGCCCGCGCAACGGTTCGTCGACCACGGCGAGCAGCGGCGCGCCGACGATGGCGCGCGCCACCTGAAGCCTTCGCTTGTCGAAGGCGCTGAGCGTGGCGACCGTGCGCCTTCCGTCATGCGAGGAGAGGCCGACGCGCTTTAAGGCCGCCTCGCGATAGCCGCCGACCAGGTCGCCCGACAGATTGAGATGCGCCCGCAAGGGTTCGTCGACGGTGTCCCACAGGCTCATGCGCGGATCGAGCGCGTCGTCGGCGCCGGTGATGAAGGCGACACGGCGGCGCAACCGCGAGGTCATGGTCTGGGTCAGAACGTTGAGATCGACCGCGTCGAACACCACCCGTCCGATGGGCGCGCGATCCAATCCCAGTACCGCGCGCGCCAGTTCGCGCCGGCCCGATCCCTCCTCGCCGACCAGCGCCAGCGAAGCGCCACGGCGCAGTTCGAACGTAATCCCCTCGCGTCTTCCGTCCCCGATCAGATCGAGGCCATAGACTTGCAGCAACGGCTGGCCGCGCGCCGCGCTGCGGCCCTTGGGCTTGTCGAACTCCAGTTGCGGCAGCGCCTTGAACAGCGTGTTGGTGTAGGCATGGGCATGGCCGCTGGCCAGGCGCGCCACAGCGCCTTCCTCGATCACTTTGCCGCCCCGCATCACGATCACGCGCGCGCCGAGCCGGGCCGCTGGCTGCAAGCTGCCGGTCGTATAGATCAGCGCGAAGCCGAGCCGTTTCTGTTCCGCCGACAGCGCCGCCAGCAGCGTGCGGATCGCCGTCGGTCCCAGATCGGCGAACGGGTGGTCGGCCAGCACTAGATCGGGGGTCTGGGCGGTGACGGAGCCCAACAGCCCCCACGCCATGGTCAGCGGGTCAAGCAGGCGCGGCTTCTGGTCGAAGACAAAGAGCGGCGGGGCGCCGCCCAGCCTTTCGAGCGCGAGGCGCAGTTCCTCTTGCGCCGTGGTCAGCGGCGAGCCGAGTTTACGCGCCACCACCCGGCTCAGTTGCGAAAGCACCGGGACATGCCCGACGAAAGGCTGCGCCAAGGGGCTCGGCAGATAAGCGATGCGGATAGGCGGGCGGGCGCGCTTTGCCGCCGGGCGGGCCTCGGTGTCGGCAAAGCGGACGGTTCCTGAAATCTCATCCGACTTCTCGGCAAAGCCGCCCAACACGCGGATCAACGCCTCCTTGCCCGATCCGGCGTCGCCGAGCATGACGACGGTCTCGCCCGCCTCCAGCGTCAACGAGAAGCGGTCCAGCTCGGGCACGCCCGCGTGCGCGACACTTAGCTCCGTGAGTTCGAGGATGCGCCGCGGCTCGCTCATGGCCGTTCGCCTTCGCCGAGCGCGGCGGCGAGCCGCGCACACAGGATCAGGAGAACCAGGGCGAGGGCGGGAAACGCCGCTGTCCACCAGGCCTGCAGATAATTCGCCTTGGCAGCGGCGATCATCAGGCCGAGATCGCGCGACGGCGGCGTCGCGCCGAAGCCCAGGAAGCTCACCGTCGACAGGATAATTGTCACCGCGGCCAGCGCGCGCGCCGCCACCGTCGCCAGCGTGTCGCGGAATTCGTAGGTCAGATCGCGGCGCAACAGCGTCGAGGCGGCGATGCCGGTGGCGCGCGCATATTCGGCGTGGGTGGATTTGCTCTGCACCTCCACGCGGTCGTAGCCGCGCACAAATGCCAGCGGCGCCGCGGCAAGGCCGGCGGCGAGCGGGGCGTAAAGCCGCGCGGTGAGTCCGATCACCAGGATGGCGAGCAGGAGCGCCGGAATGGCCGCGAGCACGCCCATCCCCGCCCGCAACGTCAGACTCAAGGCGCGCGGCAGCCGTGCGGCTACCGCGCCAAAAAGTCCGCCCACCAGGATGGCGACCGACGCCGCCAGCAGCGCATGGCCCGCCGTCACGCTCAAGCCGTGCAAGGTCTCGCTCAACAGGTCGCGGCCAAGCAGGTCGGTGCCGAACGGAAAGGCCTCCGACGGCGCGCTCAGCATCGGCCCGACGCCGGCGGCGCCCGCCGGGGCATGCGCCAGAAAATCGCTCAGCGACACCGCCACCGCGATCAAGCCCAATCCGCCCCAGCCGATGAGGCGCAGCGCCGTGCTCAGCACGGGCGTGCTTGGCGCGGGCGAGGTCAGGCTCATTCTTCGCCCTCATTGGCCAAGGCGTAAGCGCCGATGCGGCCCACAAATTCGGTCGCGAAAGTGAGGCCCGCGAAAGTGAACAGGATCAAGGCCGTCATGTTCCAGTCTTCCAAGGCGACGGACTTGACGAACAGGTCCGCTGCGCCGGCGCGATGGAACACCCATTCCGCCACCACGGTCGCCGACAACAGCGCCAGCATGATGTCGCCCGCTCTGGCCAACAGGCCGGCCATCACTTTCGGCACGGCATAGACCCATTCGATTTCCAAAGCCGAAAGTCCCAGGCGCCTGAGGCCGGTGCGATAGGCTTCGCCGGCGTATTCGGCGGCGCCCCGTCTCAGTGCCAGTTGCACGGCGGCGGCTCCGGCCAGCCCGACGGTGAGTACCGGCAACGCGGAAAGTTCCAGAAGTCTGGCCTCCCCCGAGAAAATCGGTCCCGCCGCCGCCGCCTGCGAATTCACGCTGACCGGCCAGTGCAGCAGATGCGCCGCTCCATAAGCCAGCGCCAGACCGGCGCAGAACACCGGCGCGGCAGTCGCGATCTGCATCAGCGGCGCCACGGTGCGCCTAATTGGACTGGCGCCGAACAGAAGGCCGAGAGGAGTGCCGACCATCAGCGCCAATCCGCCGCCCGCCAGAACCAAAGCCAGGGTCTCCGGCAGTCGCCGTCCAAGTTCGTCCACGGCTGCCAAACCGGTGATCGCACTCTTGCCGAAATCCAACTGGACGAAGGCCCAAAGCCTCAGCCCGGTTGCCTCAAGGAAGGGCGCCAATCCGGGCGCCCGCGGCGCGGCGATCGCCGAAATTGCAGCCGCCAGCAGAATGGCGCCCAAAAGTCCGAGCGCCAATCGTCCCGCCTGAAGAGCCGAAAATCTCAGCATGTACGCCCCACGCTTTCGGGAGCGGACTATATCAGCCGCACGGCCCGGCGGAGCAAGTCCGTTGGGACGGATTTCACAGCAGTCCCAACGCTTTGAAACTGGCGTGTCCGCTGCGCCCGACAATCACATGGTCGTGGACCACGATGCGCAGGGCCTTGGCGGCGGCGGTCACGTCGCGCGTCATCTCGATATCGGCGCGGCTGGGGGTGGGATCGCCGCTCGGATGGTTGTGCACCAGGATCAGGGCGGAAGCTCCCAGCTCAAGCGCCCGCTTGACGATTTCGCGCGGGTAGACGGGGGTGTGGTCGATGGTGCCGCTGGATTGCACTTCCTCGGCGATCAGCACGTTCTTGCGGTCGAGGAAGAGGACGCGGAACTCCTCGTTCGGCGAGCGCGCCATCGCCGCCGCGCAATAATCGATGAGGGCGGTCCACGAACTCAAGGCCGGCCGGCCCAACAGGCGCGTGCGCAAAAGCCTCAGCGCCGCCGCTTCGACGATCTTCAGCTGCGTGGCGACGCTTTCGCTCATGCCCTCCACTTCCAGGATGCGTTCGCGCGGCGCGGCGATGGCCTCGGCGAAACCGCCGAAGCGGGCGATCAGTGCCTTGGCGAGCGGTTTCACGTCGCGCCGCGGAATGGCCGCGAACAGCACCAATTCCATCATCTCATAGTCGGGCAAGGCCTCGGCGCCGCCTACAAGGAAGCGCTCGCGCAGTCGCTCGCGATGGCCGACATAATGCGGCTCGGCCTCGAACGGCTGCCCGACATCAGAAATATGGCGGCTTGTGCCAGCCTTTGGGCGAATAGGTGAAGACTTCGACGCCATGCTCGGTGACACCCACGCTATGTTCGAACTGGGCGGAGAGCGAACGATCGCGCGTGACCGCGGTCCAGCCGTCGTTCAGAACCTTCACGCCATAACCGCCCAGATTGATCATCGGCTCGATGGTGAAGAACATGCCGGGCTTGAGCGCGATGCCATGGCCCGGTTTGCCGTAATGTACGACGTTGGGCAGGGCATGGAACACCCTGCCGAGACCATGGCCGCAGAAATCGCGCACCACCGAGCAGCGCTCTTCGCCTTCGGCATAGGACTGGATGGCGTGGCCGATGTCGCCGGTGGTGGCGCCGGGCACCACCGCGGCGATTCCCCGCAGCATGGATTCGTAGGTGACCTCGACCAGACGCTGAGCTTTGCGCTTGACCTCACCGACTAGGTACATCCGGCTGGTGTCGCCGTGCCAGCCGTCGAGGATCACGGTGACGTCGATGTTGACGATGTCGCCGTCGCGCAGCGGCTTGTCCACGGGAATGCCGTGGCAAACGACATGGTTGATCGAGGTACACAGGGTGTGGCGATAGCCGCGATAACCCATGCACGCCGGCAGTGCACCGTGGCTGATGGTATAATCGTAGGCGAGCTTGTCGAGATAAGCCGTGGTGACGCCGGGCTTCACTTCCGGAACCAGCAGATCGAGTACCTCGGCCGCCAACCGTCCGGCCCGGCGCATGCCCTCGAAGTCCTTTTCCGTGTGCAAGGCCACCGCGAAATGGGCGCGGCGGGCGGCTTCGAAGGTTTCGGCGTCCGGCATCAAGGCGAACATGGCGGGCTCGGTTTTTGACAAAATCAATGTAAGGCGCGCCGGTTAGCATTGCCAGCGCGGTCTGGAGGAAGCTGGTTTATCCCTGATTTGGTTGACGCTGGGTTATACTGGTGGGCGTGGCTGGAATGCGGAGGCTGACATGCGGTGGTGGGGAGCACTCTTCGCGGCTTGGCTGTGTCTGGGGGCAGGCTCCGTCCGGGCCGAGGACATCTGGTACGGCCCGGGCTGGTACGTCGTGGCCACGCAATATGGCGTCATCCTGTGGTCCGGGCCCTACGAGAACGAGGACGAATGCGCGCTGCAGAAACCGGCAGACGGCGACCCGCCGGGGTTCACCTACGACTGCACCTATTTCGATCTGCCGCCCTCGCAATAAGCGCCCATCAACCATATTGAAATCCGGGCGGCGCCATGGCCACAGTGCGAGCGATGAATCCGAATCCTTCTCCCACCGCCGCCATATTGATCATCGGCGATGAAATCCTGTCCGGCCGCACACCGGACACCAATACCAACACGATTGCCCGCTTCCTCGGCGCGCTGGGGATCGATCTCAAGGAAGTTCGCGTCGTCGGTGACGTGGAGGACGAAATCGTTGCCGCACTGAACGCGCTGAGGCCGCGCTACACCTATGTTTTCACGACGGGCGGTATCGGGCCCACTCATGACGACATCACCGCCGACGCCATCGCCAAGGCCTTCGGCGTCGGTATCGATTATCATCCCGAGGCGCTCGCGATGCTGGCGACGCGCATCAAAGAAGAAGACCTCAACGTCATGCGCAAGCGCATGGCGCGCATTCCCTTCGGCGCCAGCTTGGTGAAGAACAGCGTTTCCTCCGCGCCGGGTTTTCAGATCGAAAACGTCTTCGTGATGGCCGGCGTGCCCAAGATCATGCAGGCGATGCTGGAAGACATCGCGCCCAGGCTCGACCGTGGCCGGGTCGTCCGGGCGATTACGATTTCCGCGCCGATCGGCGAGGGCTCCATCGCGGTCGCGCTGGCGAAACTCCAGGACGAACATGGCGACGTCGCCATCGGCAGTTATCCCACCTATCGGGAGGGTGGTGGCTACGGCGTACAATTGGTGGCGCGGGGCCGCGACGGGGACGAGGTGGAAAAAGTGGCGCAGGCGATCGAGCAGATCGTGAGAAATGCCGGGGCACAGCCCGAACGCCAAGCCTCGTGACGGCGTTAAGGCTCTGTCATATTTGCAAGAAATGATGGCAAAACGGTGCCGAGCGTGTATTCTCGGCTGCGGGAAAGAGGGGGTCGCAATGCACGACCCCCGACGAGTTGGGGCCCCGATAAACGGGTAGGACGGCGCCGCAAGGCTGCGGACCGAACCTCAGGAGGGGGAAGTGGCGGTTAATAGTGTCATCGCGGCCGTCATTGGCGGCATCGCAGTTGTTGCGGCCGGAGTTGCGGTCGCCGACAATTACGCCTCTACCAAGCAGACCGATTTCTTCTCGCCCGGCAAACATCAGTTCTATGTCTGGTGCGCCGGCGGCAAGGACTATACAGCGACGCAAAAAGGCGGGTCCGCCGAAGACGCCCAGATGAGGCTCTATAATTCCATCAAGGGCGCCGCCTGCTGGCCGGTCTGGCAAGGCCGCGTTCCGGGCTAATCCTTCTTCACTCTGTGCTTGCCCTTGCTGAGCGCGACGATCATCCCGCGCAGGGTTTGCACTTCCTGATAGGTGAGTTGCGCGCGATGCAGCGTGGCGCGGATGGCGCGCACCATGTGGTCGCGCTTGTCGGGCGGATAGAGAAAGCCGCTCGCGGTCAGTTCGCCTTCCAGATGGTCGAACAGCTGCACCATCTCCTCGCGCGTCGGCTTCCTATGCAGCGGCCCATGTTCGAGGCGCGAGGGCGGCGTGTCATCGCCCTGGCGGAACCACTCGTAGCTCGCGAGAAGCACCGCTTGGCCGAGATTGAGCGAGGTGAATTCCGCCGTTGGAATGGTGATCACCGCGTCGCACAGCGAGATATCGTCGTTCTCAAGCCCGGCGCGTTCGTTGCCGAACAGGATGCCGGTTCGCTCACCCTCCGCCGCACGCAGCCGCTGCGCCGCTTCGGCGGGCGTCAGGATTTCCTTAGGCGTTCCGCGCTCGCGCGCCGTGGTGGCGAAGACCAGCGTCAGATCGGCCAGCGCTTCGTGCAAGGTTCCGTAGAGGCGCGCGGAAGCGAGCAGCTCGGCGGCGCCCGCCGCCATCGCCTCGGCCTTGGGGTTTGGCCAGCCGTCGCGCGGCGCCACCAGGCGCAGATCCGACAGCCCGAAATTGGCCATGGCGCGCGCCGCGGCGCCGATGTTCTCGCCCAACTGCGGCTGGCAAAGGATGATGGCGGGAGGGGAGCTCATGGGCGCACTTTAGCTTCCTAAAGGCGGGAAGGCGAAGCCGGCAATACTGCTTTGACCTCGCATCCGCCCCCCGCTATATCGCCCCTCTGCCCGCCCTTTAGAGGAATTCCATGGACAAGATCAAAGTAGCACACCCGGTCGTCGAACTCGACGGCGACGAGATGACCCGCATTATCTGGGCGCTCATCCGGAACAAGCTGATCCTGCCCTACCTCGACATCAAGCTCGATTACTACGACCTCGGCATCGAGCACCGCGATGCGACCGGCGACCAGGTCACGGTGGACGCGGCGCACGCCATCCAGAAGCACGGCGTCGGCGTCAAATGCGCCACCATTACGCCCGACGAGGCGCGGGTGGAGGAGTTCCATCTCAAGAAGATGTGGAAGTCGCCCAACGGCACCATCCGCAACATCCTGGGCGGGGTGATCTTCCGCGAGCCGATCATCTGCAAGAACGTGCCGCGCCTGGTGCCCGGCTGGACCCAGCCCATCGTCATCGGCCGCCACGCATACGGCGACCAGTACCGCGCTACCGATTTTCGCTTTCCGGGCGCCGGCACGCTGACCATCAAATTCACCGGCGAGGACGGCAAGGTGATCGAGCATGAGGTGTTCAAGGCGCCGGGCTCGGGCGTGGCGATGGCGATGTACAATCTGGATGAGAGCATCCGCGATTTCGCCCGCGCTTCGATGAACTATGCGCTCGACCGCCGCTATCCGCTTTATCTCTCGACCAAGAACACGATCCTGAAAGCCTATGACGGGCGGTTCAAGGATTTGTTCGCCGAAGTGTTCGCCGCCGAATTCGCCGCGAAGTTCAAAGCCGAGGGCATCACCTATGAGCACCGCCTGATCGACGACATGGTGGCGAGCGCGCTCAAATGGTCGGGCGGCTATGTCTGGGCCTGCAAGAACTACGACGGCGACGTGCAGTCCGACACGGTGGCGCAGGGCTTCGGCTCGCTCGGGCTGATGACCAGCGTCTTGATGTCGCCCGACGGACGGACGGTGGAGGCCGAGGCCGCGCACGGCACCGTCACGCGCCATTACCGCGAGCATCAAAAGGGCAAGGCGACCTCCACCAATTCCATCGCCTCGATTTTCGCCTGGACGCGCGGGCTGGCCCACCGCGCCAAACTCGACGGCAACGCGGCGCTTGCGAAATTCGCCGACACGCTGGAAAAGGTCTGCGTCGAGACGGTTGAGGCCGGCTTCATGACCAAGGATCTGGCGCTCCTGATCGGCCCGGATCAGCACTGGCTCACCACCGAAGCCTTCCTCGACAAGGTGGACGAGAACCTCAAGAAGGCGATGGGATGAATTCGCTGGAACAGGACGAACGTCTCCGAGCTTTGCTGTCCCGGCTGCATGCCCAAAGCGAAGCGCAAATACCCGCGATCATGCAGCACTATGACCAACACGGCGCCGGCAGTTTAACGGGCACGGCGGCCGAGATTGAGGCGGGCCGCGATTTTTGGCGCGACAAGCTCGCGGCGCTGGACGCCGACAAGGCCGCGTTCTGTTACCGGCTTTGCCGCGCACTGGGCGCGCGCCGTGTGGTGGAAGCGGGAACATCCTTCGGTGTTTCCACGCTCTATCTGGCGGCGGCGCTGCGCGACAATGGCGGCGGCACTGTCATCGCGACAGAATACGAAGCGGAGAAGGCCAAGATCGCGCGCGCGCATTTCGCCGAAGCCGGGCTCTCCGATCAGATCGATCTTCGCGAGGGCGATCTGCGCGAAACGCTAAAGGGTCTCGCGGGGCCGATCGATCTTATGCTGGTGGACATTTGGACGCCGATGGTGCGCCCCGCTGTGGAGCTGGTCGCCCCCCATATGCGGACCGGTGCGGTCATCATCGCCGACAACACGGCCTGGTACCGCGACGCTTACGGGGATTACTTCGCCTTCCTCGCCGATCCTGCCAACGGCTTCACGACACAAACCTTGCCATTCGAGGGCGGGTTGGAGATGTCGGTGAAGACGGCTTGACGACGACGGGGGCGCCATCGCACCAAGCGCGACGGCAATGCGGCACTCGAACGGTTTGCGCATACGCTGGAGAAAGTTTGTGTCGAGACGGCGGAGGCCGGCTTCATGACCAAGGATCTGGCGCTGCTCATCGGCCCCGACCAGCGCTGGCTGACCACCGAAGGCTTCCTCGACAAGGTGGACGAGAATCTGAAAAAAGCGATGGCTTAGGGAATCGTCTCTTCGCCGGGGTCCGGCGGATCGCCCGATCGTGCGTCCTTTTTGCGCTTGGTTTCGTTGCCCGTTTCTTCGACCAAGTCCCGGTCTCTCGTGTTGATGAAATAGGGGGAAAGAAACAGCATCAGCGCGGACGCAACGGCCATCGTGCCCTTCGGGTTCGCGCGCCGCATCAGGCGCATCGTAATGAGGCCAACAGGCAGCGCGAGTACAATGCCACACGCGGCCATCGCAAGGTCGAAAAGCAATCTCGTCATCATCGTTGCCGCTTCAGGCGCCGTTCGCGGCCTCGCATCTGAAGGAGTGGCGATAGCGCGCGGCGAGCACGCCAATGAACAGCAGCAGCGCCGCGCTGATCGCGAAGAATACGACGGATAGCAATGCCGGGTTCGGCGGCATGGCAAAGGCCGACACGGCGATCGCAATCCCGCTCGCGACCATCAGCCATCCGCTGAATCGATTGAGCCGGTAATAATAGGCCGGCCCTATTTCGATCCAATTGCGGGACTGCTGGTAAGGCAGTTTCGGTATGACGTTGCCGAAGATGATCCAGATCAACGCGCCGGCCAGCATATCCAGGCGAAGAAAGGCGATGGGGGGCAGAAGAGCGGGGCCACTCCAGATCAAGGCGAGCGCATAAAGTTCCACCGCGGCCATTACGATGGCCCCGGCAACCAGCACGCGTCCGCAAAACCTGCCCATGGCGGCGTTCAGTTCAACCCGACCGACCGACAGCCAGAGCCAAAGCCGCATCCAGCCCCACATCACTGCGATTCCGGCGGCAGGCGCGAACAAGCCGAATTGCACCCCGATCGCGAGGCCGGGTTTGACGAACACCATCACGGTGGATGCCGTCAGCATGACAAGCGCGAACGCGGCCAGGGTCCGCGTATAGGCTCGGTCGATCATGGAGTTTCTCCTGACGGTTCGGGGGCGATGGCCAGGGCGATGCCGAAGGTCTGCGCAAACGTGAGCAGCGCGTCTTCCAGCACCGAGAGCTTCAGCCGGTAGGTGATGTGCTTGCCATGCTTCTCGGGCTCGATCAGGTCCGCTTCGCGCAGGATGGCGAAATGGGCGGACAGCGTCGGCTTGGCGAGCGGGAAATGTTCGGCGATCTCCCCGGCCGTCATCGGCCTTTCGCGCAGCATTTGGAGAACGCGGCGGCGGGTCGGATCGGACAGGGCACGGAACACAAGGTTCATAGTTAGATAAATAGCGAAATAACGAAATGTATTCAAGAGGCAGGAGTTCATGAGTTTTTGTTCTTGATTTGTTCGTAATCTTGGGTAGGGTTGCGAACCATTTTTGGGAGGGACTTATGATCGGTTACGTCACCATCGGCGCGCTCGATACAGAGGCGTCGGGCAAGTTCTACGACGCGGTTCTGGGGGCGCTGGGCGACGAGCGCAAATTCGCCGACGGCGGCTGGATCGGCTATGGCCCGAAGGGCGAAGACAGCCACTACGCCTATGTCTGTCCGCCGTTCGACAAGAAGCCCGCGACCTTCGGCAACGGCAGCATGCTGGCCTTCAAGGGTCATTCCAAAGCCGAAGTGGAAACGGCCTATGCGGCGGGGCTGGCCAACGGCGGCAGCGACGAAGGCAAGCCCGGCCCGCGCCCGGCGGATTCGACAAGCTTCTACGGCGCCTATCTGCGCGATCCCACAGGCAACAAGCTCTGCGTGTTCTTCAAGTCCTAGGCGCGCCTAATCGTCTTCGCGGAACCAGTCGTGGACCTTGCCCGCCGAGGCCACTTCGGATTGGGTCAGATCGCCTTCGCTACCGCCCAGCGCCTTGAGGCGCTCGCGAGCAGCTTCCTCGATGCGCTTCTTGAGCGCGGGGTGCTTGCGGCTCAGCAAGGCGAAATCCTCGGCCGATAGGGCGAGCAATCGGCAATGCGACAGCGCCACGATGGTGGCGCGCCGCTGCGTCTGATGCAGCAGCGCCAGCTCGCCGAAGAAATCGCCCGGCCCGAACCGCAGCTTCTTGTGCGGCACTTCGGCTTCTACTTCGCCCGAGACGATGAAATACATCGCTCGCGCGGGCGCGCCTTTGACCGCGATGATGCCGCCGCGCGACACCGTCTGCGAGCGCAACAAGTTGAGAATTTCACTGAGCACCGGCGCCGGAAATCCCTTGAACAGAGGCACGCGCGCCAGCATGCCGAAGGTGACCACGAAATCGCGGCGGTGGATGGTGTCGATGAACCCCGTCGCGATGATGCCGACGGGCAATGCCAGCAACCCAAGCCCCGTCACCATGGTCACGGCAGCGACCAGCCGGCCTTGCAGGGTGATCGGCACCACGTCGCCATAGCCCACCGTGGTCAGCGTGGTGATAGACCACCACATGGCGTCGGGGATAGAGCCGAACGCTTTGGGCTGCGCTGTGCCCTCCACCAGATGCATGCCGGCGGCAGCAAATATGGTGGCGCAGCAGAGCAGCAAGAGCGTGCCGAATAGCGCGCGGCGCTCGTTGACGATGACCTGGGCGAGCGTGGACAGTGCCGGCGAATAGCGCGCGATCTTGAGCAGCCTAAGGAGCCGCACGAGCCGGAGGAAGCGAAGATCGACGAAAGGAATGAACAGCGAAACATAGGCGGGCGCGATAGCGAAGAAATCGATCACCATCAGCGGCTGTGCCGCCGCGCCAAGCCGCCCGCGCAAAGCGCCGTTTTGGCCGAAGATCGGGTCCTCCATCGCGGTCCACAGCCGAAGGCCGTATTCGACGCTGAAGATGGCGACGGAAATCCCTTCGAACAAATCGAAGTCGAACCAATAGGGCCGTTCGATCGCGGGCACGCTTTGCAGCGTGTAGGCCGTCACATTGAGCAGAATGAGGACAATCAGAACGGCTTCGACGATGCCGCCGAGCCAGCCGCCGGTCGGACCGCCCTCGAGCACGAGATAGACGCGGCGGCGTAGCGTATCCCTGTCGATTGCGTTCATCGCCCTTTCGTCACGTTGCGGCGAGCCGCTGTTCAATCGCTTTGAGCGCTTCGGCCGCGCGCGTCCCGTCGGGCCCGCCCGCTTGCGCCATATCGGGCCGCCCGCCGCCGCCCTTGCCGCCAAGCGCTTCCGCGCCGAGCCGCACCAGATCGACGGCGCTGATGCGCGCCTTCAGATCGTCGGTGACTCCGACCACCAGCGACGCCTTGCCGTCCGCGACCGCGACGAAAGCAACGACGCCGGAGCCGAGCTTGGCTTTGGCGTCGTCGGCGAGGCCCTTCAAGTCCTTCGCGTTCACACCCTCAACTAAGCGCAACACGGTCGCGATGCCGTTGACCGTCTTGGCGCCGTCGCTTGTACCCCCAGTTGCGGAACCGGCCAGCGCAAGCGCCTTTTTCGCATCGGCCAGTTCGCGTTCGAGGCGGCGATTGTTCTCGGAAAGCTGGGTCACGCGCGCCGGCAGTTCCGTGATCGACGTCTTGAGCGCGCCCGCTGCTTCGCGCGCCAGCTCGGCCTGGTGCGAGAGATATTGCCGCGCGCCCTCGCTGGTCAGCGCCTCGATGCGCCGCACGCCGGACGCCACTGCGCTCTCCGACAGGATGGTGAAAAGCCCGATATCGCCGAGCCGGCGCACATGGGTGCCGCCGCACAGCTCAACCGAATATGGCTTCTCGGCCGCGGCATCGTCGCCCATCGTCAGGACGCGCACTTCCTCGCCGTACTTCTCGCCGAACAAGGCTTCGGCGCCGGCTTCGATCGCCTTGTCGGTCGGCATCAGCCGTGTCGCGACGTCGCTGTTCTGGCGGATCACCTCGTTGACCAGCATCTCGATGCGCTGCAATTCCTCGAGGCTCACAGCCTTGGGATGGCTGAAATCGAAGCGCAGCCGGTCGGGCGCCACCAGCGAACCCTTCTGCGAGACGTGCGGCCCCAGCACGCGTTTCAGCGCGGCGTGCAGCAGGTGCGTCGCCGAATGGTTGGCGCGCGTCGCGCGGCGCCGCTCGCCGTCGACCTTCAGATCGACAGAGTCGCCGGGCATGATTTCGCCCTTGGTCAATTCCACGACATGGACGTGCAGCGCGCCGAGCTTCTTTTCGGTATCGGTGACCTTGCCTTCGGCGCGGGCGGATTTGAACGTGCCCTCATCGCCGACCTGGCCGCCGGATTCGGCATAGAACGGGGTCTGGTTGGTCAGCATCAGGACGGTGTCGCCCGCCTTGGCCTTTTGCACACGCTCGCCGCCTTTGAACAGCGCCACGACCGTGCCTTCGGCTTCCTCGGTGTCGTAGCCAAGGAACTCCGTCTTGCCCAACTCATCGAGGACCGCGAACCACTGCGCATCGGTCGCCGCTTCGCCCGACCCGGTCCAGGCCTTGCGCGCGTCCGCCTTCTGCTTGGCCATCGCCGCATCGAAGCCCGCTGTGTCGACGGCAATGCCGCGCGGCTTCAAGGCGTCCTGCGTCAGGTCAAGCGGAAATCCGAAGGTGTCGTAGAGCTTGAACGCCGTCTCGCCGGCGAGGCGCTCGCCCGTCTTCATCGTGCCGGTGGCCTCGTCGAGCAGCTTCAGGCCGCGCGCCAGCGTTTCGCGGAAGCGGGTTTCTTCCAGCTTGAGCGTTTCGGCGATCAGTGCTTCGGCACGTTTCAGTTCGGGATAGGCCGCGCCCATCTCGGCGACCAGCGCCGGCACCAGGCGGTACATCAGCGGATCCTTCGAGCCGATCAGGTGCGCGTGGCGCATGCCGCGGCGCATAATGCGGCGAAGCACATAGCCGCGCCCTTCGTTGGAGGGCAGCACGCCATCGGCGATCAGGAACGAAGAGGCGCGCAGGTGATCGGCGATCACGCGATGGCTGGCTAGCGCCTCGCCCACGGCCTTGGCGCCCGACGCTTCTTCCGCCACCGCGATCAGGTGGCGAAAAAGGTCGATGTCGTAATTGTTGTGCACGCCCTGCTGGATCGCGGCGAGGCGCTCCAGCCCCAGTCCGGTGTCGATGGACGGCTTTGGCAGCTCGAAGCGCGTGTTCTCGTCGATCTGCTCGAACTGCATGAAGACGAGATTCCAATATTCGAGGAAGCGGTCGCCGTCTTCGTCCGCGCTGCCGGGCGGGCCGCCGGCCACCTTGTCGCCCTGGTCGTAGAAGAGTTCCGAACAGAAGCCGCAGGGGCCGAGCGGGCCCATCGCCCAGAGATTGTCGGGATGACCGATGATGCGCTCGTCCGGCAGGCCCGCGATCTTCTTCCACAGCGCGCGCGCCTGCTCGTCGCTGGGATGGATCGTCACCAGCAGCTTGTCCTTGGGTAGCTCCGCAGCCTTGAGGGAGTAATCCCAGGCGAAGAGGATCGCCTCTTCCTTGAAATAGTCGCCGAAGGAGAAGTTGCCCAGCATCTCGAAGAAGGTGTGGTGGCGCGCGGTATAACCGACATTGTCGAGGTCGTTGTGCTTGCCCCCGGCGCGCACGCATTTCTGCACGCTGGTGGCGCGGTGGTAGGGCCGCTTCTCGGCGCCGGTGAAGACGTTCTTGAACTGCACCATGCCGGCGTTGGTGAACAGCAGCGTCTGATCGTTCCTCGGCACGAGCGGCGAGGAGGGCACGATGGTGTGCTGGCGGTCCCGGAAGAATTCGAGGAAGCCCGAGCGGATATCGGAGAGACTCTTCATGACGGTGTTGTAACCGCCGCCCAAAACCTTGTCATCCCGGGACCCCTGTCTCGGTTTGCCTCATCCTGAGGAGCCCTTTTGCCCTCGTCCTTCGAGATGCCCGCCTCCGGCGGGCTCCTCAGGATGAGGGCGGGAAAGAAAGCGGCTCCCCTCATGCTGAGGAGGCTTCTTCGCGCAGCGGAGAAGCCGTCTCGAAGCACGAAGGGGCGCACCGGTCGCCCGGCACGCCCCTTCTGGAGTCGCTCCCTCATGCCAACAAGGGAACGGACAGGGTTGTTGTTTGGTCGCGCAGCCTGCGGCGAACCGGTTCCCACTTCGCCGGGCTGGCGCTCCTAGCTCTCGGCCGCCTCCGTTGTTTCGTCGCTGCCGAGCGCCAGGCTCTGGCCGATCAGGCCGGCGTTGGCGCGAATCGCGGCCTCGATCTTGGCCGCCACGTCCTTGTTGGCGTCGAAATAGGCCTTGGCCTGTTCGCGCCCCTGGCCGATCCGCGTGCCGTCATAGGAGAACCAGGAACCGGACTTCTCGACGATCCCGGCCTTGACGCCGAGGTCGAGCAGCTCGCCGACCTTGGAAATACCCTGGCCGTACATGATGTCGAATTCGACCTGCTTGAAGGGCGGGGCGACCTTGTTCTTGACCACTTTCACGCGGGTCTGGTTGCCGACCACTTCGTCGCGGTCCTTGATGGCGCCGATGCGGCGAATATCGAGGCGCACCGAGGCATAGAATTTCAGCGCATTGCCGCCGGAGGTGGTTTCCGGATTGCCGAACATGATGCCGATCTTCATGCGGATCTGGTTGATGAAGACGACGATGGTGTTGGACTTTGAAATCGAGCCGGTGAGCTTGCGCAGCGCCTGGCTCATCAGCCGCGCCTGCAGTCCGGGGAGTTGATCGCCCATCTCGCCTTCGAGCTCGGCCTTGGGCGTTAGCGCCGCCACCGAATCGATCACCACGATGTCGACGCCGCCGGAGCGCACCAGTGTATCGGTGATTTCCAGCGCCTGCTCGCCGGTGTCGGGCTGCGAGATCAGCAGCTCATCCACGTCGACGCCCAGCTTGCGGGCATAGATGGGGTCGAGCGCGTGTTCGGCGTCGATATAGGCGGCGATGCCGCCCTTCTTCTGGACCTCGGCCACGGCATGCAGCGCCAGCGTGGTTTTGCCCGAGGATTCGGGCCCGTAGATCTCGACCACGCGGCCGCGCGGCAGCCCTCCGATGCCGAGCGCGATATCGAGCCCGAGCGAGCCGGTGGAGACCGTGTCGGCCTCGGTCACCGGGTCGCGCTGGCCCAGCTTCATCACCGAGCCCTTGCCGAAGGCGCGGTCGATCTGCGAAAGCGCGGCTTCCAGCGCGCGTTTCTTGTCGGATCCGTCTTCCTTGCCCACGACGCGCAAAGCCGCCTGATTCATGAATTCGCCCTCCTTATTCCATGGCGCGCGCCCCATTCCCATTGAATTCGGCGCCGCAGGGGTAGGGCTAAAAGTACATGGTTTGTTCTTATTGGCAAGGGGGAAATTAGATTGGTTTATCTAATTGATTGGACAACATAAATAACAGCACGTTCTACTAATGTCCGAAGGTTCTGTGGTTGGATTTGATGTGCGTCAACCGCGCGGGAGCGTGCCCTGCGCGGAAGGAACCCGATCGCGGCCGTGTGCGACCCCCGCCTATCGCCTCTTTGCCATGCGCACTTTGATGACGGGAGGGGGCGCGAGTTCCTTGGACTTCTCGATCCTCTCCGCTTTCTGAGTCTCGGTGATGACTTTTCGCTTCTGGACGGCGGTGGCGGACATGCTCGGGAGTTTGGGCATCGGGGCGCTCTTGGGGTTGCCCAATGCTTATAAGGGTTGAATGCGCCGGGACAAAGGCCGGGGCTGCGACATCGCCGCTTTGCCCGAAAAGGCGCCCTATTCCCCCATTCCGGCCCGCTTGGGAGCGGGGGCGCCGGAAAGCACTTCTTTCACCTTCGCCGCCAGCTGTTTCAGCCCGAAGGGCTTGGGCAGGAAGTGGAGGTCCTCGGCCTTCTCGTCGTTGCGGCGGAAGGCCTCCTCGGCATAGCCCGACATGAAGATCACGGCCATGTCGGGACGGATGCGCTTGACCGCGCGCACCAGCGTCGGCCCGTCCATGTTCGGCATCACCACGTCGGTGATCAGCAGATGGATGGGGGCGGCGGCCTTCTTCACGATCTCGAGCGCCTCTTCGCCGCCCGAGGCTTCCAGCACGTTATAGCCGCGCATACGCAGCGCCCGCGCCGCGAAGCTGCGCACCGCTTCCTCGTCTTCGACCAAGAGGATCGTGTCCTGCCCAGTAACGTCGCGCGGCGGGGCGCGCTCGGGTTCCGGCTGGGGCGCGTTCTGCTCGGCGCGATAGCGCGGCAGGAAGATTGTGAACACCGTGCCCTTGCCGAGCTCGGATTCGACCGTGATGAAGCCGCCCGTCTGCTTGACGATGCCATAGACGGTGGCGAGCCCGAGCCCGGTTCCCTGGCCCACCGGTTTGGTCGTGAAGAAGGGATCGAAGATCTTGCCCAGATGTTCCTTGGGGATGCCGACGCCCGAATCGGCGACCTCGATGCGCACGTAATCGCCAGCCGGCATGATCGCGGTGCCGTGCGCCACCGGCGCACTCGCTGTCTCGTTGGCGGTGCGGATCGTCACCGTGCCGCCCTTCGGCATGGCGTCGCGCGCGTTGATCACTAGATTGATGATGGCGTTGGAAAGCTGCGCCTCGTCGGCATGCACCGGCCACAGATCGGCGCCGTGCTCCAGCTTGAGATCGACGCCCTCGCGCAACAGCCGGCGCAGCATCAGCGCCAGTTCGCCGACGACGTCGCGCACGATGAGCACGCGCGGCTGCAGCGTCTGCTTGCGCGAGAAGGCGAGAAGCTGGCCCACCAGCGTCGCGGCGCGCAGCGCGTTCTGGTGGATTTCGTTGATGTCCTTGAACGAGGGATCGCCCGCCTGATGGCGCATCAAAAGGAATTCCGAATTGCCGATGATGACGGTGAGCAGATTGTTGAAATCGTGCGCCACCCCGCCCGCCAACTGCCCCACCGCCTGCATCTTCTGCGATTGGGCGAATTTGATCTCCAGCGCTTTCTGCTCGGAGACGTCTAGCAGATAGAGGATGACGCGCCCGTCGTTGGCCGGTCCGGCGAAAAGTTCCGCCATGCGCTCGCCTTGTCCCGCCGCGCGCAACTCCGCCGAGCCGATGCCCGCCGCGCCTTCGTTCGCTTTCAGTAGAAGGGCCGCGACGCGCTCGCGGTCCGAGGGCTCGACCAGATCGGCCAAGGCCCGTCCCGACAAAGCCCCCGCGGTTTCGAAGAACGATTTGAACGCCGTGTTGGCATCGAGCAGCCGGCCCTCTGCATCGGCGAAAGCGACACCCATCGGCGCATTGCGGAACACATCGCCGACGCCTGGATGGGGCGGTGGTGCGGGCTTTGCCGGGACGCCCGGCGCAAGGCGCGGCGTAAACCACCACACCGTCTGTCCGCCCGCCAAGGGACGCACCGCGCCGACGATTTCCAAACCCGGCGCGACGGTGAACGATTCTTCGCGCGCTACGCCTTCGGCCGCGCCTTTTGTCAGCCGGTACAGCACGGCGGCCGAAGGTTCTCCGGCCAAGGCCAGTTCCGGCGGCGTCGCGGCTTCGCCCGCAGCCACACCCGCCATGCGCCGATAGACTTCGTTGCAATCGACGACCGCGCCGTCGATTGCGGTGATTGCCCAGGCAACGTTGGCGCGCGCGGCGGCCTCGGCGATGCGCTTTGCATCGGCGGCGCTCATCGATTCGCGCGGCCACACCGCATAGAGCAGCAGACTGCCCACCGCGCCGATGCCGCAGAGCAGCGCCACGCCCGCCCAGCGCGCCGCTTCGGGCGTCGCCACCGCCAGCCCTGCCGCGGCCAACGCCAGCAGGAAAAAGCCGAGCGCGGCCCAGCGCCAGCCGCCGGCCGGAAGGCCAAGATTGCTGTTCATGATGCTGCGAGTCGCCGCCATCGGCGGACCTTAGCCGTCATCGCCTGCCGGGGCGAGGGCCGGCTCAATTGCCGCGGATTTTTCCTGTGAGCCTGAGCACGTAACCGATGACCTGCGCCACCGCCTTGTAGTGCTCGGGCGGGATCGCCTCATCGACCTCGACCGCAGCGTGCAGCGTGCGCGCCAGCGGCGGATTTTCGACAACCGGCACGCCATGCTCTTTCGCCACCTCGCGGATTCGCAGCGCCAAACCGTCCACGCCCTTGGCGACACAGACCGGCGCCGCCATCTTGCCCGATTCGTATTTGAGCGCGACGGCGAAGTGGGTCGGGTTGGTGATGACGACGGTGGCCTCGGGGACGGCCGCGATCATGCGCCGCTTGGCCCGTTCCTGGCGGATCTGGCGCACGCGCGCCTTGATCATCGGGTCGCCTTCGGTCTGGCGGAACTCCTCCTTGATATCGTGCTTGGACATCCGGTTGCGCTTGAGGAACTGGAAGCGCTGGAGCAGATAGTCCGCTCCCGCGATGGCCGCCATCGCCGCCAGCGCCGCGATCAATACCTTGAACAAAAGGTGCGTCATATCGCCGGCGATGGCCGCCGGGGAGTGCTCCAGCACGGCTTCGAGCGTGGCGCGCTCCGGCCACAGCTGGGTCCACACCGCCGCGCCGACGATGGCGATCTTGAGAAGGCCCTTGAATAGGTTGGAGAGCCCATCGACACCGAACATACGCGTGAGCCCTTTGGTCAGCGACAGCTTGGAGAGGTCGGGCTTGAGGCGCTCGAAGGTGAAGACCGGGCGATGCTGTATGAGGTTTCCGGCGAGCGCGGCAATCATCATCACCACAAAGATCGGGCCCAGGATCAACGCCAGGCGTTCCAGCAGATCGCGCATCAAGCCCATAAGCTCGCCGGGACCGATGGCGATTTGGTCCGGTTCGGCCAGGAACCGCTGGAAGGTCTTGGCCAGCCCCAGCGCGGCAGAGGATCCGAACGCGGCGATGGCGAGCGTGCCGCCGAACAACAGAACCAGCGTCTGAACCTCGGAACTTTTGACGACGTCGCCATGTTCGAGCGCGTCGTCGAGCCGTTTTTGTGTCGGCTCTTCGGTCTGTTGGGATTTGTCCTGGTCGTCAGCCATCTAGAGGAATTGCCCCATCTGGCCCGAGTAGAAATTCAGGAACACGGTCATCATCGACCCGAGCAGAAGGACGAGCAGCACAAAGCCGACCAGGATGTTGACCGGCATGGCGACGAAGAACACCTGCAGCTGCGGCATCATCCGCGCGAGCACGCCGAACGCCGCATTGACGGCAAAGCCGAACACCAGGAACGGCGCGGCGAGCTGGAAGCCGAGCGCGAAGGTGCCGCTCACCAGGCGGATCGTCAGTTCGGCCATGTCGCCGGTCGGCAGGCTCGATCCGGGCGGGATCAAATGATAGGAGCCGGCAATCGCGCCGATCGCCAGATGATGCAAATTGGTGGCGAAGATCAGCACCACGCCGAGCAGCGAAAAGAAATTGCCGACGACCGCGCCTTGCTGGCCGTTGGAGGTGGGATCGAGGGTCTCCGCGTAGGAGAGGCCCGTCTGGCTGGCGATTAGAAAACCAGTGGTGGAGAGCGCGGTGACGATGATGCGCGCCATTGCGCCGATCAGGATGCCGGCGGTGATTTCCTGGCCGATCAACAGCCCGAGCGCGAGGACCGATGCGGGCGCCTGCTGGGGATAGGCGCCGGTGACGGTGGGGGCGAGCGCCAGCGAAATCGCCAGCGCCAGGATCAGCCGCACGCGGCTGGGCACATTGGCGTCGCCGATCGCCGGCAGCAGCATGACCATGGCGCCGGTGCGCGCAAAGACGAGGAGGTACACGAGAATGTTGCCCGACAGCGCTGGAAGCGTGATGTGCACGGCTAGTAAGCTGCAATGCGCTGGGCGATGTCGGTCATCAGCCCGCCCATCGCCTCGCCCGCGAAGGGCAGCGAGATCAACAGCACGACGAAGATAGCGATGATCTTCGGCACGAAGACCAGCGTCATTTCCTGGATCTGGGTGAGCGCCTGCAACAGGCCGATCCCGAGGCCGACCACCAGCGCGGTCAGCATTGCGGGGGTGATGATCTCAAGCAGGACGTAGATCGAGGTGCGGGCAAAATCGATGCTATCGGCGGGAGACATGATCGCCTCAAATCGGCATGTTCATGATGGACTGATAGGCGGCGACGACCTTGTCGCGCACCGCGACGACGGTATCGAGGGTCAGTTCGGCGGCGTTCACCGAATTGACCACGTCGACGATGTCGGCCTTCCCGGCGAGCTGACCCGCGGCCATCTTCTCGCCCTGCTTGATGGTGCCGATCGAGTCCTTCACCGCGTCGGAGAGAAAGCTCGAGAAATTCTGTGCACCGGAGATGTCGGCGGGCACGACGCCCGGCGTGGCGGTCACACCGGCGCCCATCTTGGCGACGGCCTGATAGGCGGCTGCTGCTGCTGCTGGCAAGACGGCCATCGGTTAGCTCCTATTTGTTCAATAACTCGACGGTGCGCGCCATCATGGTCTTGGTGGCGTCCATCACGGTGAGGTCGGCTTCGTAGGAACGTTGCGCCTCGCGCATGTCCATGATTTCGACCAGGCTGTTGACGTTGGGTAGCTTGACGTAGCCTTGCTTGTCGGCGGCGGGATTGCCCGGATCGTATTGGGTGCGAAATTCGCTCATGTCCTCGAGCGGCTTGCCCGCCGCGACGACGGTGGCGCCGAGCTGACGGTCGAACTCGCTCTTGATCGTGGGAATCTGGCGCCGATAAGGATCGCCGCCGGTCGCCGCCGCGGTCGAATTGGCGTTGGCGATGTTCTCGGAGATCACTTTCATGCGCTCGGATTGGGCGCGCATGCCCGAGGCGGCCACCGACATCGAAGTCGTAAAGTCCATGCGTAACTCCCTTTACATGCCTGTCTTGCCGATGGCGGTCTTCATCATGCCGATCGCCTTGGCGTAGAGATTGGATGCGGCCTGGAACTGCGCCTGGGTTTCGGAGACCTTGATCATCTCGTCCTCGAGCGACACCGAACTTCCCGTCGAATTAGTTCCGAAGCCCGCCGTTCCGCCGTCGTCGACGCCACCGCTTTGTGGGCGGAGCGCGATGTGGCGCGGATCGTCGATCGCGAGCGTGCCGGCGACTTTGTTGCCGGAGGTGACGTTTCTGAGGGCCTGCTCGAAATCCACCGGCTTGAGGTCGCGCGCGGAATAGCCCGGCGTGTCGGCGTTGGCGACGTTCTGCGAAAGTAGGTCCTGGCGCTGGCTGAGCCAGCTCATGCGCTCCTTGAGCAGCGACAGCAGCGGAATGCTTGATACGTCCATCGCTCCCGACTCCGTAAACGAAAAATTAGCGTTAAGACGCCCCATGTTGTGCGACAACGATTAAACCGCGCTTAACGAAAGTGGAAAAAGCTGCCGGGCATTTTCTTCCCGCGTTTAACCCGCGGTTAAGCTTGACGGCCTTTGATGCGCGCATGGATCTGCTCGACATCGCGCGCTCTCTGGGCGCCCTGCTTCTGGTGCTGGGATTGATCGGCGGCGCAGGACTTGCCGCGCGCCGCTTCGGTCTGCCGGGCCTCGCCAAATCCTCTTCAACGCGCCGGCTCAAGATCACTGAGAGCCTGATGATCTCGCCGCGCCAGCGCTTGCTGCTGGTGCGCCGCGACGATGTCGAGCATCTGGTAATGATCGGCCCCGAAGGGGCATCCGTGATCGAAGCCTCTATCACTCCGCCCACGGAACCGCCGGCATGATGCGGCGGCTCATCCTTCTCGGCGCGGTATTGTTCGCGCTGGTGCTTCCCGAGGCTGCCCACGCGTCCACCGGGCCGGCTACGGCCGCTGCAGCGGGCGGGCTGTCGATCGATTTCTCCGGCGGCGGTCTCTTCACCGACCGCATGATGCAGATCATCGCGCTGATCACGATCCTCAGCGTGGCGCCTTCGATCCTGATTATGATGACAAGCTTCGTGCGCATCGTGGTGGTTCTCTCGCTGCTGCGCACCGCGCTCGGATTGCAGCAGAGCCCGCCCAACAGCGTGATCGTGTCGCTGGCGCTGTTTCTCACCCTCTTCGTGATGACGCCGACGCTGAAGGACGCCTATGCTCAGGGCGTCCAACCACTGATCGCGGGCCAGATCACCACCGAACAGGCCTTCGACCGCGCTGCGGTGCCGATGAAGAAATTCATGCTCGCCCATGTGCGCGGGGCGGATATCAAGCTGTTCACCGACATGTCCGGCAACAAGGCGCCGCCGACGCCCGACGCGGTTCCGCTCACCACCATCGCGCCCGCTTTCATGCTGTCGGAACTGAAGCGCGCCTTCGAGATCGGGTTCCTGATCTTCGTGCCGTTCCTCATCATCGACATGGCGGTGGCCTCGATCCTGATGAGCATGGGCATGATGATGCTGCCCCCGGTGATCATCTCGCTGCCGTTCAAGCTGATCTTTTTCGT